>Ga0210057_1006058_pt1 | contig 15191 bp, 19 predicted proteins | sample CryGeyCG2114_010_2_FD_183968 | JGI IMG/M metagenome (GOLD analysis project Ga0210057, IMG submission 183968) | Groundwater microbial communities from aquifer - Crystal Geyser CG10_big_fil_rev_8/21/14_0.10 (SPAdes) (version 2) | ecosystem: Environmental > Aquatic > Deep subsurface > Groundwater ... | reverse complement strand
TTATAGACGTTAAATTCATTACCATCAAAATAAACTTTCGCCCTATCCTGAACATCAACACTTTCAACTAAACTAACTGTATAACCTGCATTGCAATAATCTCCTCCTAAATACATCACCCCAGAAGTTTTTCCCTTATCAACATTAAAAGTATTAATTTTTGTATTCGCATCTCTATAAACTGAAATCCTTGCCCTATCACCTGTCAAATCTTCAACTCTCAAATAACCTCTGCCGTCTAAAATAGAATATTCCTGATACCTTGCTTGCCAATCTGCATCACTTAAAACAGAAATTAATTCTTCATTCAATGCAACTCCTGTAACGCCCGAAGCACCATAATCTAAATGAACTGTTAAATTACCTGCAACAAATTCTGGCTGAAGATTTTCATTCGGTTGTTTTTTCAAAATTATAACTGCATAACCAATATTATCAAAAGTCAAAAAACCATTCTGATTTTCCTGTGAAAAAATATTCCTATTAGGACGATAATAAGAAACTCCAACAACCCCTTCAGGCATTTCACCTATCGGCGTCAATCTAATATTTCTAATATTATAAGTATCAATCAAAGGATTAACTTGTGTTGCTGTTAATTTGCAAAAAACCGGAACATTTTGTTCAGCCAATAAATCACTTCTCACAACAGCCGGCGAACAACTTCCAGGCAAAATCTGAACAACAAAATCCTGTCGATTTCTGCAAACCTCATTAAACTCTTCTATACTTGCTCCAGTTCCATAAGAACCATCATATCCTCCGCCAAATCCAGAAGAAAATCCTGGGCGGAAGGTTTGAACATTTGCAAATGAAGCACTTCCTCCCGACGAGAACTCCCCTCCGCGCGAACCAATTCCTGCAGAACTTTGCGCAAAAATTCCTGTAATTAAAAAAATCCCAACTAGCAAAAATATTCCAACTAAAAATAAATTATTTTTCTTCATCCAAACTCCAGCATCAAATTTTGATTTTCAATTAATTGATAATTATTTTGCAACTGCTCCAAACTATTCACAAGGGGAAAACTAGAAACACTTATTTTCAATCTTTCACCTCTTAAATCACTTTCCAAAATAAATTCCTGACTCTCTCCTCCAGCAGACAGGGCACTTCCAAGAGATTGCGCAGGAATTGTTGTCTCAAAACACTGTTCAGAAGTTCCTCCCAAAAATCCTAAAATTCCCGGCTTTGCAACATCAACACAATTACTAACTGTTGAAGCAGGAATAGTCAGAGAAGAATCTGAAAATACCTGGACGCTAACATTGTAAAATCCTTCAGCAAGTTTAATATTTCTCTGTTCAGGATAAAAGGCATAAGCACTATAAGTTTCTCCCTGGAAAGAAACCAAAGCTTGCCCTCCTCTATCAACCACATCAAGTCCGCCAGCAACAACACTCAAATCAACGTCGTAAAGTTTATCCATTAAAATATTTGCAACACTTTCTTCATTTGTTGAAATCATATATTCGCCTGTTACATAACCTTCTGCACTTGCAATTATCTTTCCATTAATGCAACTAGGAAAATTACTATTAAGCAAAGCATCATTGCCACTAATCTCTGTTTGCCCAATATTGCACATATCATTAAAACACTGAAACTTAATTTGTGCTTCAACAGGATTAAGCGAAGAATCAAAAGTATAAACAGAAATCGGACTATTCTTATATTCACAAATTCCAATTTCAGCAGGAACTTCTTCACTAGAACTTAACGCATTTCTTGGAACACTTTTGTCAATAATAACTGCAACAGGAAATTGAAACAACTCATTGCCGTCGTAAATCTGAACCAAAGTAGGATAATAAATATCATAAACAAAATGATAAGGCACATAACAAAAGCCCAAAATTCCCAAACCCTCTTCAAGTCCAACAGGTTCAGCAACCAATAAATTATTTTCTGCCGGCCAAATCTCAATCCTGCTAGGCCAACTCGGTTCATACAAAAACCTAACTTCATTTTGAGTGTCAACAGGGACGACAAAATAATTATTTTCCTTTTTGCTTAAGGAATAATAATCTCCCTTCAATTTAACCTGCCCAATATTTGCACTCAAACCTTCTTTAATGTCCTCTGAAACTTTCTTAGCATCCCAAACTTTCGGCGCGCAGGAAATCTCAACATCAGTTACAGGAGCATAATTGTACATAACATCAACACTATAATTTTCTAAGAATCCATGCTTCTTCTCCTCATTGTAAATCTTCAAGGCAGTATCATAAAACTCTCCAAACTTGCTATTAACCTCAACTTCATGACTTGTTTTTCTTTCTGACTTATCTGCTTTGCTAACTAAAAGAACCATATTTGTTTTAACATCAACTGTATTTTTATTTATGGAAACAGAAACACTTGGTTTTGTTACATTTACATCATATCCTCTCTGTCTCATAACCGAAAAATCACAAGTCCGAATATTTGATTCAATATAATCTCCTAACTGATTTTCAATTTCTTTTTTCGTCGGGACTTGCTCTTTAATGCTTCCACTCCTCGACAAATAATACCAATAAGGAACAGGATTTCCTAAAAAATCAAACTGTGAAGAAAAAGGAGCATACTCGCTTCCAGGCTCAAATTCAGGAACTTCAATATAACCTCCGCCACTTCCTGCAATTTTCAAACCTTCAATAGTTGCGCTCTCGACACAAGAATCAAAATAAGTGTAAACCTCTCCAAATTCGCCTGATTTATTCACAAATGGGAGATTATCTCTAAAAATAAAAAATCCTGCAATCAATACAACAATAATAACTGCTAATATTATAAAAATAGTAACTTGTCCTCGCTTACTTTTCAAAAAATCAATCTTCCTCATTTTTTCTTCACCTCACCTGCCCTCTTTTTTATCAAATCCATAATCTCGCTATTAATATCTTTTTGTATAGTTTCCTTAAATTTTTCCCAAAGCTTCTCGTCCTCAATTAGAAGTAAATACTTTTTCACTTTTTCCAAAAACACCTCATAAATCTTAAACAAATTAAACATATTTAAATGTTTCTTAATAATTTAGTTAATTAGTTAGTAAGTTAGTAATGAAAAATTATCTAAACCGAAAAAGCTTAAATATCAAAGATAAATTAAAACTTCAAGGCCCTGTGGTCCAATGGTTAAGACGCATCCTTGACGTGGATGAAACCTAAGTTCAATTCTTAGCAGGGCCAGATGAATTAGACACATAAATTAATTAAAAAAAATGAATCTGAAAGGGTCCAACAATTGGCAAACTTTCTTCAGAATCTAGGCAATCATAAGCCAATTTTTCTTCACTTTCCTCTGGAGGATTGTAAAAGCGCGCACCACTGCTCAAAATCATTGCTCGCGGGACATCTTCTCGACTATAATCTCTTTGAAAATAGCTAATTTGAATAGACCTCATGGTGCAAACAAACTCTCAAATTTATAATAAATATAATTTCTCTCAAACTTCCAAATCTCTCCATTTTTGGGAATTGGATAATCGCAATCATGTTTAACCGGCTGATTAGTAATCAATCTTCTTAGAAAACCTAAACTCCTCCCATGTCCGGAAATAAAAATTTCTCCATCATAAGCATCTCTAAGAAAAGACATTAAATTTATTTCAACATCTTTACCAGCTTGTCCTTGAGGAGCACGATAATGATGTTTTCCTTCTCTTTTCTGTATTTTCCACTCAAGAGGATAGTGTTTTTCAAGAGATTCTTCTGGAAGGGAATGAAAAATTCCTCGCCACCATTCATCAAGACGAGAATCAATAGCAACATAATAATCCCAATTATTTTTATCCAAAATTCCTTGAATAGATTTTTGTGCTCGAAAAAAATTAGAAGTATAAATTCTAGTATCAACATTCAACAATTTATTTTCTAAAAAGTAATTAGCACATTTCTCAAGTTGTTCACATCCTTCAACCGTTAAATCAAATTTGTGATTAGCTATATTTGATAAAGATTTGTCATTAAGTCCCCTAGCATTTCCCTCAGATTCAAAATGCCTCATAGTATAAATTACGTCAGGAGAACTTTTCAAAAATAAATTTCTAAATTCCATTCTCAAAAATTCTCCTTAGCAAACTCTTGCGCAAAGTCATTATAATACTTCAAACATTCTCTTGTTCTTGCCAAATTATGTTCCGCAGAACTTTCATATTTTAAATTATCCCAGCTAAAATAAGACTCCTCAAAATAATCTGTAAGAAACCTTGAAGCAAGTTCTAAAGTAATTAAACCTGTAGCTTTCATAAACAAACTATCTCCATAAGGTAAATCATTTTCAAGCCTATAGCCCTCCAATGCCCTATAGAAAATACTTGGCTGAAATTTTCCATCTTTTTTAGACCAACTTCTTAATGCATCGCCAACATCAATCAAAGGCGACGCTTCCATTAAAGTATCTAAATCAAGAATTGAAATAACTTTATTATCTTTAATCAAAAAATTCTCGTAATTAGGGTCTCCATGAATTATGGTCTTTTCTAAATTTTCAGGTAAAAAATGATTATAAATTCTAGATAAAATAAAATCATATTCTTTTGTTACATTTCCTCTTTTAACATAGTCATTATCATCCATATATGACTTATTTAAAGATTCAATCACATTTTCAACATCATGAAACCCCTCCAAAGAAAAACTAGGTTTAAACCCTGAACTTTTCATCAATCTATGAAATTTTCCCAAAGTTTTCCCCAATTCAAAAACATTATCTAAATTTAATTCTGGATTTTCATCATGGGGAATATATTCAAAAACCCTCCAAAGATTAGAATTCCTATAATAAGGCTTACCATAAACAGAAGTTAATAAAACAGGAACATGAAGTCCATTTGTCCTAACATAACTTTGAACATCCTGATAATCTTGAACCGTTCTTTCATCAAAAACATCATTAAGCATTTGAAAAATAAATTTCCCTCTAGAAGTTTCAACAGAAAAGGAACTATTAATTATTCCATCATGCAATTCCTTGCTTTCAAGTACACTCCCCAAGCTAAATTGGTTTGAAATCTCTTGAATTTCTCTATTTTTAGTTTTCATTAATTACAGAAATAAACCTTATTAATAAGTCTTTTTAATAAATTTTTAATAGTATTATGAAAAAGTTTATAAAAGATAAAATAATAGCAAATACAATGAAAATACTCAAGATAAAAGATAAAAAATCTTTAACACTTAAAACACAAGAAATTAAGATAAATGAATTATCAAGTTTAAACAACAAAGTAGTAATAGAAATATTAAAAATTATAAAAGATTCAGAATTATATCCCAAACAAATTGCAAAAAAATTAAAAATTCACGAACAAAATATTTATTATTATATTAAAAAACTAGAAAAAGCAAAAATCATATCTGTTTCAAAACAAGAAAATATTAATGGAACTGTTGCAAAATTTTATAAAATAAATTCGGACTCTTTTTTCTTTAAAATAGGGGACTTCAAAGAAAGTTCAAAATTAGAAGAAAGCGGTTCAGATTTTTTAACACCTTTCATTGAAAAAGGAGAGTTAAATGCTTTGATAATCGTCGGAAGTCCAGACCCTCACGGCCCACAAAAAGCAAGAAGTAAAGACGGATATTTTGGCATGGACCTTGCATTATTCTTAGGAACATTTCTTAATAATATTAACTCAAGCAAAGTAAAATTAGACACAGAAATAATTGAAGAAGATCTCAAAAAAAACAACCTAATAATCTTAGGTGGCCCAATTGTCAATAAAATAACTGAAAAAATAAATAAAAAGATGCCAATTTATTTTGACGAAAGCAAAAAAGGATTTTACTCAACAATTTCAAAAAAAATATATTTCCACGACGAAATAGGTGTAATAAATAAAACAAAAAATCCATTTAATAAAGAAAAGAAAATTTTATTAATCCAAGGTTTAAGAAACTCCGGAACCAAGGCTGCAATAATTTCTTTTTTAAAAAATTTTCAGGAAATTGAAAAAGGCAATAAATACAATAAAGAAATATTTAGTAAAGTGGTAGAGGGAGAAGACTTGGATTCAGATGGAATAGTTGATAATGTAGAAGTATTAGAATAGTCCTATTTTTCTACTCTTAACTTTCCCGCCCTTAACTCTCCCCCAATTATCCTCTAAAAATTCCACCTTTAAGTTCTTTAACTCTTTAGAATCAAGCTTCGCCAAATAACACATTTTATCAAATAAATCCTTTGGAATTAATCGCTCTTCAGAAAAATAATTCTTCATCGTTGAATAAGGAATTTCAAAACCAAACTGCTCAAATGCTCTAAGCGAAGGACAATTAACTCTCCTCAAAATCATTTGCAAAAATTTTCTCTGTTCACCTTTTTTCTTAAATTTAACTCTAACCATTTTTAATCAAATAACTGCGGGACCTCAAATATAAAAACCTTTTTAAACCCAGAACCAAACTGATTAATATGAAAAATAAAATAATGGTTGCTGGAACTCTAAGAAACCCGCTGGAGGTTTGTTAATGAAAAAGCCAAAAGCAACAAACAGGTATTGTCCTAGTTGTAAAAAGAAAACAAATCACAAAATAAAACAATTATCAACAGGAATAAAAAGAGGAACTCTTACTCGTGGTTCCATGTCAAGGGCTAAAAAACGTGGATTAAATCGAGGCGCAGGAAATCACGGAAGATACAGCAAACCACCAATAGGTAGCTGGAAACGAAAAACGAAAAATACTAAAAAAGCTGTCTTTGTCTACACTTGCCAAGAATGTGGAAAAGCTCACCAATCTAAACGAGGACTGAGAACAAGTAAAGTAGTATTTGAATAAAATGGTTTTAAAATTAAAAAAACAAGTCAAGAAAAAGTTCATACCGATAGTTCTTCCACTAATAAACGAAGAAGTTGAACTTTATGCAACAGAAATTGGAGAATTAAATGGAAGGTTCATCAAATTTGACATAAGCAATAAATTAAAAGGAAAATCAATGGAAATAAGATTTCTTGTGTCTGTTGAAGGAAACAAAGCAGAAGGAAAAGCCCTAAGCATCCAACTTTTCGGACATCAAATTAGACGTTCTGTGAGGAAAGGAACAGATTATGTTGAAGATTCATTTCTTGTCCAGTGCAAAGACCACAGAATAAGAATAAAACCATTTCTCGTAGCAAGAAAAAAAGTTCCGAAAAAAGTTAGGAAAGCAATAAGAGAAAAAGCCAAAGAAGAATTAATTGCATATGCAAAATCAAAAACTTTCGACGGAATAGTGTCAGACATACTTAATGGAAAAATACAAAAAGATATTTCACACAAAATCAAAAAAATCTATCCATTAAGTGTTTGCGAAATAAAATCAGCACTAATTGAAGACCTAAAAGAACACGAAATTTACGAACAGAAAAGAAAAGATTTAGCAGAAAAAGAAGAAGCAGAAGATAAACTAAAAGAAGAAAATGAAGCTAAAGAGGCTGAAGAAAAAGAGAAGAAGAAAAATGCTAAAGGAAAAACTGTTAAAGAAGATAAAAAAACTGAAGAAAACAAAAAGGAAGAATATAAATGATTCAGCAAACACTTGTTTTAATAAAACCTGACGGAGTTCAAAGAGGATTAATCGGAGAAATAATAAAAAGATTTGAACAGCGAGGGCTAAAAATAATTGGGATGAAAATGGTTCAAGCTGAAAAAAGTTTGGCTGAAAAACACTATTCTGAATCAATTGCTGAAAAACACGGAGAAGCTGTTAGAAACGGTTTATTAGATTTCATAACAAGCACCCCGATAATTGCTCTAGCAATACAGGGTTCAAATGCTATTGCTTTAGTAAGAAAAATTGTTGGAACAACTTACCCGGGAGATGCAGAACTTGGAACAATAAGAGGAGATTTAGCTCACGCTTCAAAGGCATATGCAAGAGCTTCTACTAAAGCCCTGCCAAATTTAGTCCACGCTTCTGAAAACGAAGAAGATGCAAAAAAAGAATTAGCTCTCTGGTTTTCAATAAACGAAATCCACAACTACAAACTTTCCCACGAAGAACATATTTTTTAATGTGCATTAAAATTATTCAATATAAATTTTCAAATCTTTTGCATTTCTAACTTCCATCCAAGAAATAAATTCTGCCATATATCCTTCTGTTTGAGGTTTTTTATCTCCATAACATTGAAGAACAATCCCCCCTTTACCCAGTTCATTAAATATTCCTGCTTTGAAAAAATAATTGCCAGTTTTATCATAGATAGAAAAAGACAATTCCTTCCACCCCTCATGGTTTTTATAAAAATAATTATCTCTTTTCCTTAACACTTCAGACAGTGCCGACTTTTCAAAATCCTCAATTTCGCCTTCAAGAAAAAACCGATAAACCATCTTAAAACAAAGCCAAACAACTATAAATAAATTCTCACAAAAACTTTTAAACCCCATTTCAATAGGAAATATATTGCCTGCGTAGCTCAGTGGTAGAGCGGCTGCCTTGTAAACTTCAAGTATCTTGAAGTTCTTCAGGAAACTTGTTTCATGAGAGCAGTAGGTCGGGGGTTCGACTCCCTCTGCAGGCTTGTGAAACAAGGTTTGAAGGAAGTTTACAAAAGAAACCTTGGTGTCTTTTGCCTCTGCAGGCTTTTCTTCTAAAAATCATAAAAAATTAGATAAAAGTTATAATAAAGAACAACAAATAATAAAAAGGAAAATCCAAATTTTCATACAATAAAAAAGAGTTGTAACATGAATTTAAAATCCTCGAATATAAAAGTTAATAAATGAAAAACTTATCAAAAGAATTAAAAAAATCAAGAATGGACTTGGATAAAATGGTAAAGTACGGGACAAGCTCCCAATTAGGCTTAATCGCTGAAAACCATAAAGAAAAATTTCCAGAAGATTGGAAATATGCTGAAGAAGCAAGAAGCAGATATGTTGATAACATGATGAGTAAACAATATGCAGAAAGAAAAACAACATATGATTATAGCCAAAGCCAAAATATCGGGAGTGAAGATAATTCAAACTACCAAATAATTCAAAAGTGGGAATCAAAAATAATAAAAGAGTCAACAAAAAAAGGGAAAGGTGCCCATAAAAAACAATACATCAAGAATCATATTGTATATGTTCGCGGACTTTTTGAAAATATTTTAGATATGGAAGTGAATCTTTCAGAACTAGATAACAGAATCTAAAAAGTTAATTACTTTAACTTCACCGCAGTACCATATGCCAAAATTTCAGAAGCTCCCTGCATAACTCCACTTGTCATAAATCTAACATTGAGAACTGCATCAGCTCCAAGTTCAACAGCTTCATTTATCATCCTATTCAACGCTTCATCTCTTGCCTGCGAAATCATTTCAGTATAACTTTTTATCTCGCCCCCAACAATACTCTTAAAACTCGCACCAATATCTCTACCAATATTTCTACTCCTAACCGTATTTCCCCTAACAACTCCCAAAATTTCAAAAACCTTTCTCCCAGGAACTTCAGCAGTAGTTGTTAATAAAACTTCCATAATAAAACTAATTCTTCTCCTTTTTTATACTTTTAGTTTTTTTCGTCTTTACTTGCTCTATTTTTTCCTCATTCCCAGCATTCAACAAAAGTAAAACTCCAAAGATTATAAGTCCAATAGCATAAAAAATAAAAGGCCAGATAAAAAAAGAAACAACTAATAATAAAAGACCTGCAATTAAAAAAACCAACCCTGTAAAAAATCTTATATTATCCATAAAAAAATAACTAACTTAAGATTAATAAATCTATTCATCAAAAATTGCCTCAGCCCGATTACTTTCAATCAAAATATCTGCAAGTTTTTTTGGTAAATTGACAATATCCCCTTTTTTGAAAGGCCCAAAAGACCTCTCATCAATCCCTACAAATTCCTCCATATCCTCTATAAATAAAACTAAGCTCAAAGTTCTTTCATCCTCTGAAACACTCTCGCCATTGCTAAATTCTTTTGTCAATGATTTCTCTGCCTGTTCAACACTAACCATAACATTTTCAAAAAGCTCTTTTTCAAAAGGCAACATATTTTCAAAATCTCTCTTATTAATTCCTGTTTCGCTCGCAACAAAAACCAACCCTAAAAGTTTCTTTTTTCTTAAAAGAACAAGTTCTCTAAAAATAGAATGAGCATTTTCCAATTGTTTTTTTGTCTTAAGAATTTCTTCTGAAAATAAATCCCCCTTGCTATCTGCAATAACTCTCTTTTTTTCATTAATATATTCTGCAACCTGTCCAATGAATTTTTTAGGCAAATCTTGCAACTGCTCAGCATACCTTTCTTTCCTCAAAAACTCATAAAGATCATTATATGTTATCATTCTCTAAATTCTGTAATTTAACCAATTTAAAACAATTATGGTTATAAAAAATCAGCAAAAATAATTAAAATTAAGATAAATTTATAATGTGTCTATGCATTAAAAAAATATGTTCAAATTCCTAAAAGATAAACTAAACAAATTACTAAAAAGCGAAGACAATCCAGATATTGAAGAATCTAAAAAATCAGAGGTTGGAAAAAATAAATCTAAAGAAAAAAAGACAAAATCCCCAAAAAAAGAAAAATCAACTGTTAAGAAAAAGGAACAAGTTAAAGAAGAAAAAGATACAGAAAAAAAACCTCTTCCAAAACTTAAAGAAATAACTAAAGAAAAGGAAAATAAAGAAGATTTAGATTATATAACTGAAGAACTTGAAGAAAGAGTTGATGAAACATCTTTAGTTCCAGAAGAAAAAGAAGAGGGATTTTTCTCAAAATTAAAAAGAAAATTTAAGACAATAAAATTAGACCAAGAATTATTCGGTGAATTTTTTGAAAAATTAGAAATGATGTTAATTGAAAATAATGTTGCTCTTGGAGTAATAGATAAAATAAGAGAAGACATGGAAAAAGATTTGATAAACATTGAAATAAAAAAAGAAGACATAGAAGATGAAGTAAAAAAATCTCTAAAAAATTCAATAAAAAACATTTTAATTCCTCCGTTTGATTTAATTGAAAAAATAAAAGAAAAAGAAGGTCCTGTAATTCTTCTTTTCTTCGGAATAAATGGCGCTGGAAAAACAACTACAATTTCAAAAGTGGCAAAATTACTTGAAAAAAACAAAATTAATTCAATTTTTGCAGCTTCAGATACTTTCAGGGCAGCTTCAATAGAACAACTAAAAAAACACGGAGAAAATTTAGGCATAAAAGTCATTTCCCAAGATTATGGTTCTGACCCTGCAGCTGTTGCCTTTGACGCAATAAAACACGCCAAAGCCCATGGAATAAAAGCAGTTTTAATTGACACTGCTGGAAGAATGCACACGCGAGATAATTTGCTAAAAGAAATGGAAAAAATAATCAGAGTAACAAATCCTGATTTCAAAATTTTCGTCGCAGAATCAATAACTGGCAACGATGCAACAGAACAAGCAAAAACTTTCAATGAAGAATTTGGAATTGATGGGACAATACTTTCAAAAGCAGATGTTGATGAAAAGGGAGGCACAGCAATTTCCGTCGGATACATAACGAAAAAACCAATCCTCTTTCTCGGCACCGGACAAAATTATGAAGACCTCGAAAAATTCGAAGTAGATGAAATTATATCTAATTTAGGACTTGAATAACTCTTAATAATCATAAGAATAGAAAATAAGTAATCCAAAAATCAGTACATGCATATTCTTCTGTTTAAGCCCTGTTCTTAGCCCCGAGTGAAGCGAAGGAGTTTTTTCTTCTGCGTTAAGAAAATTTAAATCTCCTATCTTGGGTGGGAGATGGTATTTAGAGATTTAAATTTCTAGCAGAAGAAAAAATTCGATTTAACATCGGGCTTAAGGGAAGTTTCGAACGAAGTGAGAAATTTGGGAAAAATCCTGCAAGGATTTTCTCTTTAATCGCTGTTCATTTTCCCGAGCGTAATGAAATGAAGCGAGAGCCTGCAAGGCGTGGCACGAGCGGAACGAACGAAGTGAGTGACCTCGTGAGTTTCCAATCTCCGAAAATTCGTTGTTGTCGTAGTTGCTGAAAATTGTATTTTAAAAATTGAGGGGGTGGAAAAGAGCGCGTTATTCTTCTAAACTACATAGTAGTAACATAATAGAAAGATTTATAAAGTATGAAATTATACTAATAGTATGACAAACAAAAAGACAGAAGGAAGGTATGAAAAAGCTCAATTTAATGAGTTATGTAAAGTTCTTATAGCTTCGCCTGGAATGGGTTATTTTGAAGCTTTGGCGGAAGTAGGTTCCGAGAATATGCCCAGCATGTATGATGTTGCAAGTGTAAAAAGATATTTTCATAAGAGAGGTAAATTAGATGTTCTTAGTGATCCAGGAATTATTTTTGAAAAGGATGACCCTCAGTTCAAAAAATTAATTTTAGAAGGAAAAGTGCAAAAGAATGTTGGAGTATCAAGTCATTTAGATAATCCGGACGTTAGATACATGTGGACAAACGAATATTTAGGAATCGCACCTGAAGGACATCCGGCAGAAGGAGAATTAATAATGGCTAAAGTAGAGGGAATTGACATGACCAAAAAAATTGGACATCCTCTGGGTTTCTTAGGTTCTGAGGATGGCAAGCAAAGAGGCCAAATCATTATCTCAACAGATAAATATGTATTACTTAAAGATACCGATCTACGTTACATGCAGGATGGAGATACTTTGTGGTGCGGACAAATTCAGGGTTTCCAAGAAATAAATGGGCTCATGGTCCCATTTACAAACAGCGGATATCGTCCAGATTGTAATCGTTTTCAATCCGAAAAAGAAGATAAGGGTTTTGGAGATTTGACATTTAGAGGAAAAAATAATGATCCAGCACCAATAGCACTAAGGCCTTCAAGTTGGAGCGATTTAGGATTTAATAGAAACAATTCTTTAAGTTCAAGATTTAAAGTTTTAACTAGGGAATCTCTTGAAAGATTGTTAAAGTAAAATAAAACAAGAAAAATATTTGGGTGTAACGAAGTGAAACCTCTTATCGTTTGTTAGAGGAAATTTTAATTTCGTGAGTTCTCTCGTTGGTTCGATAAGAGAAGTATTTTTCTGTTTTTATAATCGAGCAAACCGCAGTTTGCGAGACTATTTGTCGCGTAGCGACTTCGAGCCGACCCCCTAATTTTTCTGAAAGAAAAATATTCGTAATCGTTTTCGAGCCCACCGAGTAATATGTCGCCTAACATCGGGCTTAAGGGAAGTTCAATTTCCTCGAAAAAATTCTCCTCGTGAAACAGAGCTGAGAATTTTTTCAGAGCCGAAATTGAATTTGGGTGTAGTGAGGTGCAACCGAACGAAACCCTTTAAGCCCTGTTGGTTTCGTCCGAATACTTGGAGGACTTGATTTTTAGTGCAACGATGCCGAAGGCAAAAAATCAAAGTTTTTGAGAATGCCGTTTTTATTAATCAGAAATAATATTTTTTGGGTGGGCTATGTATTAGAGAGAGACGCGCTTTTTTTGTTTCTTTTTTTCCTAAAAAAAGAAAATGGGGATTTCCGTCTTTTTGCTTCTTTTCTAAAAAGAAGATTTTGGTGGGCTGTTTATCCGAATAAATTCTTAAAGAATCTCATTATCTTTTGCCAAAATCCGCTACTTACACATTCATTGTCAATACATAAGTTTGTAGAACATTCAAAATTATTATTACAAGAAGAATCAGCTTCTTTTTGATTTGAAAATTGTTGATTATCACAAAAAGTGTTTTCCATTCTGTAACCAATAGGATAACACTTTTTATCTAAAATACAACCGTTACAATCTTCTCTAACGACCTTAATTTCTTCTTTTACTCCTTCAGTTTCTTCTACAATATCAATTGGTCCTGTTTCTTCTGTTGGCTCTATTTTTGAACAAACTCCATTTTTACATCCGCTTGGACAAGGAATATCATTATAGAATTCATCTGGAGAACCTTCAACGCAGAAGAATTCTCTTAAACTACAATCTGAACCTGAACATTCTCCGCTTTCAGGAGGTTGTCCTGTAGAAGTTATTTGGCAATAATCAGTAGAACCAGTGTGGTCTGCTATTCTTGAAGGAAATGTTGTTCCTAAAATTAAAGGATTTTTTCCGCCATCGTCTTCAGTACATTGTGGTTTGCTTGCAGAACATTTTCCTTTATTACAATATGGTTTGTCAGTTGGACAATCCATTAAGATAGTAGTATAAGCGGTATCATTTATACAATAAGCTTCATAAATTTTGTTTTCACCTTTTGAATAATCGCACCAATCTCCTTGCCCTCCTGCACCTTCAATTTCTGCTTTTCCTAAAATAGTTGGATTTTTTCCGCCATCACCATCTTTACATTGAGAAGTTATTTGAGGAGTATCCTCAATCTTTTCTGCTTTAACAACCGCGTGATAACCAGAGCTTTCAGTGCCTATAATATCTATTAAAGTTAATTGAATTCCATTTTTAGAAAATACATTTGAACCTGAATCATCTTTCAAATCTACAGTAAGACCTTCAAATTTGAAAGTTACATCATTTGAAGAAATTTCTAAGATAGTTAAATCCATTCCGCCTTCAATATCGAATTCAATTGTAGAACCAACATAAATTGAGCACGCTTCTCCTTCAGAACAATAAGTTATTTGAGGAGTATCATCAATCTTCTCTGCTTTAACAACAGCATGATAACCAGAGCTTTCAGTTCCTATAATATCTATTAAAGTTAATTGAATTCCATTTTTAGAAAATACATTGGAACCTGAATCGTCTTTTAATTCTACGGTAAGACCTTCGAACTTGAATGTTACATCATTTGAAGAAATTTCTAAAATACTTAAATCCATTCCTCCTTCAATATCGAATTCAATTGTAGAACCAACATAAATTGAACATGCTTCTCCTTCAGAACAAGTTTCTTGAGCAGAAACAAAAACTGATAAAGATAATATCATTAAAAAAAATGTAGCTAAGATTATTTTTTGTTTCATCTTGACATATATAATAAACTACTCATTTAAAAACCTTTCTTTTTTCGCTCACAATTTGCTAATAGATTGTTGAATTTGTTTCTTAAGCCAAATTGTATATAGATTGCTATGGAAATGCTAAAGGCAATAGGTTTCATAAAAAGAGGAAAAAACCGTAAGGAAATTTTTATGAATTTAGATAACCGGCTTTGGTGAAACCATTATAAAATAAGGTGGCTTACTTCAATTAACTAAAAAGAGGTAAGCCAAATGGATAACAAATCTGAACTTTATAAATTTCTTGCTGAAGCAAGAAATCTGGTATCTAAGAT
>Ga0210057_1006056_pt1 | contig 15193 bp, 14 predicted proteins | sample CryGeyCG2114_010_2_FD_183968 | JGI IMG/M metagenome (GOLD analysis project Ga0210057, IMG submission 183968) | Groundwater microbial communities from aquifer - Crystal Geyser CG10_big_fil_rev_8/21/14_0.10 (SPAdes) (version 2) | ecosystem: Environmental > Aquatic > Deep subsurface > Groundwater ... | reverse complement strand
AACATGGAAATAAAGAAACAATTTGAAAAAGCAAAGATAAATATGGCTTTCCCAACAAGTACAGTTTACTTGAAAAAGGGGAAGTAAAAAACATTTTATTCAAATAAATATTCCTTCTGGAGCGATATTATCTTTATATATTTCTGAAGTTATGTAAATATCGTGAAGTTTAAGATTTGATCCAAATATTTGCTTTAATTCTAATATTTGTTTTCTGAACTCTTTTGAATCCTTGCACAGAAAACCTATGCCTGCATCCCAATTCTCGTTTCCTAAACATCTGTCTTCAAATATTACTTTTTCATGCTTTCTTAGATATTCTGATAGTTTTATTTCATCAATACTATCAAATTTAAATTGAGCAACATATATTTCTCCTAGTAAATCAAAATTTAAAGAAACCGAGTATCCTTCTATTATTCCTGCGTCCTCCATTGCTTTAAGTCTATATTTTATTGCGTTGGCACTCATACTCATTTTTTGCGAGAGTTCTGCATATTCTATTCTTGAATCTGTTGTCAGAAGATAAAGTATTTCTTTATCTATTTTGTCAAGTTTGCGTTCTTTGTATATTTTTGAAATTTTGATTTTTGTGTTTTTTAATCCTATTAGTTTATCGGGGTAATAGTTTAATTCAAGACTTGCGTACACAATACTGCTTTCAAAGAATTTTCCTGCTTGATTTTTTATCTGCTCAAGTAACTCTTTTAGATGCTTTTGGTCTTTAACAATTATATCTAGAATTATGTTCCATTTACCTACATTTGAACCTATGAATGTAATGAACTTATGTTCCATTAAATATTTCATAAATTCATTTTCTTCTTTAGGACTTATTCCTTTAAGCTGTAAAAAACAAGAATATCTTTCAAAACCAAGTTTTTCTAAGTTTAATAAAGTGTAGAAATGTCTTATTATAGTTTTTTTCAGTTTTTCAATTCTGTAGATTGTTACTTCTCTACTCAGTCCTACTTTTTTTGCCAATTGACTAGACGAGGTTCTAGAATTATTAAGAAGTTCCAACAATATCTTTTTGTCTTTTAAGTCAAGCATATTTACAATAATGCAAGATATATATAAAAATATTGCGATATTGTAAAAATACTACTCAAAAGATTTATTATGTTCGCCGTGTTACTACTATTAAGGAAAATAAGAGGTTTAACATGAACAACTTAAAACAAAAACTAAAATATCATTTATCTCTATTAATTCCATTTATTTCATTTAAGAGGATTGATGATGATGTATGGAAATACAAAGCTGATGGAAAAACTGAAACAAGTAAACTTACACAAATTGCAAAACCAATGTTTAACATGATTTACTCTGTTGGTTTGGCCGGAGCGCTAATTGTTTATGCTGGAGAATCAAATGTACATGAAGCCTTAAATGTTTTTGAATGGAATAAAATAGCTACTGAAAAAAAACAAGAGAGAATAAATTTTAAGCAAAACATAACAACTAAGTTATTTGATCAAATAGATACAAATAATGACAAACTAATAACTTTAGAGGAACTTAGTAAAGGAATAGATAAAGCTTATTTAAAACGTAAAGATAATAGATGCTATGATATTTATCAAACACTAAATGACGAATTTTTTCTAAAGGAAAATTATGTTAACAAAAGGTGGTCAAAATGAAATTAAAAGAATCATTTAATAAACGGCAGGCATATGTCTGTAGATATATTTCAAATAAATTTGAAGGATCAAAATTAGAAAATTTATTTTATGCGATGCAGCAGTTTGACAAAAAAAGTATGGCGCCATATTTTATTGCTTTCTTGATAAGCGGAATAGGTTTAGGGGGAAGTGTTTTGACTAATACAATGTCTGTAACTCCGCCAAATATGCATCGTGTAAAAGAAATAAATGAAACATTGACAAAACAGTGGCCTGTGGATAGCTTATACAGTGAGTCATTCAAACAAAACATAAATTTATTGATTCAAGAGAAAACAAAAATTCTTAATAAAGAAGAAACAAAAATGCAAATAAAGCAAGCTGAGGACCTTGAGAATAAAATAAAGACGTACGGCTCTTTAGGAGGTTCAGTAGCTGTATCTGTTTTAGGAATATATGGTGCAGGATTATATTTTGGAAGGAAAAAAGAAGAAAGACTGAGTAAAAATACATAAAATTATATAAACTGATAATTCTAATCTCTTTAATATGTTTGAAAAAGAAAGACAAACAATGGTGGAATACCAACTCAAAAAAAGAGGCATAATTAATGATAGAGTTCTTACTGCAATGAATGTTATTCCAAGACACATGTTTATTCCAGAAGTAAGTAGAGTAATGGCATATGGAGACTTTGCTGTACCTATAGGACAAGCACAAACAATAAGTCAACCATACATTGTAGCAAAAATGTTAGAATTACTTGATCCGCAATTTGAAGACAAAATACTAGAAGTCGGATCTGGATCGGGCTATGTTGTTGCTTTATTATCAAAACTATGTACTAAAGTGATAGGTGTAGAGAGAATACCTACTCTAGTAACTGGATCTAGAGCTAAACTTAAAGAATTAAAAATAACAAATGCAGGAATAGTTGAAGGAGATGGTTCGCTAGGAGCTATACATTATCAACCATTTAATAAAATAATTGTAAGTGCTGCGTGTCCAGAAATACCAGAAGATCTTGTAACGCAATTGAAAATGAACGGCACATTGGTTATTCCAATTGGAGATAGAATGAAACAAAAAATAATCAAAGCAACGAAAACTCCAAAAGGATTAAAATTAGAAGAATACGGAGATTGTAGTTTTGTTCCTTTACTTGGACTGGCAGGATTTAAGTAAAATTTAGAAGTATTTTGTATCACGCGTTTTATTTTAATTTCTTTAAATTGAACTCATCTTTAAATGTTACAATTGTTGCCGGTCCATACTTTTTTTTGATATCTAAAACTTATTTCTTAAAATATTCCTCGGGGTTTATGGGACTGGATAAATACTGATTTATGAGCTTTGATGCTTCTATTGTGTTGATTTTCATTTGGTTAGCTGTATACTCAAAACTGTTTTTATTTCTAAATAAATCCGCGAGAATCAGTGTTGTTGACATTACACTTCCCGCCACCATACACGCACCTGCAGCGTTTATGCCCTCTGGACCAACTGGAATACATAAAACTGCAACGCTAGTGAACATACCCATAGGGAAATAAAAAAACAGCGCACGACGATCCTTATCTAAAACAGATGGCGTTGCATAATATTGTTCCTTCCATAAAGAGCTACATACTATGCTATTTTTAAGAAGCGTTGTTCCAAATGGATAGATTATTTTTAGTTCCTCCAAACTCTTTACTTGATTTAAATCATCTAAATTTAATATTTTGCTTTCTTGAGCTAGATGAAAGTGAAATCCTTTTTTATTCTTGTAATAATCATCTAAATCCTGTATTTTTGAATACATCTTTGAAATATTTGTATAGAGCTCTTCTATCTCATTAGGTTTGATGGATATTGATTCTTGCAATTGTTCCAACTCTTTTTGAAGGCCATGTTCTTGTTTAGTAAGTTGTTCTAGTTCCAAATTTATTTTTTCAGCTTCAATTATATTTTTTAATTCATTGACCATTGTTATTCACCTCAATAAGCCCCCCCGAATACGTGACTTGTTACTACTTAGATGTTGTAATTGTATATTAAAGTTCCGACAGAATCATTATCTTTTCTAGAAATACTTAAATAGTCCATTCTATTATATCGTATAAATGCACAATTTAGACTTAAAAGATAGAAAAATACTCTCCATACTTGAGGAAAATTCTCGGGAGAGCCATTCTACAATAGCTAAAGCAATAGGATTATCAAAAGATAGTGTAAAATATAGGATTAAAAGACTTGAAAAACAAGGAATAATAGGATGCTATAGAACAATAATAAATCTATCAAAAATAGGATACAAACTATATAGCGTCTGCGTTAAAGTTATTAATGTTAAAGATATGAACGCAATAGCAACAGAAATCGCAAAAGAACAAAAGCTATTTTGGATAGCACAACTTGATGGTGCCTGGGATTTAATCTTTGTACTTTGGGCAAAAAGTGCTCATGAAGCAGATGTCATTATAACAAGAGCACAACAACAAATTGGAATTGTTGCAAAAAAACTAGTAACTCAAATAATAAATTTTCAATTTCTACCCACATATAAAGACCTAAATAAAAAACCACACATTATTGATTTAGAACAAGTAGAAATAGGAATAGACCTTATTGATAAGGAAATATTACGTACCTTAAATTTAGATGCAAGAGCAACATCACTTTCATTAGCACAGAAGTTAGAAGTCGATCCTATGACTATTTATCACAGGATAAAGAAAATGGAAGAGAATGAAATTATCATAGGCTACACAATAAGCATAGACGCAAGCAAGCTTGGTTTAGATTATTATTCAGTAAAAATAAATTTAGTAAACCAACTTCAAAAAAACAAGATACTTACGTTTTTGCAAGATAGAATTATTGGCATAACTCATGTTCTTGGAGGCTACGACCTTGAGTTTGATATGCATGTCAAGTCAACTCAAGAATATTACGAACTATTAAAAGAATTAAGAGCCAATTTTGATATACAAACAATTGAGCATTTCAAAATTGTACAAACACACAGAATTAAATATTTACCAGAAGAGCTTTAGATTTTATAATGTCACTAAGCTAACAAACTTTAGATCATGCTCTGGCAAACAGCACTCAAAATATTTGACATCCGCCGCGGGTTTAAAACTTCTCCACACTAGGCTGCGACTGGCCTCGCAATAAGACTTTAGAAGCATTTTGCGATACTATTTTTATGTTAATTTTTTCAAATTAAAATCATCTTTGTAAAGTTCAACAAATAAATGGGCTGTGGTAATGACATCTAAACTATTGTGTAAAATAACGTCTTGAATAAGCGTAGAGTCTTTTCCAGAAACATAATTTCTCCAAACTTCAGGAATTCTTTTACCAGGAATATCTTTTCGTCTAACTCCCCATTTATTAAATTCATAAGTTTGTAGCTTATATTTGTCATTAGTCTCAGTTTGTTTATGTTTAAAGCGAGGCATGATGTCTACGCGCTCAAACTCAAAGCCAGGAATTCTATTAACAATACTACGTTCTTCCAAATAAGGTATATCGAAGACGTGTCCATTAAACGTTACGACAGTTACTTTACCATATTCTTTTTTTATGTCTGAAACTTTTTTCTTGAAATGCTCTATTCCCTGTTTTTCTTCCCAAGGATTTCTAACTAAAAAGACATCAGTTTTGTAATTGTTTCCCTCTTTGGAGAATGAACCTAAAGTAAAGAGTGGCGATCCTGTATTAAGTGTGCCTGCAGTTTCTATATCAAAAAACAAAAATCCTCCCAAATCATAATCTAGAGATGTATTAAATGGCGCTTCAAAGCTTTCTAGGTTTGCAGAGTGCAATTGAGGAAAACTTTTATGAGAAAATCTTTCTCCAGATAATATTGCCTTAGAATTTTCTCTGAATAAATGAATTAGCCATGATCTATTCATCTTTTGACCAGAATTTAACAAAAGATGATTATATTTAAACAAAGTTGTTGTTACATCTTCAACAAATTCAACTCCGTTGTAAACGGGAACAGGCGCGGATGAGAAAAAAGAAGGATCCTCATCTAAAAGAATATCGACACAATTTAAAACAAAACTTTGAAATTCTTCTCCAGTCATAACCTGCCAAGAATTATTTTCCAAAATATTTTTCTGAGTTGTAACATCTCCATTGTCAACATTTAAAATTAATAGTCTTTTTGATATTCTCTCTCCTGACTTCCAATAAGATGTTCCGTTATATTGGTTTATTATTTGATCAGAAATATTATTTTTAATTTTTCGTATGACATTATGATTTTTATATTCTAATAAAGTGTCATCAGTTGAAGCAATAACTCGTCCATCTGTTTGAGCACCTTCCGCTGTTTTAATCATGTTTCTCGGAGATGTATGAAAAACTTCCTTAATCTTTCCAGAATAAAACTTCCTAAAATACGGATCAACTTTTTCAAGATAAGGATCAAATTCTTTTAAAATAGTTAATGCAAAATAATTAATGAGTTCACCAATCAAAGAACCTTCTCTAAGACCTCCATTCGAATCTAAGCAAAGAAGGTTTGAATGCTTTTTCTCAAAACCTAATATGTGACAAAGATTATTTGTGTAACTATTAAAATTAAGTTTATCGGGTTCTGTGAATCTTCTTATTCTTTGACCGACGAGATTTGTCGTTTTACTAGTATTTTTTAATCCTTCAAGACTCATATCCAATTTTAAATCATAAAAATAATGTTTCACTTTTTCTACAAGATCTTCTCCTCTCAAAAAGTTGCCTTTAATTATATTAAATACAGATTCACCGAGAACTTTAGTAGCATCTCCAAAGAATTTATCACTATACGCTTGAAAATAATCAATATCTGAGCCGCTATTTTTTTTTACTAAAGTTCTATAAACTTTTAATCCTGTTTTATCAATTGAACCATCGTGATTTCTTGTCAATATTTTTTTAAAACTAAAATGATTAGAACGTCCATCGACAAGCAATTTTTCAAGAGACGATAAGTCAATTTTATTCAAGAAGACTTCTTTTATTTCTTCTTCTGAAGTTCTACTGAACATATTCCACCCGAAATATCTAACTGCAGGTTCAGCAGAGCGCTTACCTGTTTTATCAAACCAAAATAATTGTAATTGATTATACAAAGTGCCATTAACATAATTTTTTATATTGCTAACAATATCATCATGGGATATTCCTGCGTCAGAAAGAGATTTATCAAGTTCTTTTTTTATTTCATTTTCTTTCCAAAGCTTTTCTTTCCAGCGTCTAGGTTTTACAATTTTCATTTTTTTCATTCAAGTTCACTAAATGCCCAGTCTATTTATTTTTGTAGCAATATTCTCTATTGAATCAACATCTTCAGCGGCATGTGCCGAAATAAGATCATTAATTAGCTCGTTTCGTTTTATGAGATTAACTCTATACTTTAAAATGCCTGCGGTCTGATTTAATGTCGATTTATTTGAATTATAAAAAACATTAAAAATTTTGAATGGATGAGTATATTCGCTAGTCGAATCTATGTATTTTCCATATTTTTTATTTAATAACTTGCTAACGTAATTAGATACATTTTTTTGAGTATCAAAACCAAATAAATTATCCTGACCATTTATTACTTCAACAGGGGTGCTGAATAAATCAGGCTCATTATCTGTAAATGAATTAGACGTTTCTTCTCCATCAGGTTTTTTATTAACATATGTGTCTATGACTAAATTATACAAAAGGAATAAGTTTTTGTCGAATGAAATAAATTCTGGTGGAATGTCTGCAACAAATTCCTTCGCTTTATTTGGAGGAACAGTAAGCAAATTAACAATGTATGCAAAAACCAAATCGCTATCTCTTTGTGATAAAATATCTTTTTTCTTTCCAACTTTAGGATCTAATGAATTATAATAAGAAGCTTCGACTGTCGAAACAGAAACACTTTTTCCAGAAATATCTCCAACTGATTCAGCAATCTTATTTAACCACATAAATTTTCTAGCATAATTCTTTTCATAATCAATAAGATCTGCAGCACCCTTAACAACTTTCAAAAGATTATCAGGATTATTTGCGAATTCAGAATTTTTTAAATCTGTATTGGTGTTTAAATAAAAATCAATGATGTTAGTTTCAGGCAATTCGTTGAATTCATCGATGGGATCAGACGATGCTCTGATAAAGTCATCAAGATCAGAATCTCTTGGAAGAATTTTGTAAGTAACATTCAGTCCTTTTCCGAATGCAATTTTTCCACCTCTAAGTGCACCATCTATTCCTGCTTTATCTGGATCAAGAACAAAAACAACAGTATCTGCAACTTCTTTTATTGTCTGAGCCTGTTCTTCTGTAAATGAAGTTCCAAGTGGGCCAACAAAAGAATTTAAGCCAACTTTGTGTGCAGAAATAACATCAAAATAACCCTCTGTAACAAAAGCTTTTTTGGTTTTTCTAATATGCTCTCTAGCCATATTAAAACCGTATAAATTTCTTCTTTTTGAAAAAAATCTGGTGTCTCTTGTGTTAAGATATTTTGCTCTAGGCTCGCCGTCATTAAGAATTCTTCCACCGAACGCAATTAATCTGTTCCACTTATCAAAAATGGGGAAAATTACTCTTTCATAAAACGGACTGTAATAATCAGAAGGATTATTTGATTTTTCGTTTTGGGTGTTAATTAAACCTACGCTAAAAAGTTCTTGTAAAGAAAATCCCTCGTCTAAAAGAGAGTTGAGATAAATCTGAGAATTATCTAAATAACCCAGTTTGAACGTGTCTACTAAATCTTTATTTACTCCTCTATTTTTTAAATAATCTTGTACGTTTGCGGATTTTTTTAATTCTTTTTGAAAATATTCTAAAGAAAGTTTTTGAGCTTCGAATAAGCGATTTGCTTTTTTATTTTCATGAGTATTAGGAATAGGAATGTTAAATATTGTTGCAACTTCTTTAACTGACTCAAAAAAACTTTGACCAGTATATGTCATAACGAACTTTAAAGGAGGCCCGCCTTGTCCGCAACCAAAACAATGCGCAATGCCTTTATCCTGACTTACTATGAATGAAGGAGTTTTTTCAGTGTGGTCTGGAAATGGACAAACCATTTTGTAATTAGAACCTTCTTTTCTTAATTGCTCTCCAGTAATTTTTTCCACTAAACTAACTAAATTGAATTTTGCTTCATTGTTGACATCATCAACAAATCTTTGCCACTCAAATTTGTCCGTCGTAAACCACCTTAATCATTGAAGAGTAGTAATCTTTTTAAATAAGTTTTGGTTTCGTCGAGAAATGGAACAGAATGATTTGCCTGATGTTTTTTTCTTTTATATTTTAGAAAACAAAAATTTAGGTAAAATTCTACTAAATAACTCTGTAAGATTTCAAAAAAAGAAAGTATTAGATTCATTAGTTCAAGAATATTTCTCCATAGGAGTATTACAGGAAAATGACGAGACAAGTCCATATTACGCAGAAGCATTTAAGAATTTTCAGTATAGGTTCAGACAACTCAATCTAAAAAACAAGGATGAAAAATGGTTTGAAGAATACAAAACCTACCTTTTAGATGCCATTGGTGCCTCATTGCATTTTGATGAAAACACAAATTCAGTTCTTGTTAATAATGGCAATGGATATATGTCTAGATTAGTGTGGAAATTAAGAAATTTTTACAATAACATATATGGTTCTAGTGATTCTGAATTCTTAAAAAACACCGAATCCAAACAATAGCAAGATTTATAAAAAACAATCACGCCATCAAGAGATAAAAAGAGGTGTTTAGATGGATAGAGACAAATTACTAGTTTTATGGTTCAATCAACTTGGTATAGAGGATGTTCCTTTAGTTGGTGGTAAAAACGCAAGCTTAGGAGAAATGTACCAAAATCTAGTAAAAAAAGGTGTAAGAATCCCAAATGGATTTGCTCTAACTGCAGAATCATACAGACACTTCTTGAATCACAATCAATTACCTGATAAAATAAAAAAAATACTTCAAGGATTAAACACTTCTAATATGAAAAACCTTGCAGACAGAGGGCATAAAGTAAGAGAGCTAATAAAATCTGCAGAATTTCCAAAAGATCTAGAACAAGAAATAATAAATTCTTATAAAAAATTAAGCAAACAATACGGAGATACTTACACAGATGTTGCTGTAAGAAGCAGTGCTACTGCAGAAGATCTTCCAGATGCAAGCTTTGCAGGACAACAAGAAACATATCTGAATGTAAAAGGAGAGTCCATGATTATAGATGCATGTAAAAAATGTTTTGCATCCTTATTCACAAACCGAGCAATAAGTTACAGACAAGACAAAGGCTTTGACCATTTTTCAATTGCACTAAGTATAGGTGTACAAAAAATGGTGCGCTCAGATTTAGCAACTTCTGGAGTAATGTTTTCAATTGACACAGAAACAGGATTCAAAGATGCAGTTTTAGTCACAGCAGTTTATGGATTAGGAGAAAATATTGTACAAGGCGCAGTAAATCCTGATGAATTTTATGTGTTCAAACCAATGCTAAAGAAAGGATATAAACCAATTATAAGCAGAAAAGTCGGAACAAAACAAATGAGAATGATTTATGATACTCAAGGAAATAAAGCAGTAAAAAATATAACAGTTCCAGAAGAAGAAAGAAAACAATTCTGCGTAACTGATGCTGAAGTTTTACAACTTGCTAAATGGGCAGTAATAATTGAAGATCATTATTCGCACAAAGCAGGCAAATTCAAACCAATGGATATGGAATGGGCTAAAGATGGAAAAACCGGAAAATTATTCATAGTTCAAGCAAGACCAGAAACAGTACAAAGTAGAAAAGATATAACAAAACTAACAACTTATGTGTTGAAACAACAAGGAAAAACTCTTGCAATTGGAAGAAGCGTAGGCTCGAAAATAGGAGCAGGAACAGCAAATATAATACGAAGCGTAAAAGACATAGGAAAGTTCAGAAAAGGAGACGTGCTTGTTACTGAAATGACTGATCCCGATTGGGAACCAATTATGAAAATAGCTTCCGCTATTGTTACAAATAGAGGGGGAAGAACCTGTCACGCAGCAATAATTTCTAGAGAACTCGGAATACCTTGTGTCGTAGGAACAACTGATGCAACAGAAAAAATAAAACAAGGACAAAAAATTACGATAGATTGTTCGTCAGGAGATGAAGGAAAAGTCTACGAAGGAATCTTGAAGTATGAAGAAAAAACACACGACATGGCAAAACTACAAAAACCATCAACACACGTAATGATAAATGTTGGTGACCCGAGTCAAGCATTTGAATTAAGTTTCTTACCAACAGATGGAGTGGGATTAGCAAGAGAAGAATTCATAATAAATACTAGTATAATTGCACATCCCTTGGCTCTACTTAATTTTGATAAACTAAAAGATAAAGAAGCAAAACAAAAAATAGCAGAATTAACTTATGGATATAAAAACAAAGGTCAGTTTTTTGTTGACAAACTTGCAGAAGGAATAGGAATGATTGCATCAGCATTCTATCCAAAACCAGTAATAGTGAGACTGTCTGACTTCAAAACAAACGAATATGCAAATCTTCTAGGTGGACGAGAGTTCGAACCAAAAGAAGACAATCCAATGATTGGTTGGAGAGGAGCATCAAGATACTATGATCCAAAATACAAAAATGCATTTGCACTTGAATGTAAAGCTTTCTTGAAAGTAAAAAAAGACTTTGGATTGGATAACATTGTAATAATGATACCTGTTTGTAGAACAATCGAAGAAGGTAAAAAAGTCTTAGCTGTTATGAAGAAAAATAAACTAACAAAAAAAGACTTCAAGATTTATGCTATGTGCGAAATTCCATCAAATGTAATACTTGCAGAAGAATTCCTAAACATATTTGATGGATTCTCAATAGGAAGTAACGATTTGACACAAATGACTTTAGGTGTAGACAGGGACTCAGAACTTGTATCACATGTTTACGATGAAAGAAATGAAGCAGTAAAAACAATGATAAAACACGTTATAACTGTTGCAAACAAAAAAGGAAAATATATAGGAATTTGCGGACAAGCACCATCAGATTATCCTGAATTTGCAGAATTCCTAGTCGAATCAGGAATACAATCAATAAGTCTAAATCCAGATACACTACTAAAGACAACAATAGTAATAGCGAATAAAGAAAAGCAAATGAAAAAATGAAAGTAAAAAAAACAACAAAAAGAACTACAAAGAAAGTTACAAAAAAATTACAAAATAAAACTGTCGTAAAAGCGACAAAAAAATTAGTAAGAAAATCAGTAGCAAAAAAATCAATCAGTAAAAAAAGTGTAAAAAGAGGCAAGAGAAAAATGATAAGAGTTGCAATAAATGGCTTTGGAAGAATAGGGAGAATGGTTTACCGAGCAGGGTTAACTCATCCAGAAATAGAATTTGTAGCTGTTAATGATATAACTGACAACAAAACTCTTGCGCACTTATTAAAATATGATTCAGCACATGGTAAGTTCGAGGGGGACCTATCTTATGATAACAAGGGACTAATTGTAAATGGAAAAAAACTTTTAGTGTTGGCCGAAAAAGATCCCGCAAAATTACCTTGGAAAGATTTGCAAATTGACGTCGTTGTGGAAAGCACAGGTTTTTTCACTACGTACGATAAATGTAAACTGCACTTAGATGCGGGTGCAAAAAAAGTTTTATTGAGCGCACCAGGAAAAGAAGGAGAATTCTTTACAATGGTAAAAGGAGTGAACGAACACTTATACAAAGGACAATTAATCGTAAGCAACGCGTCATGTACAACGAATTGCTTAGCACCTCTTGTAAAAGTTCTTGATGATAATTTCGGTGTAGAAAAGGGCTTTATGACAACAGTACATGCATACACTGCAGATCAACGGTTGGTGGATGGACCGCACAACGATTTACGAAGAGCTAGATCTGCTGCAGTAAATATTGTTCCGACAACAACAGGCGCGGCAAAAACAGTTGCAGAAGTAATGCCTCAACTAAAAGGAAAGCTTGATGGAATGGCAATAAGAGTTCCTGTGCAAGATGGATCAATAACCGATTTTACTTGTGTTTTAAAAAAAAGTACAACATCTGAAGAAATAAACAAATTATTCAAAAGTGTTTCCGAACACGAGCTAAAAGGAATATTGGAATATTCTGACGAACCTCTTGTAAGCACAGATATTGTTGGAAATGTAAATTCTTCAATTTTTGATTCATTATCAACAAATGTTATTGATGGAAAATTAGTCAAAGTGGTTGCATGGTACGACAATGAATGGGGATATAGCAACCGAATGATAGATCTGATAAAAATAATTGTATCTAAATAAACTAAAGTTTACTTTGAACATCAGTTAGTAGTTTATTATCTATGAAAAAATCGTGCTCATAGTATCCGAGTTTATTTAGAGTGTATTTGAATGCGATAAAATCCATAATTATATTTTTCTTTAAATTATCTGCTAACCTAATTAGGACATCATGTCTGTCAAAATATTCAACTAAATCGTGCTCGTGTTTATCTAATATAAACAATGAAGGATTAACATAAGGCATGTTTGCAAAATATGTATCAATTAATTCAATATTTCCTTTATTTTTTCCTCGTCTAACAATTAAGTTCCCCTGAATATTAAACTTAATTATTGAATTTTCGATTGATTTGTAATTTAATCCCGTTTCTTCTTCATATTCTCTGAACACTGCATCTAGGGATTTTTCGTTTTTTTCAATTTCGCCTTTAAGAAACTCCCATCCCGACCATTGTCCCTCAGTTCCTTTATCAATTCTTCTAAATAAAGGAAATAAATATTCATCTGAATATCTGCTTCTTAAAATGAGCCTAATTCGTTTTGCTTTCATTTTTAGACTTTTTTTTTTTTTAAGTCCTCCATTTGTTTATTGAACTCTGTAGAAGCTTTTTCTGCTTTTTTTAATGCAGCTTTGTTAATATAATAAAGAACAATTAGAATAGTTACGACGGAAAGTATTGCTGAGGCGACTTTTACGAGTACTTCTTCAATGGTCATAGTGTTGGTAGATGTTTGTAGTATTAAATATTTACGAAAGCAGTTTGGTTATCACTGCAAAATGAGTATTCTCAAAAAATATTTAAAGATCTAGATATTTGCTTCGCTTATGGATCCACTTTTGTTATATTCACGTGAAATAGAAATAAAAAATATCTTTCCAATTAGTACTGGTACAGAAACTCTTAAAGATGGAATAATTGATTTAAAGTACAAAGATATTGCCAACAAGGAAGTTTTGAATAAATCGCTTAAATATAAATTTGAACTCAAAACTCCTTCAAGGAACTATCTCACATTTCAAAATGCTTTTTCAATAACAATAGAAAATTTTCCAGATTTTAAAGAATTTAGCGATAAATTTAAACTTAGTCTAGAAAACAAAATAAAACAAGAAGTAATGGCTGTTGCATTACAAAACTCTACTTTAAAGAAAGACTTGAGCTATAACTCAATATCTTTTGTTAGACACGGAATTTACGATTTGAATACACTAGAATTAACGCCTGCTGGAATTGAAGACATGGGTTACTTGGCAGAAAACCTTTCTTACTTCTTAAGAGGATTAGATGACTTAATGATACTTTATGGGCCTGCAAAAAGAGTAGAACACTCTGCAAACATACTATTTGATTACTTGAGCAAGAAAATGAAAAATGTTACTCAAAAAGTTTTAACTACGCTGGATGAAGAAAATTACTCAATTTCAGAAGAATTTTTAGATTCAGTAGATGAACTCGCAGGGGAATACTCAAATATAATCTTAGTAACGCACCAACCAGTAATTAGAGAGAGAGCTTCTCAAATAATTCCAATATCGACTATTAAAACTGCTTTTTGGAATGGGCAACCAGAAATAAGTACTGGTTCCGCCATCTCTTATTTTCCAAAAACTGGCGAAATGAAAATGCTTCCTCTAAAAAAAGAAGAATTGCAAGCACTAAATTTAATAGACAAAGCGAAAACAGAACAAAAAAAGAAAAGAAGAAAAAAACACCAAGATCAATTAGTATTAGGTCTTGAAGAATAATTAGTTAGGTGTTTGGTTTATCAAACTTTCAAACTTGTAACTTTAGATTCTCCGTGTTCATTCATACTGATTCCGAACAACGTAGTGGCTTCGCTAATAATTCCATCATTGTGACTAATAATGATATACTGAGCACGTTTACTATATTCTTTAACAAGCTTAGCTAATCTTTCAGAATTCTTTTTATCAAGTGCAGCATCAACTTCATCCAATATATAAAATGCTGCAGGCTCGTGTTCTTGAACAGCAAAAATAAATGCCAAAGCAGTCATGGTTTTTTCTCCGCCAGATAATGACCGGATGTCAAGATATTTTTTACCAGAAAGTCTAACTTTAATATTCAATCCTCCATTGAATGGATCTTTATTATCTTCTAAATCCAAAGTTGCAGTTCCTTTAGTAGACAGTGTGTTAAAGATTTCTTTGAAATTATGATTAACAACGTCGTAAGTCTTCAAAAACAATTCTTTCTTTTTATTATCAACCTCATTAATCATGAGAAGAACATTGTCTTTTTCGCTACCAAGTTTGTCTTTTT
>Ga0210057_1006055_pt1 | contig 15194 bp, 10 predicted proteins | sample CryGeyCG2114_010_2_FD_183968 | JGI IMG/M metagenome (GOLD analysis project Ga0210057, IMG submission 183968) | Groundwater microbial communities from aquifer - Crystal Geyser CG10_big_fil_rev_8/21/14_0.10 (SPAdes) (version 2) | ecosystem: Environmental > Aquatic > Deep subsurface > Groundwater ... | reverse complement strand
CTTTCCCGTTCAACCAGACTCCGGCACCTCTCCTGGAATTATTTTACCTTCTAAAATTATTTAAGTCAAACTTGAAATAAAGAAAATTTTATGATAAATTTAAATAGTATTTCAATTGCCCTCGTAGGCAAAGAGATAAGTCTCTTTTTATACTTCGTGCAAATTTTATAAAAATTTGCCCTCGTAGTTTAATGGACAAAACGGAGGTTTGCGGAACCTCAAATAGAAGTTCGATTCTTCTCGAGGGCACTACGATATGAATCTTTATACTCCAATTGAGGAAATTCCCCGGGTTGGTCTTATTTACCAAAAAAAGTTGAAAAAATTAGGAATTAAAGATGTCCGTGATCTTTTTTTTCATTTTCCTCATCGCTATGAGGATTTTTCAAAGATAATTCCGATTTCCAAAGCCGAAGCCGGTGGCCCTTTTTGTTTCCAAGGAGAAATTTTAGATATAAAAAATATCTACACTTCCAGAAAAAGAATGGTTTTAACCCAGGCAACTATCGGCGATAAAACCGGAAAACTAAAAGTAATTTGGTTTAATCAGCCTTATCTCATCAACACTTTTAAAAAGGGGAATTATGTTTGTTTGGCAGGAAAAATAGCAAAAAAAGGAAGCGCAAAATATTTATCCAGCCCGGCATACGAAAAAATATCTCCAACATCCGACATCCAACATCCAACATCTAACCTTACCCATACCGGAAGATTAATTCCGGTTTATCCGGGAACAGAAGGATTATCCTCAAGGTGGTTAAGATTTATCGTCAAACCTCTTTTGATAAAATTAAAAAACCAAATTTCAGATTCTCTACCGGAAAAAATCAGAAAAAAATATGACTTTTTACCCCTTGAAATCGCACTTTGGCAAATCCATTTTCCTGACTCTTTGAAGTTAGCAAAAGAAGCAAAAAAAAGATTTGCCTTTGAGGAGTTATTTAATCTTTCACTTTTTGTTTTAAGAGAAAGGCTAAAATTAGCCAGAGAAAAAGCAATTCCCATTCCTTTAAATCTAGCCCTTATTAAAGAATTTATTAAAAGTTTACCTTTTAAACTAACCGCTGCTCAAAAGAAATCTGCCTGGCAGATATTAAAAGATTTAGAAAAACCCCGACCAATGAACCGGCTTCTCGAAGGGGATGTTGGTTCAGGAAAAACAGTGGTTGCAATGATGGCTGCTTTAAATGCAGCTAAAGCAGGTTTCCAAATCGCCTTTATGGCTCCAACTGAAATTTTGGCAAAACAACATTTTCAGGAATTAATTAAATTTTTAAAAAATTTTAATTTAGATATTGGCCTTTTGACTGGAAAAGAAGACAAATTTTTCTCCAGAAAATTAAAAAATGAAGCTATCGAAATTTCCCGGAAAAAACTTCTCGAAAAAACAAAGAAAGGGGAAATAGATATTTTAATTGGCACTCACGCTTTAATTCAAGACAAGGTAAAGTTTGGAAATTTAGCTTTAGTAATTTTAGATGAACAGCATCGTTTTGGAGTGGAACAACGGGCCAAGCTCGTTGGAAGTGGAACGGAGACAAAAATTAAAATTCCTCATCTGCTTTCAATGACAGCCACCCCTATCCCCCGCACCCTGTCTTTAACAGTTTTTGGCGACCTTGATTTATCTATTATTGATGAATTGCCCAAGGGTAGAAAAAAAATAATTACAAAAATCGTCCAGCCAAAAGATAAAAAAGAAACCTATAATTTTATCAGAGCCGAAGTTAAAGAGAACCGCCAAGTTTATGTAATCTGTCCTCGGATTGAACCCGTCAAAACCTCTCCAGAAAATTTAGATGGTGAACTTTCACAGCAGGTATTAAGTTGGATGGAGGTAAAAGCGGTAAAAGACGAATATCAGAAACTTTCAAAAGAAATTTTCCCTGACTTAAAAATCGGCATGCTCCACGGCAAAATGAAAACTCAAGAAAAGGAAAAAGTAATGAAAGATTTTAAAGATAAGAAAATTGATATTTTGGTATCAACTTCCGTCGTTGAAGTGGGGGTTGATATTCCTAATGCGACAGTAATGATAATTGAGGGCTCAGAAAAATTCGGTTTAGCTCAACTTCATCAGTTCAGAGGTAGAATAGGACGTTCTGATTTTCAATCTCGCTGCTTTCTATTTACAGATGCGCCCGGCCCCGTAACAAACCGACGACTAAGAGCACTTCTCTCCTGCGAGAATGGTTTTGAGTTAGCGGAAAAAGATTTGGTAATCCGGGGACCCGGAGATTTTTCTGGTTCAAGACAATGGGGAATTCCCGATTTAACCATGGCTTCTTTAACAGATGTATTTTTAGTTGAAAAAGCCAGAGAGGAAGCTCGAGAAATTTTACAAGAAGACCCGGAATTAAAAAAATACCCCCTATTGCGAGAGAGATTAGGGGAATTTGGGAAGAGAATTCACCTTGAGTAAATTATTTTCTCACCTTCTCAGTCGGCCAAAAACCCATATATCTGCCAAACATCCACCTGGTTTGGGCGTCTAAGGCCGGCAGAGAAGTAAAAAATATCATAATTAAGGGAAGTAAAAACCACTCGGCTACTAAAATCAGATATTTAAAGCGGCCGTATCGAGGTGGCTTTGGGGGAAGTAAAAGGATACTAAAATAAGCTGAACTAATTAAGCCAGCCATGGATAAGGTTAAAATACGACTTATTATCTTGGGCAAATTATAGGAAATTAAAGTCTGGGAAAAATCAGGCCCTCCCAAAACTAAGGGTAACCAACCTAATAAAAAAATCATAATTGAAACAGTTGCCCAAGACCAATGGCTTTCAATTATTTCGAATCCCTGAGAAAATTTTTTTGAGAGAGGGATTTTTTTGTTTTTCAGAAAACCAAAAAGAAAAAAAGCAATATCCCCTACTCCATAAGCCCACCTTCGTTGTTGTTTGTAAATATTGATTATTGTCCGCCGAAAATTTTTTGCCACATTGGCATCCATCGAAACCGGATAAAAAATTGGACAAGTTCGGTAATCTCCGTCGTATTTTAAAAAACATTGCCAAAAAATTCTCGAATCATCAGAAACAACCCCGGGGTCTTTAAAGCCAACCCCAAGGAGAGCCGGAAAACTCATTGAATGAGAAGAAAAAGTAACTAACTTTTCTGGCCTTTCCTGGTTCATAGTGTGCCAAAAAGTTGAAGAAAAAGAAAAAACTCGAGAAAGTACTGGAGCTGCCCAGATGTTATTAATGTAAAGGGGAATAGGCTGGAAACTAGTTCTGGTTGGTTTGGGACAAGTTAAGTAATGAAAGGCAACACAGCTGAAGTATTTTTGAAAAACACAAGTATCGGCATCCAAGGAAGAGACAATAATATTTTGGTAGGGAATTTTCAGAGGATCAATGATGAGAAGTTTTGTTGATTTTGCCGCCCATGTCTCATTCGAACCTTTGCCGGCAATTTCCCCGGGCAAATTTGCCGGATGCCAAGTTATTAAAAACTTGAAGAATTTATCCCCAAATTCTTTCTCAATAATTTGGCTGGTTTTTGCAACCTCTTTTTTTACTTTTTCCTCGCAAGCTAAAACCACAATCATTTTACTTTTGGGATAGTCAGTATTTTCCAAGGCTAAAAAAGTATCCCGGATAATCTCTAAAGGTTCTTTATACATTGGAAAGATAATCAAATGATAAATATCTTTCCAGCTTTTAAGAACTAAGGCGTTGGATGGAAAATGCAAGTTATTTAGTTTTTGAATCCAATCAATCTTTTCGTGCTCTTTCATTTTTTGGTAGCCAAACCTAAGATGAAAGGAAAGATAAACTGTTCTCAAAAACCAATAAATTACAAAAAGGATAATAAAAACGGCAATTAAAAGCGGCGCTTTCCAGGAAAGAACAATAACCAAAATTAAAGTACCCCAGGACAAGGCCCCGGGAAGAACTTCAAAGAAACGATAAATCATCTTATCTTTTGAATTTTTAAGGTCGGCGGCTCGAGAAATTTTTAAATAAAATTTATTCTCATCCATTAGTTGTTCGTCAAAGAAGGCTTCGTCTTCTTTTCCACCTTCGCTTCCTTCGGAAGCTCGGTTTTTAATTTTTAAAATAGAAGCGGCCCCATGGGTAGTCGAAACCCAGTTTCTTGGATGAAAACCAAGTGTCCTAACCACTAGACGATGGGGCCAGACTATATTATTTTAATTCAAAAGTTGAAAAAAGGCAAGAAAAAGGTTAAAATAAATAGTCGATGAACTAAAGTTTCATCTCCATCTTCGCTTCCTTCGGAAGCTCGCCAGTCAAAGAGAGCTTCGCTCTCTTTTCCATCTTCGCTTCCTTCGGAAGCTCGATATATGAAGATTTTAGCTATTGAAACATCATGCGACGATACCTGTATCGCTCTCTTGAAAGCCCAAGGGAAAGCCAAACCATATTTTAAAATTTTATCTAATATCGTTTCTTCGCAAGTAAAAATTCATGCAAAATATGGAGGGGTTTATCCAACTTTAGCTAAAAGAGAACACCAAAAAAACCTACCATTAGTGCTGAAAAGAGCTTTAAACAAAACCAAAGACCCAAAAGCTGATTTAGTTGCGATAACTGTTGGGCCGGGGCTTGACCCCTGTTTGTGGGTGGGAGTGAATTTTGCCAAAGAATTGGCTCAAAAATTAAATTTGCCAATTGTTCCAGTAAACCATATTGAAGCCCATATCTATGCCAACTGGCTTTCGCCAATTGGCAAACCTCAAATCTTTCCTGCGGTTTGTTTAATTGTAAGTGGGGGTCATACTCAGTTAATTTTAATGAGGGGGCATAGAAAATATAAAATTTTAGGTGAAACAAGAGATGACGCGGCTGGCGAATGCTTTGATAAAATAGCAAGAATTTTAGGGTTAGGATATCCGGGAGGACCAATTGTCGCCGCCCAAGCGGCAAAACTAAAAACTATAAACTACAAACTACAAACTAAATTGCCGAGGCCAATGATTTATCAAAAAAATTATGATTTCAGTTTTTCAGGGCTAAAAACAGCAGTTTTGTATAACTTCAAAAGTGAACCAGAAAGAATCAGGAAATCAAAAAAATATATCCAGGCAATGTGTGCTGAAGCTCAACAAGCAATAATTGATGTTTTGATTAAAAAAACCATTCAAGCTGCTGAAGATTATAATGCAAAAACAATAATTTTGGGTGGCGGCGTCGCTGCCAACGAAGAATTAAGGAAGCAATTTAAAGAAAAAATTGAAAAAGAGTTGCCAAAGACCAAATACTTAATACCAGATACTAAATTCTGTACTGACAATGCGGCAATGATAGCTGTTACCGGATATTTCAATCGGCAGAAAAAAAGAAGCTGGAAAAAAATTAAAGCTAATGCTAATCTTAAAATAGGTGAAAAGATATGAGTTCAGAACTTCCAAAAATTTATAATCCCAAAAAAGTTGAAAATAAAATTTACAAACTCTGGGAAAAGAGCAGCTTTTTTAATCCTGACAAATTGCCCGGTAAAAGAAAAAAAACTTACACCATTGTAATTCCTCCTCCAAATATTACCGGTTCTCTTCATATAGGACATGCCTTAAATATTACAGTCCAGGACGTCTTAATCCGCTGGAAAAGGATGCAGGGATTTAAAACCCTCTGGCTCCCGGGAACTGATCATGCTGGAATTGCTGCTCAGGTTGTAGTTGAAAAAGAACTAAAAAAAGAAGGGTTAACTAAATTTGATTTAGGCCGAGAAAAATTTATTGAAAGAGTCTGGCAATGGAGAACTAAATATGGAAATATCATTTTGGAACAATTTAAGAAATTGGGTTCTTCTTTAGATTGGTCAAGGACAAGGTTTACCATGGACAAAGATTATGTTAAAGCAGTAGAAAACGCTTTTTTGCACTATCACAAAAAGGGTTGGATTTATCGCGGAGAACGAACCGTTAACTGGTGCCCTCGTTGTTCAACAAGCCTTTCTGATCTTGAAATTGTATATCAAGAAGAACCGACCGAATTTTATTATATAAAATATGGTCCCCTAACGATTGCGACAGTTAGACCGGAAACAAAAATAGGAGATACAGCGGTAGCGGTGAATCCAAAAGATCCGCGGTATAAACAATACATTGGCAAGATTATTGATATTAAAACTGTTTTAGGTAAAGCCCAAATAAAAGTTATTACCGACGAATCGGTTGATATGAATTTTGGCACTGGCGCCATGAAAGTAACACCAGCACACGATATTCATGATTTTGAATTGGGAGAAAAGTATGGTCTTAAAAAGAAACAAGTGATTGGCCCCGACGGACGAATGACAGAGCTTGCCGGTAAATATACGGGGCTAACCGTTATGGAAGCAAGAAGGCAGATTGTTGAAGATATGAAAAAAATTGGAATTCTAGAAAAAGTTGAACCATACACACATAATATCGCCCGTTGCTATAGGTGCAATACTGTTATTGAACCAATCCTTTCTCAACAATGGTTTTTAAAAATGGAAAAATTGGCGAAATTAGCAGAAAAACCCGTCAAAAAAGGAAAGATAAAATTTCATCCCAGAAATTTTGAAAAGCCCTATTTTGAATGGTTAAAAAATATAAAAGATTGGTGTATTTCAAGACAGATTTGGTGGGGACACAAAATTCCCATTAAAGGAGAAAGTGATGTTTTGGATACTTGGTTTTCATCGGCGCTTTGGCCCTTTGCTACTTTAGGTTGGCCCCGCACCAGAACAAGTTCGGTGCGGGGTAAACCCAAAAAAACTAGTGATCTTGACAGATTCTACCCTACGGATGTTTTAATCACTGACCGAGGAATTATCAATCTTTGGGTCACCAGAATGATTTTTTCGGGTTTGGAATTTATCAACAAAATTCCCTTTAAGGATGTTTATATTCACGCTACAGTTTTAACCAGAGAGGGAAAAAGAATGTCAAAATCATTGGGCACAGGAGTGGACCCAATAAATCTTATTGAAAAATACGGAGCTGATGCCACTCGATTTGGAATTGCCTGGCAAATTATGGGAGGGCAAGATATAAGATTTGTGGAAGATAATATTGTGATGGGGAAAAAATTTTGTAATAAGATTTGGAATGCCACGAGATTTGTTCTAGAACAAATCTCGAAATCCCCGAAGGAAAGCCTTCGGCTTCCTACGGGGCAGGCAAAAATCAAAATTCAAAATTTAAATAAAAACGGGCTTACTCAAGCAGATAAGAAAATTCTTAAAATACTAAATGAAACTATAAAATCAGTAAATAAAGATTTAGAGAATTTTCGATTCGGAAAAGCAACTCATAAACTTTATGATTTTTTTTGGCATGATTTCTGCGACGTATATATTGAGAGGGCTAAAATCCAGAAAGATAAAAAAAATACTCAAAAAATATTATTATATGTATTATTAAATTCTCTAAAACTTCTACACCCTTTCATTCCCTTTATCAGCGAAGAAATCTATCAAAAACTGCCGATTAAAAATAAAAAGAAATGTTTAATGGTCGAAGAGTTTCCCTCTTCTCCCGCTTCAGCTAAAGCTTCAGCGATCTAGGAATGGCCCAAATAGTCGATGAGACTTACGTCTCATCTCTACCCTTCGCTAGGCTCGGGTAGTCGATGAAGGCTTCGCCTTCATCTTCAACTTCGCTTCCTGCAGGAAGCTTGTTAAATGATTTATATTCTTTACATCTTCTTTGGTTTGGCCCCCAGCATTATCTGGCTCCTTTTTTATCTCCGTAAGGACTCCCACCCTGAATCAAATCAGATGATTTTAAAAATTTTCTTTTATGGGATGCTGGCAGCGCTACCTGCAGCTTTAATCGAAATGGGAATTTTTGAGACGTTTAATAAATTAACCCCACTAATTTCTAAATGGATGGGGATAAATTTTTCTTCAACTCTCGTTACCATCTTAAATATTTTTATTGGAGTAGCTTTGGTTGAAGAAATTCTAAAATATTTAGTAGTAAAAGAAAAAGTCTTAAATCACCCAGAATTTGACGAACCATTGGATGTCATGCTTTACATGATAATTGCTGCCCTGGGTTTTGCTGCCGTGGAAAATGTCCTGATTTTATTTCCATTGGTTCCCGCTTTTCTGATAGGAGAAGCTTTGACAATTATATCTTTCCGTTTTGTCGGGGCAACATTCTTACACGCTCTTTGTTCGGGATTAGTGGGTTATTTCCTGGCTATATCTTTTTTAAAAACAAGAAGGCGAACGGAATTAATTTTGACGGGATTGGGAATAGCTATTGTCTTGCATGGTTTCTATAATTTTTCTATAATGGTAATGAAAGAAGAAGTAAGGCTTATAATGCCTATAATTATCTTAACTGCTCTTGCTATTATTATTTCTTTTGGCTTCAAAAAATTAAAAAAGATGGCGAGCGTCTGTAAAATTCATTAATATGTCTTTTCTCGAAAAATTAAAAACCGAGCTTTCGAAGAAAGCGAGGGTGGAAAAGAGAGTGAAGCTCTCTTTGACTAAAGGAGTAGGGATTGAAAAAAATTTTGAGGAAAAACCGAAATCCAATCCAAATTTTATTGCCAAAAGCTTGGAGGAACCTGGCCAACCAAAAGAAAAATTAAGAAAAACAAAGAAATTAAAAGTTAAAGAGAAATTCAGCAAATCTAAGCCAAAAATTCAGGAAACAATAGAAGAAGGAAAAGTCAAAAAAGAAAGTTGGTTTGAAGCAGAGGGACAGCTGGCAGTTGATGTTTATCAAACAGAGAAAGAACTTGTTATCCTCTCTGCTATTGCCGGCGTGAAGCCAGAAGACATAAATATTTCTGGCCAGGGAGACGTAGTGATAATAAGAGGAAGGAGGGAAAGACCAGTTAAAGATAAAGAAGAAAATTATTTTTATCAGGAATGTTACTGGGGACCATTTTCAAAAGAGATTATTTTACCAGTGGAAGCTGATGCCTCCCGAGCTACAGCCGCAATGACAGAAGGAGTTTTAATTATAAGAATACCAAAAATTGAAAGGAAAAAAGAAAAGAAAATAATAGTCAAAGAGGATAAATCCTCTTCTTCAGCCACCGAGTCCCGTTTGCGGGACGAAGGTGGAAAATAGCGCGAAGCTCTCTTTGACTTCGCTGCGGCTCGGGTAGTCAAAGAATAAAACAATAATCAAAAAGAAAGGAAAGGAAAGAGAAAAATTGGCGTAGAAATAGAATTATGAATTACAAAGTATGAATATTGAATAGAAAAACCGCTTTTATTGGCGGTTTTTTGGTGCGGACGGCGGGAGTCGAACCCACACGGGTTTCCCCATTGGATCCTAAATCCAACGCCTCTACCAGTTTGGCTACGTCCGCAGATATGGCTCAATTTTTTGAAATTTTCTAGAAAGACAAACTACATTTGGTGAATAATACATATAATTTATTAATTTTAATGAATCACTTATTGCATATATTAGATTTTCGTTTCCTTTCCCATTTCCAATGAATCCTTTTGTATTTAATCTTTTTTTAATTTCTTGATGCAACCATCTTATAAATTGTTTACTCGCAGAAGCAAACCTAAGCCGAAGTTGAGGATACTGACTTTCTGGATGATTAAATTCCCCAAAAGTTCCATCGCCATCAAATAAACCTCGTAAGAAATCAGGAAAAAATCTTTTAGATATCTTTAATCTTTGTAATCTTTTACTTTTTCTAGATTTTAACCCTATTGACTCTAGAAATTTATAAAATTGCACATCTCCAAATTGCACTCGATAATACTTTTTGACTTTTTCGTTACCGCTTCCTTTTTTAGTAATATTGTTATCCAAATTAAGGCATCTCCTAAAATTTTCAACTTGTTCTTTATCTTTTGAATTAAACTCTAAATGTCTTCTATCTGAAGACAAACAACCGTCAGCAGTAAATAATCCTATAGCATATGCGAAATTTTTATTCCACCTAGTAGAGATAAGCTTACTTGGTTTTGCCATAAAAATAAAAAATCAACCTTTTCGCTTTTCCTAAAAAAAGTTAAAATCTCGTTCCCTTCTATGTAATGCCGATTATAAGTTTGACAAGGCCCGGAACGGCTTTGGCTAAAAAACCAACGGCCAGTCCAACTGCTGCATAAATGATATAATTTCTTCCGCTGGCTATTTTTTCAGGCGCGCCAGCAGCGGTCAGAAGAAAAAGAGCTCCTATAATTATAAAAACCGTGGCAAGAGCTATCAAAAAAACAAATATCCAATCAGTGACATTATAGATAGCTTGTATCAAACAACACCCCCCTTGTGTTTCTATATTTGCGTTTGGCGGACATGCTTCAGTAGCGCCAGGCAAAGTGATATCACGTGTTATTTTACATGTTTCCTCAGCAGCAACAGCTACCATTGGTAAAAACAAGGCAGCTAAAAGACTTAATAAGATTAAAGCTGGTAAGGTTTTTTTCATTTTTAATCTATTTTATATTTCTAAGTTTTTTACTCGACCTTTTCGTTTTAAAAATCTTATTTTTAAAGTGATGGGGGTGAAACTCCTATTATTTGTTTTAACACGGAAATTAGACCCTTGGCAAACAAAATAATGGCTAATCCAATTACTGTCCATAAAATTATTCTCCTGGCTGTATCAACTCTTTTAGGGTCTCCACCGGCTGTAAGAAAGAAAAATGCAGCAATCATTATCATTAGGGGAGCAATGACAATGGCAATCCAATAAATAAAAGTGACAATTGTGTTTAGAAGCTCTTCAAAACTCTCAGCTTCTAATGGATTTTCAATTTCAATAATCTGAGCCGCTAAAACAGAAACAGGTAGTAATGTTAAGGCTCCGATGGAAATCAATAAAAATATTTTCTTCATTTCTTTATTTTACTCCGTTTCTAATTTTTAGCAAATACTAAACCATAATGGTAAGCCCCGGCTGTAAATTCTTTCGTAAGTTTCAATTTAACATCTTTAGCCATTTTTTTGACCGAATCTCGCGACACCCTTCCTTTCTTGGGGCCTAAAGGAATTCTGGATAGCCAATCAACAACCAAAATTTCTCCGCCTTTTTTTAAAATCCTTTTCGCTTCAAGTAATACCGCTTTTTTATCTTCTATCTGGAACAAAAGATTGGTTATTAAAACTAAATCTACTGAATTTGAGGCTAAAGACGTTCCTCTTTCCACATTAGCTCGAATTGTTTCAATATTTAAAACTTTCTCCAGTTTTGCCCTGCCTTGAAGAGCGGAAAGCGGTTCCTCTAAAATATCAACAGCATAGACTTTCCCTTCCTCCAATCTTTTAGCTAAAGGAATAACCCAACCGCCTGAGCCACAACCAAAATCAACGGCAACCATATCTTCCCGCAAAGCAAGATTATTTAATACTTTATTTGGATTTAGAAAACCCTCCATAGTTTTTCATCTAAGCATCTAAGCATCTAAGCATTTTTTAATTTTGTTTAAATGTTTATATGTTTAAATGTTTAAATGTATATGGCTGAAGCCACCCAGTCTCCTTCTTCTAATCTCATTATTTTCACTCCTTGAGTAGCCCTTGATAACTTTGGAATGGTGGCTATTTTAGTTCTTATCACCTGACCTTTCTGAGAAATGAAGATTAAATCCTCTTCCAATCCTGATAAAATCTTGGAAGCTTTCAAATCCCCGGTTTTTGAAATTATCTTCGCTGTTTTAATTCCTGAACCTCCCCTCTTCTGCAATCTGTACTCCTTTAAATCAGTTCTTTTCCCATATCCATTCTCGGTCACCACCAAAAGATATTGTTTCTCTTTTGAACTTTGTACTTTTATTATGTCCATCCCCACCACCTTATCCCCTTTCCTTAATCTAATTCCTTTCACGCCCGCGGCCTGCCTCCCCATTTCCCTAATGTCTTTTTCTTTAAATCGGACGGTCTGCCCCTTTTTTGTCGTTAAAATCACCTCATCTCGGCCGGTACTTTTACAAACTTTCTTCAATAAATCATCTTTTTTAAGAGTAATGGCAATCAATCCTGATTTTCGAACATTCTCAAATTCGCTTAAAGCCGTTTTCTTAATTATACCATTTTGAGTAACCATTACTAAATATTTTATACCCTCGGCAGCATCTACTTTCCCTAAGGGGAAAATAGATAAAACTTTTTCTTTTGGAGCTATTTCCAGAAAATTGAGAAGACCTCGGCCCCTGGCCACCCGAGTTCCTTCAGGGATTTCATAAACAAAAGTTCTAAAGACTTTTCCCGAATCAGTAAAGAAAAGTAAAGAATCATGAGTATTAGCTAAAAGAAAATGCGAAACCGTGTCATCTTGTAAGGTTTTCATCCCTAAAATTCCCTTACCTCCTCTTTTTTGAATTTTATAAACAGTAGGATTTATTCTTTTAATATAACCCCCTTGGGTTAAGGTAATAATTGTCTCTTCTTCAGGTATTAAATCCTCTTCAGCAATTTCGCCAACTTCTTGGAGATGAACTTTTGTTTTCCTCTCATCTCCAAAATTTTCCTTTAAAACCATTAACTCCTTTTTAATCACTTCTTTTATTTTCTGAGGATTTTTTAGAACAGCTGATAGCTCTTTAATCCGGGTTTGTATTTCTTTTAGTTCGTCCTCAATCTTTTTCCTTTCCAACCTGGCTAGGGCAGCTAATTTTGTTTCTAAAATAGCATTAGCCTGAATTTGGGTTAATTTGAACCGTTTAATTAAATTTTTCTGAGCTATCTCGCGACTTTCTGAATTTTTTATAGTTTTAATTACGGCATCAATGTTAGCTAAACATTTGTGAAGCCCTTCCAAAATATGAGCCCGTTCCCTTGCTTTTTCTAAATCATACTTAGTTCTCCTAAAGACAACTTCTTTTCGATGTAAAATGAAGTAATTTAAAAGTTCTGCCAAATTTAAAACTCTTGGCTGAATCCCTTCAACCAGGGCTAACATATTTAAATGAAAGGTTTTTTGGAGGTCTGAAAATTTATAAAGCCGATTTAAGATTTTTTGGGGATAAGCATCTGACTTTAGTTCGATAACGATTCTCATTCCTTCTCTATCTGATTCATCTCTGATATCCTTGATTCCCTCAATCTTCTTTTGTTGAACTAAATCAGCAAATTGTTTTACTAAAGATGATTTTTGAACCTGAAAAGGAATTTCACTGATTATAATTTGAAGCCGACCACCCTTTTTGCCTTCAACAACTTCTGCCTTACCCCTCATAACTATCGGCCCTTTTCCTTGAGAATAGGCAGTAATTATCTCTTTTTGGTTATAAATTACTCCCCCAGTTGGAAAATCCGGTCCTTGAATAAGTTTAAAGAGATCTTCAGTAACAGCTTTGGGATGGTCGATTAAATAAAGGCAGGCATCAGTAACTTCTGAAAGATTATGAGGAGGAATGTTAGTAGCCATACCAACGGCAATCCCCAGAGAACCATTCAATAAAAGTTGAGGCAAAGGAGAAGGTAAAACTGTCGGTTCCTTTCTGGTAGCGTCATAATTATCAGCAAAATCAACCGTATTTTTTTCAATGTCTTTTAACATCTCTTCGCCAATTTTTGATAACTTGCATTCAGTGTTGTGATTAATAAACCCGTTGCCAATAAATGAATGACAAGAACTATTTACCCTCAACGAATAAACCCTTCTCCTGCTACCTTTCTCTACCTTATTTATAGGATCAAATAAATAATTTTCAGCAAGTAGCTCTTTAAATAAACCCTGCACCTCCATTTTTAATGAAGACCTTACCGCAATTGCCACCCGTGTGTAATTCTGCTCCAAACGAGGATAGCGGTCAAAATTATTTTTTAAAACAAATCTTCTCTGCCCATAATTTCCATCGTAATCAAGAGAAGAACGAACAAAATTACTAACAAACGGAATAAAATCGGTCTGTGAGTAGTCTTTGTGAAGCCGCACAGTCGCCTGTTCTAGTTTTTTATTTTTATATCGAGAGACAAACCCAATTTGCTCTTTAAAAATAATATAGTTTTTTAACCCTCGGATATAGAGCTTATGGATGTGGCGATATTTATCAAAACGTTTAGTTGAAACAATCCCAAACCTAAGCAAGACGACTTGTAATTGTTTAATAATGGTTTCGCTTTTTGATAAACAACTAAGCTCTGTCATTTTCCCACTATAACTAATACTGCCATCTCCTTCGAAATAAGCATTTAAAAAAGCGGCTAACACTGATTTGGGCGAGCGCAAAATTGGTTCAGGAATTGTTTTATCCCCAGATCTTACCGGCATCAGTCCGAGATTTCTTAAAAATTCTATGACATAACGAGAGTGAATCTCAAGAGTCTCGTAGGGTTTTTTACCGAAAGAATTAGGCCGGCGATAAAAGTGATGCAAGCGACAATCAGAAAAAACTCTCTGCCATCTTTTTGTAAACTCTTCAATCCAGTTACTATCGCTGTTGCAAAATTCAATTTTGTTTTGTTTAATTGTCCCCTCGGAGACTAAAGCGCCTAAAACATGGGCCAAATCCTCATTTAGCTCCTCGGGAAGTTTTTTATTTTCTCTCCTTTTATTCTTGCGCTCCGGATAGTAAAGTCTGAGGGAAAAATTCCGCTCCGACCACAAAACATCGGAAGTGCGATCTATGACGGCAAAATCACCTTTTCTAATTTGACTTAGAAGTTTCCACTGAAATTCGGGACGACCGTAAAAAGAATTTTTTGCCCAAACGAGAACCGGGTGATTATAGGACCCCTGAAGAGAAAATCCGCGGCTGGTTGTTATTTTAATGGTCAGGTGCTCCCCACTATCAAACCATTTTGTGGCTTCATTAGTCTTTCTTTCTCTGGAGAGGACGTTTACTTTAATATCTTCTATTTTATTCTCTGAAATATTTTTAATCGGAACTAATCCTCTATCGGTGGGAACGAGTGTCTCACCTGTAACGCAGTACCTCATTGCCGCCGCCTCCGAGGGATCGTCAACACTTCCAAAATTTCCCTGACCTGTAATTAATGGGTACCTTAAAGAAAAATCTTGAGCCATTCGAACTAAAGAATCATAGATTGCGGTATCACCATGAGGATGAAATTTCCCCATGCAATCCCCGACAACAGTGGCTGATTTTCTGAATTTCGCCGTGTGTCCCAAACCCATTTCATTCATCGCATACAAAATCTTCCGATGAACCGGTTTTAATCCATCTCTAACATCGGGCAAGGCTCGGGAAACAATCACCGACATAGCGTAGTCAATATAACTTTCTTTCATTTCTTGAGTTATTTCCCGGGGCTTAACATATCCTATTTCAGTTGTTGTTTTTTGAGGGTTATTCTTCATCG
>Ga0210057_1006052_pt1 | contig 15201 bp, 12 predicted proteins | sample CryGeyCG2114_010_2_FD_183968 | JGI IMG/M metagenome (GOLD analysis project Ga0210057, IMG submission 183968) | Groundwater microbial communities from aquifer - Crystal Geyser CG10_big_fil_rev_8/21/14_0.10 (SPAdes) (version 2) | ecosystem: Environmental > Aquatic > Deep subsurface > Groundwater ... | reverse complement strand
ATCCAAAATTAATGACACTCCTCCAAAGACATTTCCCAATGTATTCTGCAATGCAAAGGCTAAAACAACACCAGCAATGCCTAAGCTTGCCAAGAAGGGGGTTATGTTTATTTTCCATATATGAAGTATCAAAATAAAGCTTATAACAGCAAAGCCAACTCTGGAAAAATTATGGAATAAAGGCAATAAAGCATCATCAATACTAGCCTTTGTTTTTGTAGCCCACTTCTTGCCCCAGTGCTCTATTAATATATCAAAAACGCCAATAACACCTATTGTTATTAAGATTATGATTATTGAATCATTTAATCTGTTTAATACAATTATATCTAATAAAGGAAGAATAAAAATCCTGATTCCAATGAAGAAAAATAACCAAACTATAATAGATCCTAATTTATCAATTAACAAGTCATCTAACTTAGTTTTTGTTCTTCTTGTAAATGCCTTAACAACCCTTTCTATAATAAAAGTTAATGCCTTGGAAGATGCTAAAAGTATTACTATTGCAACGATAATATCCAGCCAATTGTTGAAAATTTCTATTATCATAACTCTCAGCTTATTTGTACCTATTTATATATTTTACCAACACAAGCTCCTTATTATCTTATAATTTATATTGAATTTATCAAAAAATTCCTTGAATTCTTCTTCATAAATTGAAGGAATTCTTACAGAGCCTTTTCCAAGTTGCTCCCCCCCTTTCAGATTTAATAAACCTTTTTCTTTTCTTCTACCACCCATAGCATATCTAAAAATGGTTTTTTGGGAATTATTCAAACCATTAAGCGCATATTTAAAAATTGAATAAGGCTTAAATCCAAATAAATCAGAGATATTTTTTTGGTTTAATATTAGATAACCAGAAGCAATAATACCTTGTCTAGCAATAAAATTTTGATCCATAAAATCATATAAATCAATAGATTTCACATCTAACTCATACTTAATCTGTTTTTTTAAATTATTTTTTAATTCTTGGGATAAACTTAATTTTTTAGATGTTGGAACTTTATTATTTAATAAGATAGCAATGTCTAAATCATTAAAATTCGTTTTACCTTTAACAGCAGACCCATAAATAGCTACATCAAATACTTCTTTGTTCTCATTTTTAAAATTCTTAATCAAGCTTAATGCCTGTGAATTCAATAATTTTTTTAATATCATCTTCAAAAATGTTTGCATAATCCTTATCTAATTTTAATCTGTAACTCTGCTGATAAACTGGAAAATTCTTGTCTAAAATTTTATATAATAAAGGATATTTTGTTTCAAGAAGCCTGAATCTATTGTTATGGTTGCTTGGTATGAACCCCTCTTTTTTTAAGATAAACAAATCAATCAAAACAGCAAGAGCCTTGAAATATAGAGTTACAGCAGAATTATATGATTTATCATCCACTGATTTTTTAGCTTCTTTTAAAAATTCCCTTGCATTTTCTAACAATAATTTCTCATTTTCCATGTTATGTGTAATAACAAATAAAGCCTATTTAAGCTTTTCGGTTATGTTAAATAACAAGTTATATTACATAACAAATAAGACAAATTTATCCTTTTTGGTTATATCTCATAACAAACATAATTTGGACAGAAAAGTATTACCCGTATTATATCAAAGTGTTCAACACTTTGAGCATCCCAAAAACAAGTTCCTGCTAAGGCACATTATTTTTTTGATACTTATGAGGGTTATAAAAAATAAAAAAGAAATTAAACACATGGTGTTTGGCTTCTGTATATTTTGCCTAAACTATTTATGCAAGCATAGGCATTTCCATTACCCGTTAGTCCGCTTAACATTAATTCTTGTCCGATTGATACATCTCCTTCTAAATCAGACCATCCATTTACATTAAGAGTAGTCATACCAACATCTTCTGTAATTATTAACCCGCCATTTATTTTTGCAGAACCAGAACCAGGTGTTATTGTTAAACTACCAACATCATTAGTTTCAAAAATAACTCCACTAGACTGTCCTAATTTTGTCAATGTTAAATCACCTTCTATTTTTACAGCTCCACTTTGCGATGTTAAATATAATTGACTTGAACTTTGTATTCTATTATTTACTTCACAAATAGTGTCAGCACTACAAGCATTTGCATTTATATTTGTTGGGATAGGTTCTTCTGGCGCAGGCCCAATTACTCTTTCAGCAACAGGTCCGCTGCAACCGGCAATAAACAATCCCAGAACTAAAATCACAAATAAAGAAATTATTTTCTTATTCATCAATTTTATCCTCTCCTTTTGTTTTTAACAATATTATATAAAAAATATAAGAAATTTTGATATATATATCGGTTCTTGAGAATATAACTATCTAACAAAACCGAAAAGTTTATATAATTCTGTGTTAATTACACTTAACATAAAATCGATTATAGGTTAAGTAGATATGGCACAAATTAAAGAAACATTGGAAGATAAAAATTCTTGGTGGAAAGAAGAATTTAAAATAAATTTTAAAGATAGGATAATCTATGGCAAAATTCAAAAATTTATGCCTTTGCAGCAGATTATAGCTCTTACTGGTTTAAGAAGAGTTGGAAAAACAACAATTATGCTTAAAATAGCGGAAGATAATATAAAAAAAGGTTTTAACCCTAAAAACATAATTTATTTTTCATTTGATGAATTTAAAGATATAGAAATAAGAGAAGTAATGAAAGAGTATGAAAATATCACAGAAAAAAATTTTAGAAAAGAAAAGTATATTTTGCTTCTTGATGAAATTCAAAAATTAAATAATTGGGAAAATCAATTAAAAAGCGTTTATGATTCTTTTGGAAAGAATATTAAAATAATAATCTCAGGTTCAGAATCATTATTTATAAAAAAGAACTTTAAAGAAACCCTTGCAGGAAGAATATTTGAATTTAAGGTAGAACCGCTTTTGTTTAAAGAATTTTTATTGTTTAAAGAAATTGAGTTTAAACCAATAGGATTATATGAAAAAGATTTAATAATGCTGTTTAATGAATTTATGTTAACTTTGGGATTCCCGGAATTGGTTGGGATAAAAGACAAAGATATAATTAAAAAATATGTTAAAGAAGGCATTGTAGATAAAATTGTTTACAAAGATATCCCTGCTTTGTTTAAAATTAAAGATGTATTTATTATAGAATCTTTGTTAAATATTATAATGGAAGAACCAGGGCAATTAATTGAGATTTCCGAATTAGCAAAGGAATTAAAAACTTCCAGACAAACAATCTCAAACTATCTTACTTATTTAGAAGAATCTTTTCTTATTAAAAAATTATATAATTTTTCAAGAAATAGAAGAAAAATAGAAAGGAAATTAAAAAAATATTATTCTGCAATAATTTCCATTGATTTATTGTTTAAAAATGATGACTTATCAAAATCAAAAGTATTTGAATGGGCTCTTGTTAATCAGTTAAATGCTGAATTCTTTTGGAGAGATTCTTATAAAAATGAAGTGGATATTATTTTAATGGAAAATGGCATAATGCCTGTTGAAATTAAATATGGAAAAATAGATTTAAAAGGGTTATTGGCATTTATGCAAAAATTTAATATTAATAAAGGTTATATAATATCATATAATAAAGAAGAAAAACATAAAACCAAAGATAAAATAATTTTTGTTCTGCCTGTTTTTAAATTCTTATTAAAGTAAAAATTATTCCAAATAAATAGCAGGCTTTCCTGGCTTGGATTTCTTAGACTTCCCTTCAGGATCATACTTATCTTTGTCAGAAACAGAAAATATTTTTATTTCATTAACATTTTTATAAATTTCAATTTCTTTTGGCAGAACATAAACATAAATCTTTGGGTTTTCTTTTCCAGTTATCTTTTTGATGTTTTCAATATCTTTCTTTAATTTATTGACGGCTTGGTCTTCTTCTTCAAACTTCTTATCTATCTTTTTTTCATCAGATACAGGCCATTTTTCTAAACTAATAAAATTTTTATTCCCCCATTTGCCCCAAAACTCCTCGGCAATATAAGGGCAAAAAACAGAAATTAATCTTAAAATATTTTCAGCGTCTTTTTTACTAATTTCCCCTTCAAGATTGTCTAGTAACCCCCTTAAATTAATTATAGCAAGGTTGTATCTAAAATTTTCAATATCCAAAGTAATCTCCTTTATGCATTTATTTACTTTGCTTTCAATTCTTTTGCTTGATTTGCCAATTTTGACTTTATCAAAATAATCATAAATTTTACTAACAAACTTAAAACTTCCTTGAATGCCTTTATCGCTCCAGTTAAAATTGCTTGTTGGATTTGCAACAGAAACCAAGAATAACCTTAGGGAATCTGCTCCGTATTTTCCGATTATTTCAAGAGGGTCAACCACATTCCCCAATGATTTGGACATTTTATTTCCATCCTTGCCATGAACCATTCCTTGAACAAATAATCTAGTAGCAGGCTCGTCTATTTTTAACAAGCCCAAATCTCTCAAAAATTTTGTATAAAATCGAACATAAATTAAATGCATGCAGGCATGCTCCTTGCCCCCAATATACATATCAATTGGAATCCAGTAATTGGCTTTTTTAGAGTCAAATAATTTATCTTTATTTTTATTATCAAGATATCTTAAATAATACCATGAAGAATTAACAAAAGTATCCATAGTATCTGTTTCTCTTTTAGCTTTGCCATTGCATTTTGGGCATTTGGTTTCAACAAAACTTTTGTTTGTTTCAAGGGGGTTTCCCTTGCCAAATTCAACTTTATCAGGTAATTTAACAGGTAATTCTTTTTCAGGAACAGCAACAGCACCGCATTTATTGCAATAAATTATAGGTATGGGTGTACCCCAGTATCTTTGCCTTGAAATCAGCCAGTCTTTTAATCTGAAATTAATTGTTCTTTTGCCTAATTTACTTTTATTAAGATAATCTGTTATTTCTTCAATAGCTTTTTTGCTGTCTAAACCATTGAATTTATTCGAATTAATTAATTTCCCTTCACCGGTATGAGCATTTTCTTTTATGTTGCCCCCGGAAATTACCTCTTTAATTGGTAATCTATATTTCTCGGCAAATTCATAATCTCTCTGGTCATGAGCTGGAACAGCCATAACCATCCCGCTTCCATAATCCGCCAATACAAAATTGCCGGCATAAACAGGGATTTTTTCCTTTGTTAATGGATGAATAGCATAGCTTCCTGTAAAAACCCCTTCTTTTTCTAATTGGTCTATATTTTCCTCGCTTACAGAGCTTAATTTCTTAACAAAAATTTCAACCTTGCTTTTTTGCTCTTTTGTTGTTAATTCATTTAATTTTGGATGCTGTGCAGAAACAACCATGAAAGTGACACCAAATAAAGTATCTGGCCGTGTTGTGAATATTTTCCAAATTTCATCATTTATCTTAAAACTAATTTCTGTGCCATACGATTTTCCAATCCAGTTTTTTTGGAGTTTCTTGATTAGTTCAGGCCAGCCGTTTAATTTATCCAAACTTTTATTTAGTTCTTCAGAATAATCTGTGATTTTTAGATACCATTGGTTTAAATGCTTGATTTCAACTTTTGTTTTTTCATGCCTCCAGCATTTTCCATTATGAACCTGCTCATTAGCCAAGACAGTTTTGCATTCAGGGCACCAATTAACAGGGGACTCTTTTTTATATGCTAATCCTTTCTTTAGCATTTGTAAAAAAATCCACTGGTCCCACTTATAGAATTTTGGATCATGGGTTTTAATCATTCTGCTCCAATCATAGCTTAAACCCAATTTTTTTTGTTGTTGGATGAAATTCTTAATAGCATCATCAGTGTATTTTTTAGGATGTATCTTTTCTTTAATTGCAGCATTTTCAGCTGGCAATCCTAAGCTATCATAGCCCATAGGGTATAATATATTATACCCCTGTAATCTTTTGAATCTGGCATGAATATCTCCTATAGTGTAAACAAAAGCATGGCCCATATGCAACCCGCTTCCGCTTGGGTAGGGAAATTGCTCCAGAACATAATACTTTTTCTTCTTGGGATTTTCTTTAACTTCAAAACACTTTTCTTTTTCCCACTTGTCCTGCCACTTCTTCTCTATTTTTTTGAAGTCATACATAGCATTAAATTAAGAACAACAATATTTAAGGTTTTTCATAAGCTTTTTAAAGATTAATAATGTAAATTTTATATACGAGCCTGTAGCGTAGTCTGGATAACGCGTTAGCCTTCTAAGCTAAAGATCGCGGGTTCAAATCCCGTCAGGCTCATTTAACCATAAATCAAAGTTCCAATAACAATTAGGATATCTAAAACAACCCATACAGAATAAGTAAATATTAAAGGTTTTTCTTTATGAGCGATTCCGTAAGTTAGCCAAAATGATGCGCCTATCATATAAGCTCCCCATGAAATAGCAGAAACTCCCGAAGCATTCTTCAATACCCAAATATTCATAAGCTGGGGCAATGTAAAAATCAAGCCAAAAACCCCTCCAAAATAAGCTATCTTATCCATTATTCTTTTGAATTTATCTGGATGGGGATAAGGTTCCTTTTTTTGATATACTCTCTTCCTTTTATGAACATGATATAATCCATGAGTCATATAAAATTTCAATGCAGGTTTATTTAAATAATTATGGGTATTCCGAAAGGCTTAAAATATTAAATATCTAAGAATAATCCATGCACGCGTGGCGAAGTGGTCTAACGCGATCGGCCGCAAATTAAAGCGGTACCCGGTTATTCTCAGGTTCAAATCCTGACGCGTGCTTACTTTTTCTTCTTTCGCTTCTTTATTTTATTCTTCAAACCATTCTTTCCGATTCTATATAATCCATAAAAGAACACAGCAAAATACAAAATGCTAATAATAAAAAAAATCAGCCTGAAGAAGATGCTGTTGCCTATGAAATAATCTCCGGAATAGGATAAAATAAAAACTAAAGGAGCTAGACCAAAAGTGGTGCTAAGAATAAAAGGTTTGTACTTCATATTAACCAAGCCAGCTACATAGCTGAATATATCAGAGGATGTTAAAGGATTCAACCTTAGAATAAACAAAACAAGGAAACCATCTTTGTCCACATATTTGGTGAACTTTTTTAGTTTTTCTTTACCAATTAATTTTTTAAAATAAGTGCCCCCCAGTCTTTTTGCTATAAAATAACATATCGTTGCTCCAATTAAATTCCCTATTAAGACAAGTATGCTTCCTAATACAGGGCCAAAAACCCACCCTCCAGCTACATTCAAAATTAATCCAGGAACAGGGGCTAAAACAACTTCAAATATAATCAAAATTATAAATATAAAAAAAGAGAAACCGCCGAAATAATAAATAAAATGAATAATATTATCTAAATCATTATTAACCAGGTTGTACATAAACCCCTTAAAAAAATAACTTAAAAAAATAAGGAAAACTATAATAGCCAGTATAACAATGAATATTTTGTGTTCAGATGTCTTTTTAACAACCCTATGCTCCTTTTCCCTCTTTTTTTCCTTTTTCACAATCTTTAATAGTAAGATTAGTTTAAAAACTTTATTGATTATTTTAAATTGGAAAACCTATTAAATAATCCAGCTAAAAAACAATCCCATCCATTTACTTTTCCTTCAAGTATATTGGTTACCCCATATTTTTCAAAAGAAGGAGGTTCTTTTAAAGAAGAAGATTTTGCTATAACATCTAATCCACCTTCAGAAATTTTAATATCTTGTAAATTTCCATCATTCATATAATAACTTTCTAATTTAAGGGTTCCATTTCTATAACAAAAACTGCCTTCTCTGCCCAACACCCTATCATCTTTGAAAAGCTTATTCTTTGTATATTTTTGTCCGGCAGTATTAGTATATTGTAATAATTTAAATGCTTCTTCATTATTTTCTGGAACATAAAAAATTCTTTGTGCACATTCTATCTCTATCATTTTTAAAAAAAAAAGAAAAAAGGTTTTTTATCTTTTTCTGAAAATTAAAAACAAAATTAAGATTACTAAAACTACTAAGACAATGTTTCCGATTATCCAGAACCATGTACTTCCTGTTAAGTCGCTTAAGATGCTTGCAGGTTGATAAGTAACTGCTCCTGTTGCTCCAGTGCCTGCTCCACCAATATTAACATTGACAATGCTGCTTCCTATCTCGCTTCCATCTTGGCTTAAAGTAACTGTTGCAGTATAGCTTCCTGAGGTTGTGCTTGAAGAAGGTGTTAAATAAGCATATCCTGTATTGCTGCTTCCTGCTTCAACAGTCATAGTTTCAGTAACGCCTTCTGCCCACCCCCCATTTGCAGTTACGCTAATCACATAAGTTGCTGAACTAGCGCCGTTGTTGTTTATTGTAAATGGTATTGAGAACACATTTCCTGCAGTTGCACTTATAGTAGTTTGTGGTAAACTTAAAATTGAAGTTCCATCTGATGTTCCAGCAGTATTGCCATATCCATTAACAGTTAGTGTACCGAAAGTGGAATAACTTTCATCTCCATCATCGTAATAAACAATAGCTTCTATAGCATAATCTTTTGCTGTTGCAGTAGTTGGTATTGTGAAGCTTATTGTTTTTGTTTCATCATTATTGCTATCTTTATACTTGTCTAGATCAAAAGGAGTGGATTCTTCATCCAGGCCTAACTCAGAGTTGTATACTTTAATGTAAACATCTTCTTCATCATTCTCGCCAATATTTGATACGTCAACAATAAAGTTTACTAATTGACCGTTGTTTACCACGCTTGGATTTATGCTGAATCCATCCACAATAACTGCATGAGAATCTCTCTTAAAGTCTAATTCATTTGAAATATAATCGCAGTGATCCTCTTCATTCCCTTCTTCATATGCTTTTACATATAAATAATAAGTATGGTCCTCTTCAAGATCTTCATCATAAGGGATTGTCAAAGTTAAGTCAAAGTCTTTATCATCGCCGCTTTCAATTTCAACAGCATCAGATTCCACACTTGTGATTTCTTGATCATCATCAAGGTCATACAAGATTGCTTCAACAATGATATCCAAATCATCGCTGTTGTCATTATTGTCAACTGTAACATCTACACTTATTTCCTGGCCTTGTTTGAAATCATCGCCATCATCAGGCTCGTTAATTTTCACATCCAAGTTTCCAATAAGCCCATCACTGCATATTTCAGGTCCAACCATGACATTTAAGAAAAAGCTTTCATTTGCATTTGGGAAAGTAGTAGACTGCAAAGTGACATTTCCTTCATATGTGTCTACATCTATATTGCTTGGTATTGTTGCCTCTATAGTGATTGTATTTGCACCGATACTCATTGTTCCTAAATTAAAAGCACTTCCAAAGCTTATGGAATTCCCGTTAACCTTAAAACTTAATATTTTATCCCCATCGCTAAAACTTCCAGGTTGCTCTTCAGTTAAAGTGAATTGCATATTAGTTAAGTCTGCGTTTCCTGTATTGGATAAAGTGAATGTTTTTGAAATAACGCTGTCTTCAGAGCCGCTCATTAAAAATATATTGTTTGAATCCAAGCCGCTGGTTATTTCTATGCCGACAACCTGATTAACATTAAATGTAAATGTATCCTCTGTTGCAACAGTTTGGTCTGAACCAACTTCTATTGTGCCTGTATATGACCCAGCATATTGTTGATTTGGAATGTTAATGGTGTATGTTATTTCTTTTTCTTCACCAAATGATAGGTCTATATTATTCTCGCTAAAGACAACTGCACTGAGAGGTATTGTATATGCAATTGGTCCGTCTAAATCTTCTGGGATTGAGAATACCACATTAGTAGCATCTTCATCACCGCTGTTTGTTATATTAAAAGTACTGGAAACACTTGTTCCAGGATTGCTATTTGCTGGATCTGTTATAACCAAATCCAAGATAGGTTGGCCAAAAACAGAAAAAACCAATAATAACCCCAATATAATGCTTATTATGCCTAATTTTTTCATTTTATTTATTACCCCCATAATTATGTTGTTATTTTATAGTTATAAACTATATATAAATCTTTTGGTCTTCACTTTTATTACCTTTTGGAGACAAATTTAACCATATATGGTCCTTCTCTTTCATACCCAAGTTTCTTAAAGTATTCTCTTGCCCCAACGCCGGAAATTACAATTATTTTATCCTTTTCATGCTCTTTGGATATTTCTTCTGCTTTTTTTAATAGTAATTTCCCCAGGCCCCTATGCTGAAAAGAACTCTTCGAGGTTTTGCCCATTGAAATAGCTGAAGAATAAACATGAAGCTCCCTTATCAAAGAGCTATTTTTCCTTATTTCTCCTCTAAGTATTTGAAAAGGAAATCTTAATCTGCAGTATCCATAGATTATATTGTTTTTAATGTCCTCGGCAGATATGAAAAATTCACCCCCTTTTGAAGCATTATATCTTTTAACTAAGATTTTTATTTTACCTAATTTTAAATTTTTGTCTTTATTTAGAGCATGCCCAATTTCCCTGCAACGTATGCAATTGCAGTTAAAATTATAATTGTCGTGGATATACTGCCTTAAATTTGTTATATTCACCCCAGCTTCTAAAAATTTACTGGCTATGTCCCTTTGGACTCTTTGAACCCTGCAGTAAACAGGAATATATCTTTTGAATTTAACAATTAATTCCGCAGCCTCTTCTGTTGTTAAAGGATTAAACTGCTTTTTTTTATATAAATCATGCAATTTAGTTCCTTTGCTGACCATGCAGGGATATATTTTTAGCATATCAGGCTTAAAGTTCTCATTTTTGAATAATTGTTTCATCCCCTCTAAGTCTCTTTTTTTATTCACTCCGGGTAAGCCAGGCATGTAATGGATGGAAACCTTAAAGCCGCAGTCTTTTAAATCCCTAATGGCTTTAATTGTATCTTCTACCTTATGGCCTCTTTTGACTTTTTTTAGAACGTCATTATATATACTCTGAACACCAATCTCAACTCTTGTGCATCCTAACTTTAACATTTCACCTATATCTTTCTTTTTGCAATAATCAGGGCGGTTTTCCAAACACAAAGCAACGCATCTAATCTTGGAATTTTCGTTTTTTGCTTGTTCCCTCTTTAATTCACAAGTTCCTTTTAATCTCTTTAATCTATCCTGAATTAATTTTGTTCTGAGGGGATCCTTGAATTCTTTCTTTAATTCAAAGAAATCTATAAATTTTGAATAATTAAAATCCCCTTTATTAAAAAATAATTTTGAGAAATCATTCAATGCTTTAAAGCTGTATTTAACAAATTCTTCTTTGTATTTTTTGGGCAGGGAATTGAAATTCCCCCCCATTATTATCAGCTCAACCTTGTCTATCGCATGATTTAATATAACATAATGCTCTAACCTGTTAAAAACTTGCAAATAAGGATCATAATTATTCCTTATAGCCCTCATGCTAGCAGGCTCATTTCCAGTGTAACTTTGGGGAACATTTCCAAAAGCGGAATTTAATCCCCCAGGGCAATAAATGCATCTTTCTTTATTAGTGCATCTGTACGGCTTAGTCATAATGGCAACAGGGATAACCCCAGAAATGCTTCTTGTTGGCTTGACTTTTATTATCTTGCTTAGTATTTTTCTTTCATTCTCATTTGCATTTAGAAATATTTTGATTAAGCTTGGAATCTCTTTTGGTTTGTGTTTTTTTGTTAAATCATTCCTTAGCTTTAACAGCTCACTTGTATCCTTGATTTTGTTCCTTATTATTTCTTTAATTAGTATCCTTATGAAATCCATAACCTATACTAAAAATCAGAATTTAAATAATCTTGCTTACATGCTCATTCTTTTCAATCTTGACAACCCTGTCTACAAAGCTCTCAATCTTATCCTCATGGCTGACAATTATAACTTGTTTAATATTTAATTCTTCCAAAACCATTCTCATCCTTTCCAATTGCTCGTCTGAAAAACCGTCTGTAGGCTCGTCTAATATCAGTAAATCCCTTGTTTTGATCTCACTGATTAAGTTGTTAATGACTTGGTTTAAAGCTAGTCTGTAAGCTAGAGCAGCAGCTGTTTTCTCTCCGCCGCTTAAGTAATTATAGTCTATATCATAGCCATTCTGCTCAATTTTAGGGCTGAACTCTTCATCCAAATCAATTTTAATCAGCTCGTTGTCAACGAGGATATTAAACCATTTCTTGAACAAATCATTGAAATCATAATGGACTTTTAACATAATTTTTCTTTCAAGAGAATCCATTAGAGTTCCAAATTTATCTTCGATAAAATATTGCAATTCCTTAATCTTGACTAATCTCTCCTTGGACTCTTTTTTAATTTCAATCTCATTTTTTAGTTTTTCTAAACTCTCCCTGACATTCTTGATTTCGTTGTTCAACTCAGCTCTTTTAACTTCAAACTCCCTTTCTTTTTTAACCAAATTTTCCAGCTCTTCTTTCTTCAGCCTGTAATTGTCTTCGTTAAATTCTTTTAGTTTGCTGATTAAATTTAATTCTTTAACTTTTAATTCTTCTATCTCTTTATTTAAAATTAGATTTTCATCTTCTATTTTGCTTTTAAACTCTTTTTTCTCATTTAAATTATCTAATCTTAATTTATTTAATTCAATCTTCTTCTCCATTTTACCTAAACTCTCAAGCTCCTCTTTCAGAAATAATAGGCTTTTATTCATATCCTTATAACCTTTGGAATACTTTTGTAAAAATTCTTCAAAATCTTTTATCTTTTCTTTTTCATTGTTAATTATATTCTTTTTATGATCCTCTTTAACATTTTGTCTGCAGGTAGGGCAGAGTTTCAAATCCCTTATGCTTCTAATTATGTCATTGGAATGGTTAATTTTGATATTAAACTCCTGCATTTTGTTAGTAATATCTTTAATATCGCTGTCTTTAGAGAAAATTTCCTTATTTTTCTCCTCAATTTTTTTAAAAATATTTTCAGCATTAAACTCATTCTTAACATTTTCTTCTAAATTTCTTATTGAAACCTCCATCTCCCCTATCTTTTTCTTGTTGTTTTCCAGGTTATTTTTTTTATTTTCAAAATTAATTTTGCTAATGTCTAGCTGTTTTTTTAATTCTCTTAAAATATCAATTCTCTTTTCTTCTTCCTGAACCTCTTCTTTCTTGTTTAATATCAATTTAGAATTTAGTTCCATGTCAAAATTAAGTTTATTCAAAAATTCCTCAAAGTTCCTAACTCTGGCTTCACTCTCAGCATATTCTCTTTTTTTAATCTCTAAATCAGAGCTAACAATCTCTAATTCTTTTCTTTTTTCCTTTAATTTATTTAATAATATCTTAGAATTTTCTTTTACCCTCTTATATTTATCAATATTAAATATCTTTCTAAGAACATCCAGTCTTGCTTCTTTATTCCCAATTAATATTTGTTTCATTTCTTCTTGAGGGGTATAAACAGTATAACGGTACACTAACGATTTTTTAGTTAGCATTCCTTTAGGATATTTTAATAAATCTAAGATGGCTAATTTCAATTCATTAGCAGTTCCCTCTTTTTTCACACCATTGGAATAGATATAGCCATAATCCTGCACGACACTGTCCCCCTTCTTCTTCAGCCCTCTTTTAATTACAACATCCTTGCCGTCAATATTAAAATGCAGTTCAACGCTCCCTGTTTTCTCGCCGTTCCTTAACAAAGCATCACCGCTTAATTCCCCCCTGGTAAACCCAAATAAAGCAAAATCAATAGCTAACAAAATACTGCTTTTGCCGGAGCCAATATTCCCGCTTAAGAGGGTAGAGCCTTCAGTAAAATTGATTTCCTCATTAATATAGCTTCGAATATTCTCCAGTTTTATCTTGTTTATTATCATATTTCTAAATCTATTATTTTTCTAATTTCATTTAATATTCTATCTTCAAAATCTAAATTTTTTTCGCCTTCATTTTTCTCTCTGTCAAAAAGTTCAATTAAATTCTTAACAAAATTTTCATCAAAATTAACGGAAATAATCTCTTTAATGTTATCCTCTTCTAGATTTTCAACATTACCTTCAATTTTTATATCTTCAATTTCCTTGCTTTTCAATTTATTGGTGTTTCTTAAAATTACATAAGCATCTTTCAAATGATTTAAAATTTTCTTGAAGTCTATATCAGAAACTTTTCCGGATTCTAATATTCCCTCTATTCTAATTGTAACTATTTTATCCTCAAAATCTTTAAGCTCCATTAATTCACTTTCAACCTGCTCGGGGGTTGTAGCATTTATTTTAACTTTTAGGATGTCTTTTAATTTGATTCTGATATTCTTTAAATTTAATTGGTCATCTATTAAATAAAAACTTCCATAATTAAACTCCTCTAATTCCTTAAAATTGTTTGGAAATAACGCTCCTGGAAAAACAACTTTTCCTTTATCATAATTTCCTTCATATATATAATGTACATGCCCCCCAGCGTAATAATTGAAATTTTTTGGTAATTTGTTTAACTCTAATCCCTCTACATTTTCTAAGTCTTTTGGCTTGAATTCATTTAGAGCGGTATGAAACATAAATATTTTAAAACCAGATTCATTTTCAATTTCACTAAAATCTAAATCTTGGTAGTATTTCTTTTCTAAACCTCCTTTTAATCCAAACAAGCCGCTTATTTTCGTATTTGTTTTATCCAATGTCATTTTTAATTTGTTATCCTTAATCTTGGTTACATTCTCAACCAAACCAGCTCTCTCAAGAACATCCAGCATGGTCTTTCCAGCACTGCTATAATCATGGCTCCCTGCTATTATATAGCAATCAATGTCATTTTCTTTTAATCTTTTTAATATCTCAGCTGTTCTTTTAATTATTTCAATGCCAGGCAATGCACTGTTAAACAAATCGCCTGAGATTAATACAAAACCTACGTTTTCTTTGATGCAGATATTAATAGCTTCTTCAAAGCTTTTTAATCCAAGCTCCTTTAATTTTTCCTCTCTCCAGCCGCCAATATGGCAGTCTGCTAAATGGGCGAATTTCATTATAAATAAAAAAATTATTCAGTTAAAATATATTTATATAAAAAATTATATATAAGAATTATATAAATTTTGAATCTCATCTCCGCTTAAAGCCCTGCTCCATATAGCGACTTCGTCTATTGTGCCGTTGAAGGTTCTGAAATTTCCTCCAACAGTATTCTCACCAATGCCAAAATTATTTGTTGAACCAATAATACTAACTAAACCTAATTCTGATACTTGCCTTATTTCAACTCTTTTTCCATTCACATATAAACTCATTAAATCATTTGCGGGGTCAAA
>Ga0210057_1006051_pt1 | contig 15201 bp, 18 predicted proteins | sample CryGeyCG2114_010_2_FD_183968 | JGI IMG/M metagenome (GOLD analysis project Ga0210057, IMG submission 183968) | Groundwater microbial communities from aquifer - Crystal Geyser CG10_big_fil_rev_8/21/14_0.10 (SPAdes) (version 2) | ecosystem: Environmental > Aquatic > Deep subsurface > Groundwater ... | reverse complement strand
GGCCGCGGGATCAATGGACGCGCCGCGCTCGCCGGCTATCCTCTGGATAACTCCGGGCATCTCGCGTTCGATCGGAAGCGGGCACTCTTCTGAATACTTCTCGGGAGCGAGCCGCGACACAAGCTTGAGCCGCTTGTCCGCAGTGCCCGCATGGTACACCACCAGGCTCGCGCCATCACCGAGTTCGTGTGTTTCCAAAAAATCAGACAGGCTATCGCGCACCTCTTTGTTCTCCAGAACCCCTTTTGCGATAACCAGTTTTTTGGACGAGAACAATCCGCTTGCTGTCAGGTGCGCCGCAAGCTCTTCCCATGCTCCCTCGAGCGCATCAAACACTTCAACAGCACCGCCGGATGCGGCGTGCTTTGTGTTGAATCCATTAATCAGTTTTTCCAGGTATTGACGCGACGAGTACGTGTCTTCCCCGTGAATCAGAATAAGCATGCGCCTTCCAATTTGCTTTTGAATGGTTAAACTTCTGCAATGCCCCAAAACCCCCAAATACGATTGCAAAGACTGATTAAATGATTCGGTCCCAATAAAACCATGCCGCAACCGCTCCTTTTTGACGCGCATCTTTTTGATAATCCTGTGCTTCGTTTTGGTGCGGATAACGCGATAATGCGGAAGCGCGACATATCCCAAAAAATCAATCCCCTGATTAATTTTGCGCACAAGAACGATATCACTATGAAGCTCTAAACTTAGGTTATGATCCAAGAACAGCCTAGCACGCGCCGCGCTATCTTTCAAATAATCCGGGTCTCGGTGCAACATCACAAAATCATCGCAATACCTGACATAATACTTTTGGCGCAAAGAATGCTTGATGTATTGGTCTAATTCGTTTAAATAAAACGCGCATCAAACTCATAGTATAGCACCCTAAACACTGCCTGGTGCATAAGCCGGTCCCGCACATCGGCTTTGTGTATGTGCCTTAACTTCGGATCGCGCACATAAAATGAACTATACGGCCCGTGCGCATAGCGCCCTGTCCGAAGGTCGTCATGCAAGTCAAATAGAGCATCTTCAAGCGCAAACTCAAACTCCCGCACATCTTGCTTTTTCCGCTTGCCTCGCCTAAACTCATACCATGCGGAAAAAAGATTCTCCAGGCATATAATCCTCTCAAACAGGCTATTAACACCAGTATGCCCACCCCCCCCCAACGGAGTAGTTCCAATTGTCCATGCTATTACTCATGTGTACAAAGAATTGTACCAGCTTGGGAAAAAACTTCCAAAACAGGATAGATACGGCATGCACCGGTGCATTACCGAAGCATGCCTCGAAAGCCTCAAACTTGCAATTGAGGCGGCTTTGTCCGCGAAACAGGAAAAAGCGCCTATCTTAAAAAAACTGCGGGTAGAAATTGGCGTGCTTAAGCAATTGGTGCGCCTACTCTATGAATTAAAACATATCCCGCAAAAAGACTATTTCGGGCTTGAACAACAACTCTGTGAAATATCCAAAATGGCTGGTGGGTGGAGCAAGTATGCTGATGCGCACAAAACAAAAGGAGCGTAATCGCTCCTTTTGCAGAAACTATCGCACGAGCACGCAGGACCACGCTGGCATCCCGCGGATGGCGCCAGTACAGGTCCAGCGCGCCGCCGTCCCAGCCCACGTCCGGCACATGGCCACCCGAACCGCGGGAACCACTACAGAGCGTGATATTCTCTGCATCCAGGTGGTTCCTTGTCTCATCGTGATACTTTAGTTCGTGGATGTGACGTGCTCCAGCGCGGTTTCGGTCGCGATCCTGCGCTCTGCGATGGTCTCGGCAGACAGGTTCTTGAGCTCCTCATCCGCCTCCACCCGGTCGCGCACGCGGATTGCGTACGAGCCAGACGCGGAGTCGCGCTCATTCCGGCTGATGGCGCTGTCCAGGTTATTCCAGTAGCACCTGACCGGAAAACGCTCCTCGCACGCATGGATGAGCCGAGAGAGCCGCAAGCCGCGGGCGATGATGAGCACCTTGTTAAAACCTTGCTTCGGTGCGGGTAGTGCGAGGTGCGAGAGATCAACCCCAATACCGAGCACGCGCCGGTAGAAGTCCTCCCACTCCGACCGAACACCGCTCTGCAGAATTGCCTGCATGCGCTCCTTGTCTATGCGGCCGCTCTGGACCTGGGCCCAGAACTCTTTCATCTGTCCGGGTGTCGGCGGCTCCGACAAACCCCCATCTTGCTGAACACGCACATCTGCGCAGTCAGCAGCATGCGACGTTCCCATCGCACACCTCCTATAGAAACAGGTTTAAACGTACATCTAAACGGGCATTCCGTTTAGCTAAATATGCTACCACACTTTTTTACTATTGTCAATACTGGAATTTTTGCCTAATTTTAGCAAAAATCTAGTGCGCCTCCTGCCAATTTTTGCCCGAATGCACTTCCGCAACCAACGGCACGCGTAGCTTGGCAACAGACTCCATGGTCTCTCGCACAAACTGCGACACACGATTGGCGTCGCGGGCAGGCACCTCAAACACCAACTCATCATGCACCTGCATGAGCATCCTGCCCTTTGGACTCACCTTTTGCAAATCCGCGTGAATCGCGATCATTGCCATTTTAATGATGTCAGCCGCAGTTCCTTGGATAGGCATGTTCGTTGCCAGGCGCTCTGCGCCGGCGCGAACCTGCGCCACGCCGGAGTTGATATCCGGAACAGCGAGCCTGCGGCCGAATTTTGTTTCCACAAATCCGCGCGAGCGAGCAAGCGCAATATTCACCTCAATGAAATCGCGGACGCCTTTGAATTCTTCAAAATATTTCTCAATAAACTCCTCGGCGCGCTTGTACGGCATGCCCGTGCGCTGCGAAAGTCCGCGTGCTCCCATGCCATAGAGAATCCCGAAATTGACTTCCTTGGCGGTCCGCCGGATCTCGGGCGTAACCCGGGATTCCGGAATCTGGTGCACAAACGCGGCAGTTGCCGTATGGATGTCCTTGCCCTGCTTAAAAATTTCAAGCAAGCGCTTGTCCCCGGACAAATCCGCTGCCACGCGCAGCTCAATCTGGGAATAGTCAGCGGCAAGAAGCATGTTCCCGCGATCAGCGATAAACGCCTTGCGGATGGAGCGTCCGAGTTCCGTGCGCATGGGGATGTTCTGCAGATTCGGGTCGCTGGACGAAAGGCGGCCGGTTGACGCGACTGTCTGGTTAAAGCTTGTGTGCACCCTGCCCGTCTCTTTGTTGACGAGCTTGGGCAAGGCGTCCAGATACGTGTTCTTAAGTTTTGAAAGTTCGCGGTGCTCCATAATGAGCGGAATCACGGGGTGGGCGTCCAGCATCTTTTCCAGCTGCCCGGCTGCCGTCGAAAAACCGGTTTTTGTTTTTCCGATTCCTTTGGTGGAAAGCCCGAGCGTGCCGAACAAAACCTCCTTAAGTTGAAGCGGGGACGCCACATTGAATTCGGTCCCGGTTGCCCGGTAGATATTTTTTTCGAGCTTCGCGATATCCCGCCCCAAGGTCTTTGACATATCATTCAAAAACACGGAATCAATCTTAACTCCGGCTTCCTCCATGGAAGCCAATACTGGAACCAAGGGTATCTCAATGTCCCGCATCACCGTGCCCAAGCCCTCGCTCTCAATCTCTGCTCCAAACTTTAAAGAAAGCTGCAGCGTGTAATCCGCGTCCTCGGAAGCGTAATCCGCGACTCGATCTACGGGAACATCTGCCATGGAAAGCTGATTCTTGCCCCGCGGGCCGATAAGGTCCGAGATAGGGACCATCTGGTGGCGGAATTCAATAAACGTCAAATTATCCAAAGAGTGGCTGCGGCCGGTTGGGTGTAAAAGGTATGAGGCAATCATGGAATCAAACGAAAGAGGGCTAAGCGCGATGCCTGCGCGATGGAACACCTCAAGATCATACTTGATATTGTGCCCGAATTTTTTGATGCCCGGGTTCTCTAGCATGTCTTTGAGTTTATTGGCATATGGCGCGGTGATATAGTACGCCTCTCCGCTCTTCCATGCCAACGAAATGCCAAGCAGCCCCGCGGTGAGCGCGCCGAGGCTGTCCGTCTCCGTATCAACAGCCACGGCTTGTGCGCCCTCTAATTTTTTTAGCAGCAGCGCGACCGCGCTTTTTGAATCAACCAAATGATAGCCCTCGCGGATTTTGAAATGTTCGCCAACTTCCGAAGCCCCGGCGCTGAACAAGGAACCTTGGCCTTTGGCGTCTTTTGGCGCATAGCCGCCAAACACCTCCTGTGCCCGCGAAACCAAGGACCTGAATTCAAACTTGCGGAACATCTCAAGCAAGTCCTGCTGGTGGGCCGGCGCAACCGCTATGTCTTTCAAACTGAACCGCATATCAATATCGCAGGCAATGGTCGCGAGATCCCGCGACAAATAGGCGTTGTCTTTTGATGCCAAAAGCTTCTTTTTGACTGACTCTTTAATCTTGCCGCCTTCCTTGCCCGCCGAATCGGCGGGGTGCTTTTCCATATACGCGTATATTTCGTCCAGCGTATCAAAATTTTCCAAAAGCTCTTTTGCGGTTTTCTCCCCAACTCCGGCCACGCCCGGAATATTATCCGAAGAATCCCCTGCCAAGGCCTTGTAGACCACCACTTTCTCCGGACCAAACCCGTGCTTTTCCCTGACTCCGGCAACATCGTAGGTAATGGTGTCATTAATGCCGCGCTTGATGGTGTACACCATGGTATTTTCATCGACCAGCTGCAGGGCGTCCATGTCCCCGGTCACGATAATAGTTTCAAGGCCATGCCCGGCGGCCTTGGCCGCGAGCGTTCCGATCACGTCATCAGCTTCATATCCGGCCCGTTCCTCAATATGAAACCCAAATCCTTCCGCAACTTCTTTGACCAGGGGAATTTGCTCGTACAGTTCATCCGGCTGCTTTTCGCGCGTTGCCTTATACTCTTTGTACGCCGCATGCCGAAACGTGCCTCCGGGCGGATCAAACGCCACCACCCCGTAATCCGGCTTGAGCTCTTTGATGATAGTGAGCATGATGGACGCAAAACCGTACACCGCGTTCACCAAGGTGCCGTCCTTGGTGGTTAAGGGCGGCAACGCGTGCCACGCCCGGTGCAGGAGCGCGTTTCCGTCAATAATGATAAATTTCTTCTTAGTTTTTGCCATAGCTGTATTCTACCCTATTGAGGCTAAAAAACAACGCTGAAATATGGTATAGTACGTTTATGTTTACATCATTCCAAACCTGGTTTATAGATTTCATCCTGGGTCCCGGAGGGTACCCTGCGCTGTTTATTTTTAATGTGTTGACCGACACGCTGATTCCGGGAAGCCCGGAAGTGTCGGCCATTGCCGTATGGACGGCCAGCTTGCCTGTGGTTCCGAGCATTATTGTCATGACAGCCGGAAACTTTGTCGGAAACATGATCAACTACTGGATTGGCTATAGCGGAATGAACCTCGCCCACAAATATTTCCCCATCAACAAAGAACGCCTTGGCCGCGCGGAACGGTGGTTTGATAGATTCGGGGGAGTTGCGCTCCTATTCTCCTGGCTCCCCATTGTGGGAGACCCGCTCACGTTCGTGCCCGGCATTGTGCGGTACAATTTTGCCAAATTCACGGCGTACGTGCTCACAGGCAAAATCATCCGCTATGCGGGGCTCTACTATTTAGTCCGCGGCGTGGTGTAGCTTGCGGGAGATCGCAAGCACGCGATTGCCTATTTCAGCGGCAATTGCCTCTGCCTGCCGCACACCCTGCGCCCACTCACGGACCGGGGCAACGCGCTTACTCCCGAGCCGCGCGAGGGACTCGCGCACGCGCTGTAAAAATATGTTCGCGAGCGTGTACGCGCGCATGCTGATTTCCAACTCCGCGCGGAATACCTCAATGTCTTCGCTTGCGAGCTCTTCCTCGTCTATGTCCAGGGCATAGGCGATTTTTGACGACACCAGAAGCGAATTAATGGCCACGCGGAAAATGTCGGGATTTCGTCGGCCACTCTGATCGTAGAGCGCGTGCCCGAGCTCATGCAGGCGCGTTGCCCAGCTCGCCGCCTGCTGGTACAAGGCATCATTCTCAAATGGAAGCGCATCATATTCTCCGCTCGCATCTTCTGATTCAAACAGCATCTCCGCGAGATCGTCCGCTTCCCGAATGCCGGACGGAGCGCCCAAAAGTTCCGGATTTTCAATCACCTGAAAGTACTCTTCAAAATCGCCACCAAACAGCTCCTGCATGGTTTCGTCGTATTCAAAAAGGGTCCGGTGCTGTTCACGCACCATATCCCGCTCGCTTACAGCGCGGCGCAGACCCCTGACCGCGGCCTGGGGAGCGACAATCCTGCGCGCAGTGGCTAGGTACGGATTTCCCGCACCAGGCTTAATTGACGCAAACAGGCGTTCAGCGTTTCTGTTTGAGTGAAACATCATAGAGTATTTCTTCCAATCGCTTAAGGTTCCTGCGCGCGTCATCCCGCTTGGCCCGCAAGCTGCCGCGCAAGTTCATGGAAAGCAAAACTCCGAACAGCTCTTCTGTCGCGTCCCGAAACTGTTTGACCGATTTCAGGCTGCCGCGCGTCACGTCCAGTGTTGCGGCGCGCACCAATTCGCCGGTCAAGTCCGAGAGCGCCGAAAGCTCCTCCTCGGCCCGGGTTTTGAATCCGGCCGCAACCGACAGCGCCTTCTTCTGCATCACGCGCAACAGGTAGGACGCTTCCAAAAATTCTTCAACAGCCGCGGCAAGCGTTGCCTCGCCGCGCAACCCGGTTTTTTCGGCTGCAGCGACCAGTGGCTTAAGTTTGCGCCCGACCTCGGCGAGCGCCTGTTCCGCCTCGCGTATCTCGCCGCGGTGCAGCTTAAAAATGGCATGCTTTGACTCGCGCACCAACGACCCTGTCTCGCGGATGATGTTCGCTCGTCCCGAGTCCTGTTTTTCTATCTGATCTTTGAGTTTTTTGATGAGAGATTTTGCTATCATTGGTTCGGTCAGATAAAATTATTAAACTCGTCAGTAGAAATTTCAGCATCGCGAAGAATTTTGCGCAACAGTCCAGGTCCGATGCTCTTGTAATTCGGCACAGTCACGGATTTCCGTCCCGGACAGGACAAACGAATATGGCTGCCGCGCTGGCGAGCAAGTCGGTAGCCAATGTGAGCCAATGCTTTGATGACGTCCCGACCCGAAAGAACCGGCAAATCGGCCATACGTCAAATCGTAATCGTATGCAAACTCAACTCCTGCGGACGGTACGATCGTAACAGTGTTCTGTTCTTTCTCTCCTCCAAAACCAGCGCAATAACCTCGCGGATATTTTTTAGGGCCTCATCCAGTGTTTTGCCCTGGCTGTAGCAACCCTCAAAAACCGGGCACTCAACCACGTAGAAACCGCCCTCGTCCTTTTCAACCACCAGGGGCAGCCGCGCGTTGTGATACGTTGCTTGAGCTCGTGCCTTCATGTACCAATATGGTATCGCAGGCGAGGATAAAAATCAAGGACAAAAGGAGGGCTTTTTGGTTTGTAAAAAACCCCAGCGGTGTTTTGCTGGGGCGAGCCTTACGGGACTCTACGAGATATCGTCCGAACCTCTCGTGGGGATAGGGCAGGTTTATCAGCAAGTTGTCTCCTTGCCAGCCTAGAGGGTGTGCCCCGCGTTGGGTTGTATTTAAACTACAACCCGTTCCTAGCACCATTCACCTATAGCCAACCTCTTTGAGAACTTACGCACGCAGTCCTCGTCTATAGGAGCGGACCGTGTTATCCAGTGTGTCGGAACCAAAATATAGAATAGCGTATAGGTATTATAATGTACAACACAAAGCACTAGCCAAAACCCAAAAAGTATCATACCATACTACCTATGTCATTCGCAATCGGCATTGTGGGCCTGCCCAACGTGGGCAAATCAACCCTGTTCCGCGCATTAACCAAAAAGCAGGTCCCCGCTGAAAACTTTCCATTCTGCACCATAGACCCAAACGTGGGCGTTGTTGCGGTGCCCGATGAACGCCTGGAAAAGCTGGCGCAGATTTCCAAATCCGAAAAAATCATTCCCACAACCATTGAGTTCGTGGACATTGCCGGCCTGGTAAAAGGCAGCCACAAGGGCGAGGGCTTGGGAAACAAATTCCTCGCGCACATCCGCGAGGTGGATGCCATCGCGCACGTGGTGCGGGACTTTCGCGCGGGAAATGTAATTCATGTTGAAAACCGCGTTGATCCGGAAAGCGACGAAGCGATCATCATGCTTGAGCTTGCCATGGCAGACCTTGCCGCGATTGAACGCAGGCTCAAAGATGCATCAGCAAACGCAAAGCGCGGGGACAAGGAAGCGCTCCGGCTGGCCGCGGCTCTGGAGAAAGTAAAAACAGAGCTGGACGCCGGCAAACCGGCCCGCGGCGCGAATGTGACGCATGATGAGCACGCCTTAATCCGCGAACTCCAACTCATCACGCTCAAGCCCATGCTGCGCGTGCTGAACGTGGACGAGAGCGAGGCAGCGCGAAATGCCTCCCACGAGAACGAAGTGGTGATATCCGCGAAAATTGAATCCGAGCTTGCCGAGCTGACGGCCGAAGACGCCCAGTCCATGATGGCAGATCTTGGGCTCAACGCTTCCGGGCTCGATAGGCTCATTGCCGCATCCTACCGGCTGTTGAATCTCATAACGTTTTTCACGTCAGGCCCCAAAGAGACTCGGGCGTGGACCGTAGAGAATGGCTCTACCGCGCCCCAGGCAGCCGGGAAAATCCATACTGATTTTGAAAAAGGATTTATCCGCGCGGAAGTCATCTCCTGCCAAAACTTCATTGAGTGCAGCGGGGAAGCAGGGGCCAAGGAAAAAGGCAAAATGAACCTGGAGGGCAAAGAATACATTGTAAAAGACGGGGACGTGTGCCACTTTAGATTTGCCACATAGTTTTCCACTGTTCTAGAATCTTCCAACGTTCTATACTGTCAGTAACGGAGGGCGCTTGCCCTTTTTACTGTTCACCCCCAGCCGTGGAGTGGCTTGTGGCGCATAAGCCGCAGTTCATCAACCGCTCACACCTCAAGTGGAGGACATAGATGTACCAACTCTTGAAGACCAAGGCGTGCTACGCCAAGTGCGTGACTCCGCGACTCTCCGGTGTCCCCTCTCTGCGCTGAAAGGGGGTGATCAACAATCTGGGGCGGGGCTAACTCCCCTAAGCCCGCCGAATAGGCAGGCAAAAAACCCCTGAGGCGAAAGCCTCTATGCTTAATGAGCCGGCAAGATCGCATCTTGTCGGCTCACTTTTTTTCCAAAATCACAATCTCCCGAAATACGTGCTGGCCTTCCCTGCCGTACAAGAGCGTGCCCCGCGCCGACAAGGGGTATGTGTTTTGGAATTCACTCGGATACGGCTCAACAACATTCCAGCCCATGCCCCCGAGCGAATCAAATACCGAAATTGCAATGTTGCGCTCTATAAAGTACGGCCACGCGATCACGGCCCGTGCCCCGGGCTTGAGCGCGTACTTCATCAATCCCAAAGCTTCGGCATAAAACTCCGACAAGCTCTTTTCGATGCTCAATACTTTTGTTTCCGACTCGCCGCCCTGCAAGGGAGGGCCTAAATCAACTTCAGTCACAATCGCGTCAACCGAATCTGCGGCAACTGATTCATCCAGCTTCCGAACGTCCATGGGCTCTATGGTTGCGTGGGGCAATTCTGCTCCGTGCTCGCGGACAAGCCACTCGATATTTTTCTTTGTGTCAGCGATCGCGCCCTCGTCAATATCAGAGCCAATGGCTCGGTACCCCAAAAGCATTGCTTCCTGCAACACTGTGCCCACGCCGCAGAACGGATCAAGGATGAGCGAGCCCTCGGGCGCTGCCGCAAGGTTGATCATGGTTCGAGCAAGCTTGGGCGGAAGCATGCCCCGCTTCGCATTCCTGCCCGGCCGGCCGTAGTCGCGCTCCGAGTACTCTTCAAACGGCTGGACCGCCAAAGTCTTTCCAATCAAAAACGTGCCGCCAACTGCAAACAAACAGAGCTCAACTCCTTTGTCGATCAGCTTGTTCTTTACCACGTCAACGGACGAGAGGTTGCCGCTCTGCGACTCAACAAGCCGCACTGACGCGCCGCGCTCTTTGAGCAGCTTCTTGATTTCAAGGCCCAAGGCTTTGAGTTTTTGCCGGCTTATGCCGGAACCCGCAATGCGATAGAAGCTCAGCCCAAAGTGGAATTTTTGTCCTTCGCGAATATGCTCTCCGAGGATTGCCGCGATGCCGGGGGCGTCAAGCCGTGGAGCTTCGCCAATAATCACCCCTGACTTGGGAATGCCGCCGAGCATGCGCGGCGCTGATTGGCCGAGCGCTTCATCGGCAATAATCGCGGCCTCCCGGCCAAAAGCCGTGATCAGGCCGGGATTGCCGCCGGATGCCCAAAAAATCTCCGCAAACGCAATGCTTGAATTGCTGCCTAAAATCAAATAAGACTCTGCCATATGGGTATACTTGCATATTTCTTGATACTGTGATAGGGTTTGGGTTATGCAACCCTATGAATTATGCGTGCTCTCCGGGGGATCGTACGGTCCGGATCAAATCCAGGAGCACAGAAAACTTATAGCTGGCCTGCTTGATGAAATCAAAGCAGAGGTAAAACACACCCATGCCATAGGCAGAAAAAAGCTTGCCTACACCATTGGGGGCGAAACCCACGGCGAGTATACGGTATGGCTCTTTGAGGCAGAACCCAAAGTCGTGCAATCATTCGCCGAAAAGCTGCGCCTGGCCGGATTTGTGCTGCGTAGCGCGGTTACCAAACTTGAGAGTGTCACTATTGCCGAACGTATCAAGAATCTGCAGGATGTAAAGAGCGGCAAATCAGCTGTGCGCGAGGAAGCCGAGGAAGTGCGCGAGGAAAGACGGCCGCGTCCGGCCGCATCTCCTGCCGCCATTTCTGCAAACGAGCACAAAAAAGAAGAAAAAAAAGCAAGCCTGGAAGAGCTGGACGAGAAACTTGATGAAATTCTGGAGAGTGATAAACTGTAAGTGTAATCACTAACCACAAAAACATATGGACCTAAACAAAGTCATGCTCATCGGCAACATCACTCAAGATCCGGAAGTGCGCACCACGCCGAGCGGCATTTCGGTGACGAGCTTTGGCCTCGCCACCAACCTCGTATGGACCGATGCGAGCGGCCAGAAGCAGGAAAAAGCCGAGTTCCACAACATTGTCGCCTGGCGCAAGCTCGCTGAAATCATGGGCCAGTATTTGCACAAAGGTTCCAAGGTGTACATCGAAGGCCGCCTGCAGACCCGTTCGTGGGATGACCAGTCCGGCAACAAGCGCTACCGCACCGAGGTAGTTGTAGACAACATGATCATGCTGGACCGCAAAGGCCAGAATTCGGGTCCTTCCGCGAGTGAGCCGTCCTATGCGCAGCCCGAGCCGCCGGCCGCGAGCAAACCCCAGAGCACTGAAGAAGAAATTAGCGTTGAAGATATACCTTTCTAAACCATGCCCGTATCACAGCAGCAAACCAAGGAAAAAGGGTGCTTTATCTGCAAAAACACCGTCAAAGACGTTGATTACAAAGACGTTGATTTGCTAAAGCGCTTTACAACGGCCTACGGAAAAATCATGCCCAAAAAGCGCAGCGGCACCTGCGCCAAGCACCAGCGCGTGGTTGCAAACGCCATCAAGAACAGCCGCATCATGGGCTTTATGCCGTTTGTGGTTGATTAAATCTGAAACCCTAAAAACACCCCCGCCGTATCGGCGGAGGTGTTTTTGATTGATTACGCCAATCGGACTTTTGACCTTACCGTATCTTTCCAATCCTTCGCCGGAATTGATGCTTCCCATGCAAGCTCAACTAGAGCGCGGTACGTATCCGCCAACTGCGATGATTCTATAACAACCGCAAACACCGGATCAAACGAGGTGATTATGATTTTGTTGTCCGCAATGCCCGAGTCCGCGAGGAACGTTTTTCCCCGTGGTGCAATGCGTACCTCGCGCTTGCCCGCGCACTGCTTTGCGTATGCGATGTCTTCGGGATCATTATCAACAATCTCAAGGACCCTGTGTCCGCTCTTTTTCTTTTTAGGCCACCAGTACCCTTCCCACTGCTCAAACATACCGGGCCATATCTCATTAATCTTTTTAACGGATGTGCCGTAAAAGTAAAGCTTCTTGGCCGGAAAAATCTCGTTGTAGTACAGATTCTCAATCACATCCTTGTCGTCGTAGTACCGAATGGTTGGTTTGGTGCCCCGGCTGAATGATGATTTGAGCACGGGCAGGAGTTCATGAAAGTCGGATAATGCGTGTTTGACGGTTTGCTCCAAGGCTTCAGGTGATTCCGGCGCATACAAGGTGCGAGATTTTTCTGGAATCTCGGAAACCAGGCCTTTCTGCTTGAGGGAATCCAAAACAAGATACGTGGTAGGCCGCTTAATCTGGGCCTGTTTTGCGATTTGCACGACCGTGGACTTGCCCAATTCCAACAGCGCAAGATAGACTTGCGCCTCTTTTTCGGACAAACCCAGGTTTTGCAGCACTTTTTGCTCAATCATAGTGTTCTGATTCCCCCTCCTTGCTAAGGAGGAGGCTAGGGGGCGGTTAAAGCATAGCGCACTTGAGCTATTTTGTCAATATTTCTGACAACATATATACTCTTTTTTGCTTATATTACAACAAAAATATAGTTATATAGTCAGTATTATTGACATATCTATAAAAATCTGATACATTGACGTATCAAAACAAAACACCAAAACGTTCATCGCAGTATCACCCCAAAACCCTAGGAGGGTTCAGGTGTCCAAACAATTGAGAGTCGTCGCCCACTCCGTCCCCGCCGTCAAGCTACCGACCGAGTTCGCCGAACTCAACGCTGACTTGACCACGTACGAGAAGCCCTACACGGACTGCTCCGGCTGTGAGAACCTGGGAGTGGCCGATTCGGTGCTGCAAAATCTGAGTCGCGCGATCCGCAACAGCCCCGAACTGGTGTGGGATCACTGGAATCCGCAGGACCCGAACCTGCGCGGCAAGATCGCCAAGCTCCACGGGGTTGATGCCGACCAGGTGTTCTTGACCTCCGGTGCCCTGTCCGGCATTGACTACTGCTTCCGAATCTTCACCAAGGAGGGGACAACCACTGGTTTTCTTAGGCCGGAATGGCCGGGATTTGAGCACTACGCCGACTTCAACCGGAATCAGAAGCGGTACGTGGAGAATTTGGAGTTTCCGTTCGCCATCAGCGCCCAAATAATCAGCGAGTTCGCCACGCGCGAACAGCTGGGCTTCATGATATTCGCCAACCCCGTACCAGTAAACGGCAATCTCATTTCCGCCGGTGGGGTTGAGAAAATCCTGCGAGAGAACCCGGCTACAATGTTCATTGTGGACGAGGCAGACACCGTGTCGCCCGATACCCAGGCAGCCCACCTGGCAACCGAATATGAGAACGTGGTTTTCCTGGGCAGTCTCTCCAAGTTCTACGGCTTGTCAGGATTGAGGATTGGATACCTCATCACTCCCAAACCGTACGCGGAGGCATTCCGCAACACGATCAACGTGATAGAGGTCTCGAGTCTTGCCATCCTCGCCGGCAACGCTGTCATCGAAGACGATTCGTACCAGCGGCAAACTCAAAGGAATGTGGCGGAGTCAATCCGAATCTTGGAGGAAGCCTGCAGAGGAACATCCTACAAAATCGCGGCCACGCCCCACTGCTTCGCGTGTTACCTCTACTCGGATACTCGCAACCCGAGGGAAGACCTGGGAGGGTACGGGATCAAAATCCTGCCGGGGCAGTACTTTGGACTCCCTGATGGCGTCAGCGGCGGTCGGTTCAACCTATCGGATCCAGCCAACGCAACATTGGCGGCTGCCAAAATCAGACAGATCCTCAACGCCGCGTAGCGCTAAGGCCACAGCGCAACGCGTACCAAACCCAAAGAGCGCCCCGCGCTTTCCGCGAGACGCTCTTTTTTCTTCTACCCCCTCTTAACCTCCCCTTTAGCAAGGGGGAGAAATTATGGTACAATGACCGCATGACCGCCCAGCAATTCATCAAAAAAAGACCCTACCTGCTCTGGCATGTAAACCATAAAGATTTGGGCAAGGTGTCAGACGAGGCCGTTGTTGAGGCAGTACTCAACAACGGAGATTTTGACGACGTTAAGAAGATGATCCGCATCCTGGGCGCGCGCAAAACCGCGGGCATCTTCCGGAAGCAGACCAGGCGCAAACGGACCAACTACGATCCCAAAATAGCACACTACTTTGACTTATACTTCAAAAAGCATGCATAGCGAGATACTCACCAGCGAGCAAAAAAATCTGCTTCCGCTCGTAAAAAAGTTTTCCAAAAATTTCGGCCTGGTCGGCGGCACCGCAATCGCGCTCCAGCTCGGGCACCGGCGGTCAATTGATTTTGACCTGTTTACGGATGCAAAATTTGATGCGCGGCAGATACGGAAAAAAATAGCAGCGCACGCGGGCATAGAGCGCGTCATCCGGGACCAGAAAGGCGAATACACTGTCGTCATTGACGGCGTGTCGTTTACGTTCTTCCAGTATCCATTCCCCATTGCCTACTCAAAATCATTTGATGCAATCATAAAAATTCCGGACCTTCTGACGCTTGCGGCAATGAAAGCGTACGCCCTGGGCAGGCGGGCAAAGTGGAAAGACTACGTTGATCTATATTTCATCGGCAAAGAGCATGGCATCAAAAAAATCGCACGCCGGGCCAAAAAAATATTTGGCCATGAATTCAACGAAAAACTTTTCAGATCCCAGCTTGCGTATTTTAAAGACATCAATTACTCCGAAACCGTAAATTTTCTCAAGGGGTGCGAAGTGGGCGACAGCGCCATAAAAAAGGGGCTGGAAGAAATGAGCGTTTCATAGCTACACCTCTTTTTCTTTCACAAACGATTCCCACACCTGCTTTCTGATCTTCTCGTACAATTTTAGGTTCTCGCGCAAAAACTGCTTGGCATTCTCTCGCCCCACGCCCAAACGGTCTTCTCCGTACGAGTATGAATTGCCGCTCTTGGTGATCACCTCGCGGCCAACGCCCACATCCAGAAGATCCCCTTCCTTGGAAATGCCCTGGTTGTACATAATATCAAATTCCGTGGTCTGGAACGGCGCTGCCACTTTGTTCTTGACGACCTTTGCTTTAACGCGGTTGCCAATAATCTTGTCCCCAAGCTTTATCTGCGCGGCCCGGCGGACTTCAATGC
>Ga0210057_1006049_pt1 | contig 15202 bp, 13 predicted proteins | sample CryGeyCG2114_010_2_FD_183968 | JGI IMG/M metagenome (GOLD analysis project Ga0210057, IMG submission 183968) | Groundwater microbial communities from aquifer - Crystal Geyser CG10_big_fil_rev_8/21/14_0.10 (SPAdes) (version 2) | ecosystem: Environmental > Aquatic > Deep subsurface > Groundwater ... | reverse complement strand
TACTAGAGAACAATTTGAAGGATTACTAATGAAAATAAAATAAAGGTATGGAAAGAACATATATTAAGGATCTACATGAGCACGTAGGCAAAGAGGTAAAAATAAAAGGATGGGTGCATGTAAGGCGTGACCATGGCAAGCTTATATTTATAGATTTGCGGGATATGACAGGTCTTGTGCAAATGGTTGCGCTACCAAATCATTCTGAGGCACATGATATTGCCAACACACTCAGAAACGAGTGGGCTATTGCTGTTGTGGGGATGGTAAACAAAAGACCAGAGAGGATGGTTCAGGCTGAACAAAAAAATGGAGATATAGAAATAGAAATTACCGGAATTGAGGTGTTGAGCGAGGCTGAAGTGTTGCCTTTTGATATGTCTCTTGATGGATATAATCTAGACCTAACTACAGAGCTTGATAACAGAGCATTAGTACTTCGACAGCCAAAAATTCAGGCCGTATTTAAGGTACAAGAAACAATAATTGATTCTTTTAGAGAATTTTTAAAGAAGAATATGTTTTTTGAATTTCAAGCACCGTCTATAGCACCAGCGACAGCTGAAGGAGGTGCGGAGGTTTTTGAAATAAATTATTTTGATAAAAAAGCATACCTAAGCCAATCCCCACAGCTATACAAACAAATCGTAATGTCTGCATTTGAAAGATGTTTTTCTGTAAACAAGGTCTTCCGTGCAGAGCCATCTTCTACAACAAGGCACCTTACAGAGATAGTTTCATTGGATGCAGAAATGGCATTCATAGATAGCTGGACTGATGTGCGTGATATGGCGGAAGAAACTGTGCGATATATATTGAAGCAAGTAGAGGAGAAAAATAAAGAGCAATTAGAGCTACTTGGAGCAACAATTCCTATAATGATAGAGAAAACTCCAACACTCACGCTTACAGAAGTGCAGGATAAGATTTTTGAAAAAACTGGTCGCGATGTGCGAGGTGAAAAAGATACAAACCCACAAGACGAAAGAGAAATTTGTGAGATTATAAAAGAAGAAACAGGGTCTGACTTCGTATTTATTTATGGATATCCGACAAGAAAGAAACCATTTTATGTTTACCCAAGCAAGGAAAATCCTGAGTTCAATGAAGGTATGGACTTGATATGTAGGGGAGTTGAGTGGCTTTCTGGAGGAAGAAGAGTAAATGAGCATAAGCAACTTCTTGAGCATGTAAAGCTATGGAACATGGATCCTGAAAAAGTAAAAATGTTTCTTGAAGCATTTAAATACGGAGTTCCACCAGAAGGAGGATTTGCGCTAGGAGCTGAGCGTATGACGATGCAGATACTTGATCTAAAAAATGTGCGTGAGGCAAGCATGTTCCCAAGAGATATGAATAGAATTGATGGAAGACTGACGGAAGAGGGGTTTTAGGGTATAGAGGCTTATAGCTTATAGAGGGAATAGCTTATAGGTTGATAGTTTACGAATTTTCAATTTTTAATTTCGAATTTTGATTCAATTTTTAATGTTCTAATTTTTAAAATTAAATCATTTGAAATTTATTCCCTGGCCGACTGCGTCAGCGGGCTAGGCGAAATTTTAAATTCGAAATTCATAATTCAGAACCTTATATTCCTAATTCCCGCCAAAGGCGGGCAAGCATAATTCTTAATTCCTGCCTACCGGCAGGCAGGCATAATTCAGAACAAAATGGTATTTGACATCAGTACACCCGCATACGAAGGTCCTTTGGATCTACTAGTATCTCTTATAGAAAAAAGGGAGATTTTTATTAATGATATCTCGCTTTCTCAAGTAACTGATGACTACATAGAATACATAAATAATCTGGAGGAAAAAAACATAGACAATATGTCAGATTTCATATTAATCGCCTCCACGCTTGTGTTGATAAAATCAAAATCTCTTTTACCAAGCCTTTCTTTATCTTTGGAAGAAGAGGATGACGTGGCCGACCTAGAAAAACGTATTGATGTATATAAAATCATAAGAGAATGCGCGGATGAGGTGAGAAACTTAATTGATAAAGGAGCATCTTATGAGCGTGGTGACATTTCAAGAAAAGATATTGTATTTGCACCAAGTGGAGATGTAAATATTGAAAGTGTTTTTGCATCAATTAAAGAGGCTGTGAATAAAATTCCAGTAGAGGAGAAAAAATTACAAGAAATAAGTGTGAAAAAAGTTGCATCTCTAAAGGATACGATTGAATCGCTAAAAATACGCATACAACAAAATATTCAAACAAATTTTAAAGAGTTTTCTGGTAAGGACAAGAGCGAAAGAGTGCATGTTGTAATACATTTTTTGGCTTTGCTTGAGCTTATAAAGCAAGAGATAGTAAAGGTGCATCAAGACTCTGATTTTGGTGATATTTTAATTGAATCTGATACACTAAATACACCAAGGTATGGTCTTTGATAAGATGGGAGATAATGGCTTATAGAGGGAATAGGTTTATAGAAAAGAAAGCAGAAGGTGGAAAGTAGAGAGTGGACTAATTTTAAATTTTGAATTTCGAATTTCAATTCAATTTTCAATGAAATAATTTTTAATGTCGTTTTAGGGTTTAGGGTTTAGGATTTAAATTTTATGAACATACAATGGTCCCGTTAGTACCCGCGATCGCATACTTATATGAATAAATATAATCATGAAATATAGACAAACTTTACAAAAAATAATTATGCCAACAATCGCGATGATCGCGATCTGGTACTAACGGGATGGAAACTAATTTTTTAACACAAAAAATAGAAGCTCTGCTCTTTGCAAACGGCGATCCTATGTCTTACAAAACTCTATCAGAACTACTTGATGTAAATAAAAAAGAGCTTAATGATGGAATAGAAGAATTACAGAAAGTTTTAAAGGACAGTGGTTTAATGATAATAAAAACAGAAGACTATATATCATTGGGTACAGCGCCGGTAGCATCAGATGTCGTTGAAAGACATAGAAAGGAAGAGCTCGAAAGACCTCTTGGAAAAGCTGGTTCTGAAACACTATCAATTGTTTTATATATGGGTCCGGTAACAAAATCTGATGTAAATTATATTCGTGGAGTTGATTCATCTTCAATACTTAGAAATCTTTTGATAAGAGGTCTTGTAGAAAGAGATGTTTCCGATGATAAGCGTGCCTATAAATATTCTTCTACAATAGATACACTTAGATACATGGGTATTTCCAGCGTGAAAGAATTGCCAGAATACGAAAATATAAAAAATACAATAAAATCAAAAATAAGTGGATTAGACCAATGATGTGGTAAAATAAGTCGTTATGGAGGAAAATTATTCAAGTATAGTATATACAAAAGACCAACCTGAACCAGAGATGGATCAAAAGCACGGAACAAAAGAAAATCTCGTGGCAATTTTGTTGCTCCTAGCTCTCTTGTCTTCTGTTACTGTTTCTGCAATTATTTTCAATAATTCTAAAGAAGATGAAGTCATTGTTTTAGAAAATATAATAAAAAAAGAAGAGATTGCTAAGGAAGTATTTTCTAATGTTGATGTTGAGGCTAATGCCTATGTTGTATACGATATAAATCACAAGACAATAGTTGCTTCAAGAAATAAAGACGTACAATTACCACTAGCGTCTCTTTCAAAAATAATGACAGCACTATTAGCAATGGAAACTCTTGGAGAAGATCAAATTATAACTATAAATAATGACAATCTTGCCATCGATGGCGATAGTGGTTTGGTGGAAGGCGAGAGGTGGAACGTTAAGGATTTGCTTGAATTCACCCTTATTGTATCTTCTAATGATGGTGCAAATGCACTTGCTTCTGCCGTATCCTCTATAAAAAGAGATGGTAATGACAACAAAATAGATTTTAAAAACTTAATGAACGCAAAAGCAAAAGAACTTGACCTAGACCAGACATACTTTTTAAATGAATCAGGCTTAGACATAGACGAGTATACTCAAAGTGGTTCATATGGGTCTTCTTATGACGTAGCTCGATTGTTTTCTTATGCGATAACAAAATATCCAGAACTTTTTGGTAGTACAATTGATAAAGAGATTGTGGTTACTTCTGAGAATTCTTATATTCATGATGTTAAAAATACAAACCAAGAAACTCTTTCAATACCTTTCATACTTGCATCAAAAACGGGCTATACTGATCTGGCCGGAGGAAACCTTGTTGTTGCGTTTGACGCTGGTATGATGCAACCTTATATAATTGCTGTGCTTGGATCTTCTAAAGATGGTAGATTTACAGATGTAAACAAGCTATATAATGCAACTATAGATTATTTGGATAGGCAAAATAAGTAACAATGTTAGAGCAAAGTTTTATAGATGTAATAAAAGTATTCACACCAGCTGCAATAGCTTTCTTTGTTGGTATATTTTCAACACCAGTGTTGAGCTATTATCTGTACAAAAATGAAATGTGGAAGAAGAAAGCTGGGAAAAAGGGCTTAGGAGACGGTGGAAAAGACACACCGATATTTAATGAATTACACAAAGGTAAAGAAGTCGGTACTCCCAAAATGGGAGGTATTATAATCTGGTCATCTGCATTTTTGACCATTTTTATATTGTGGCTTATCGCCAACATATACCCAAGTATTATTACTGAGAAGCTAAGTTTTTTGAGTAGAAGTCAGACTTGGCTTCCTTTATTTACATTGTTAGTGGGAGCACTGATTGGACTTGTTGATGATTATTTTGAAGTTAGTGGAAAATCAGACTATTTTGCTGGTGGACTTTCACTGAAGAAACGGCTTGGTGTTGTTTTCCTGGTGTCTTTGTTTGGAGCTTGGTGGTTTTACGAAAAACTAGAAGTGGCATCTGTAATACTGCCTTTTGTTGGGACATTCGATATTGGTTTATTGTTTATACCATTTTTTATATTTGTAATGCTCGCAGTATATTCAAGCGGTGTAATAGACGGAATAGATGGTCTTGCTGGTGGAGTCTTTGCTGTAATCTTTTCCGCATACGGAGTAATTGCTTTTGCACAAGCACAAATAGACCTAGCTGCATTTTGTTTTGTAATTGTTGGAGGACTTCTTGCTTTCTTGTGGTTTAACATTCCTCCGGCACGATTTTATATGTCTGAAACAGGCTCTATGGCCCTCACGATGACCCTCGGTGTAGTTGCGTTTCTGACAGAACAAGTTGTACTTTTACCACTTATAGCTTTTCCTCTTTTAATTACGACAGCATCTAATGTAATTCAGGTGTTTTCAAAGAAAATAAGAGGTAAGAAAGTTTTTTTAGTTGCTCCAATTCATCATCATTTTGAAGCCATAGGATGGCCTGGATATAAGGTGACAATGCGATACTGGGTTATAAGTATAATAACCGCTATATTAGGCATAATACTTGCACTTGTTGGATAATATTAGTGATGATATAATTTCTTTGTTGCCTCAGAGGCCCAAAACATGCATCTCCTCGAGGAGAAAAAAATAAGGGCCCAGGCCACACAATCCCACTTGCTGTAACAAGTGGGATTTTTTGTCCACAGAGGGTATATGTGGTCTAAGGATGTATAATGGACAGGATGATCCCGTTAGAGACCCGCGACCACAACAAATAAAATTAATATGAAAATTGGGATGTTAAAAATAATTATAAATAATAACAAAAGTCTAAATCGCGCTGGTCGTGGTCTGACTCTAACGGGATGAAAAGAAGCGGTGTAGATTTAACATTTTTAGGATTATTGACGGCATTGGTATTGCTCGGTTTTATTATTTTTTACTCCGCATCTCTTGGTCTATACGCAAAAGAAGGAATTACTTTCTCAAGAACACTTTTTAGTCAGATATTTTTTGGTTTTATTTTAGGGTTTACACTACTTTGGATCGCGTCTAAAATACCTTTGACATTTTGGCAAAAATACGCAATACAAATTTTTGTTTTTTGTGCATCAATTACATTACTCGTATTTATTCCTGGTATAGGAATAGAGCATGGTGGCGCAAGGCGTTGGCTCGCTATTGGTCCAATATCGTTTCAGCCGGCTGAATTATTAAAAATAGGCTCTGTAATATTGTTTGCATCTTGGTTAGCAACCATAAAACAAAAGGTTCAGACAATCAAACTAGGCTTAATACCAATACTTGGACTACTAGCAGTCGTCTCAGGAATTCTTTTACTACAAAAAGATACTGGTACTACTATGGTTATAGTTGCAGCACTTACTGGGATGTATTTTCTTTCTGGAGCAAAGATTAAACATATACTTTCTATTATGGCAATGTGTTTAATTGGGATTTACATACTTTCGATAGTTCACCCATATATACAATCCAGAATAGAAACATACCTACATCCAGATAGAGATCCTCAAGGACAATCGTATCAGGTACAACAGGCGTTTATTGCTGTAGGATCTGGTGGATTTTTTGGCAAGGGCTTTGGAAAAAGTATCCAAAAATTTGATTTCTTACCAGAACCAACAGGAGACTCTATTTTTGCAATATACTCTGAAGAATGGGGTTTTGTGGGTGCTGTAACATTGTTAATATTATTTTTGCTACTTACTTTTCGTGGTTTTGCTATTGCTTCTAGGTCCCAAAATCTTTTTACTTTTTATGTTGTTTCTGGAATTATGCTTTTGGTTATAAGTCAGTCACTAATTAATATTGGTGCGATGATAGGTATAGTACCGCTTACCGGCATACCTTTAATCTTTGTGAGTAAGGGAGGCTCTGCATTATCAATAGCCCTTGCCTCAATGGGTATAGTGCTTTCTGCTTCAAGAAGTATGAAAACTTAGGTCCAGAGCTTAGAGATAAGAGCTAAGAGCTTAGTAAAACACGAATTTTCAATTTTCCTGCCTACCGGCAGGCAGGCGGTAGATCTCCCGTAGGGAGACAAACAATTTTCAATTTTTAATATCGTACGTATTCATAATTCATTATTCATAATTCATTATTCAAAACTTTGTATTCATAATTCTTAATTCATAATTCCCTGCCTGCAGGTAGGTAGGGCAGGCAGGATTATTCAGAACAATACCCCCCCTGACACATTACCCCTAAAATGCTAAAATACTCTACATGCGTATAGGATTTACGGGTGGCGGTACAGGTGGACATTTTTATCCAATTATAGCCGTTGCCCAAGCAATAAATAAAATAGTTGCCGAAGAAAAACTACTGGAGCCAGAGCTTTATTATTTTGGTCCAACAAAATATGATGATCGAGCCCTTTTTGAGGAAAGGATTAATTTTCGTTATATACCAGCTGGTAAATTGCGTTTATATTTTTCATTACAAAATATTACAGATCTATTTAAGACTGCTGCCGGGTTTGTAAAAGCATCAACAACACTCTTTTCTCTATTTCCAGATGTAATATTTTCAAAAGGAGGATATGCGAGCTTTCCAATTCTTTTAGCAGCAAGAATTTTTGGCATACCTGTGGTGGTTCATGAGTCAGATACTGTACCTGGTAGAGTAAATCTTTGGTCTGCAAAATTTGCTAAAGCAATTGCTATATCTTACCCACAAGCCGCAAAATATTTCCCATCAGATAATGTAGCTCTCACTGGTAATCCTATAAGAGCAGAGCTTATGAGTCCGGAATATTCTGGAGCTCACGAATTTTTGAAGTTAGAAAAAGATATTCCTGTAATCCTTATACTTGGTGGCTCACAAGGAGCATTAAATATAAATGAAGTAATAATAAAAACAGCTCCTAAGCTAATCGATAAATATCAGATAATTCACCAAACCGGTGAAGATCACTACGAAAGTGTGATACAGATAATGAACAGTGAGCTTGCAAATAACCCTAATAAAGATAGATATAAAGCATTTCCTTTTCTAAATAACTTAGCAATGAGAATGTCGGCAGGTGTTGCTGATTTAATAATCTCAAGAGCTGGCTCATCAATTTTTGAAATAGCTTCATGGGGTATACCAAGTATAATAGTTCCGATACCCGAGACAATATCTAGAGACCAAAGAACAAATGCCTTTTCTTATGCTGAAACTGGAGCCGCTGTGGTGATAGAAGAAGCAAACCTAGATGATGATATACTTATATCTCAAATAACAAATATAATGGAAAGCTCAGACAAAATTACAACAATGAAAAAACAAGCTTCTTCTTTTGCGAGAAGAGATGCTGCCGAAAAAATAGCAAAGAAAATTATAGCGATAGCGTTGGAACATCAGAAATAAGTAGAGAATTATTAATTTTAAATTTTGAATGAATTTTAAATGAACTAATTTAAAATTAAAACATTGAAAATTGAAAATTGATTGAAAATTGAAAATTGTAAATTTTTTATGAATACAGTGAATAAAAAGAAAGTAATAACAAGATTCCCGCCATCACCAACTGGTGGATTTCATGTTGGAAGTGCAAGAACAGCGCTTTTCAATTATTTGTTTACAAAACAGAATGACGGAATGATGTATCTAAGGTTTGAAGATACAGATATAGAGAGAAGTAGGAAAGAATATGAGGTAGACATTACCAATACTCTCTCTTGGCTTGGTATAGATTATGAAGGACCATTTCGACAGTCTGAAAGAGGAGAAATATACGCTAAGTATATAAATAAATTAATCGAAGACGGACATGCTTATGTGTCTGATGAGAGGGGAGAAGGTGGGAAGGAGACTGGAGAAAACGTTAGAGATTCTGTAATAAGATTTAAAAATACAAATACAAAGGTTGCATTTGATGATCTTATAAGGGGTGAGATTTCTTTCGATACTACAGATCTTGGTGATTTTGTTATAGCAAAAAGCATAAATGAGCCACTCTATCATTTAGCTGTTGTTGTAGATGATCATGAAATGGGAGTTACTCATATAATTAGAGGAGATGACCATATTTCTAATACAGCAAGACAAATACTAATACAGAAAGCTATAGGGGCTTCTAGGCCAGTATATGCACACATACCAATGATTTTGGGTTCAGATAAGAGCAAATTATCAAAAAGACATGGTGCAAAGGGTGTAATGGAGTATAAAGAAGATGGAATACTACCAGTAGCGATGATCAACTATCTTGCTATGCTTGGTTGGAATCCAGGCACAGAACAAGAATTTTTTACAATAGAAGAGTTAATATCTTTATTTAATATAAATGTGGTTCAAAAAGCTGGAGCTATATTTTCTAATGAAAAGTTGCTATGGGTAAATAAACATCATATTTCAAAAATGGAACCGGAAGATTTTATAGAAAATGTAGAAAAATATATTCCCGCAGAAATAAAAGGACTGCCACAATACACAAAAGAAAGATTGATAAAAATGACAACAACACTTAAGGAGAGGATATCGTCTTTTACTGAGATAGAATCAATGTCAAAAGAAGGGGAATTGGAATTTTATTTTGAAGCACCAGAATATTTTAAAGAGTCCTTGGTTTGGCACTCAAAAAAACTTGATGAGGGACACGATCACACAGAAAAAGAGTCAATGAGTGACCTAGAAAGGCATATAAAATTTATAATTGAAAGTCTGGAAAAAATTGATGAAAATAATTTTAATTCTGAATCCGTAAAAAGTAGCTTATGGGATTATGCAGAAAAAGAGGGGAGAGGAGACGTGTTGTGGCCAATAAGGTTTGCCTTGTCTGGGAGAACTAAATCGCCTGACCCATTTACCCTATCAGAAATATTTGGGAAAAAAGAGACATTGTCACGCTTGAACACGGCTCTGGATAAAGTTGTAAAAACTTAAAATTATGATATTTAATGAGTACAAAAAATACACTTTTATATTTTTTCTACTAGTTTTGTTTTTTAGCATTGCCTCTTTTACTAATGCAGATGTTATTGATACTATCCGAAACAAAATGACCAGTGCAAGTGAGGAAATAAAAAAGATAGAACAAGAAATTGTAAAATATGAAGGTGAGCTACAAGTAATAGGCGCACAAAAAAAAACACTTACAAATGAAGTGACAAGACTAAATACGTCAGCAAAAAAAATTGGCGCAGACTTAAGTCTTACTCAAAATAAAATTTATAGTACCAACCTAACCATTAATGAGTTGGAATTTAAAATAGACGAAAAGGAGGAGAAAATAGAAAAAAACAAAAAAGCACTTGTGTCAAGTATTAGGTCAATTCAACTAAATGACGATACATCTTTAATCGAAGCGATGCTCACACATACATCCCTTACTGATTTTTGGTCTAATGTAGACACTCTCGAAACGTTTCAAAATGGACTTAGGATAAACATACAAGAATTGCATGATCTACAAGCTGGACTACAAAAAAATAAGGAGGATGAATTAGCAAAAAAAGACGAACTTGGAAATTTAAGTAGTTCTCTTAAATACCAAAAACAAATTGTCGATTACAACAAAAAAGAAAAGGATAAGATTCTATCAATTACAAAAAATGAAGAGAGTAAGTATCAAGAATACCTAGATGATGCACAAGAAAGAAGGGAGCAGTTTGAAAAGGAACTTTCACAATTAGAATCAGAATTAAAAATAGCTATAGACCCATCTTCTATACCAAAAATTGGACAGGGTATTTTGGCATGGCCACTTGATAAAATTATAATTACACAGAAATTTGGAAACACGGCTTTTTCTAAAACTGGTGCTTATAATGGAAAAGGTCACAACGGCGTTGACTTTGGAATTCCCACTGGCACATCTGTAAAGGCAGCTGGTAGTGGCGTGATACAAGCAACCGGTAATACTGATGAAATAAGAGGTTGTTATTCCTACGGTAAATGGGTATTAATAAAACACGGCACAGGACTATCAACACTGTATGCTCATCTATCTGTAATAAAAGTATCGCCCGGCCAAAACGTGGCACTTGGAGATGTTATCGCTTATTCGGGTAATACGGGATATTCAACTGGTCCACATCTTCACTTTACTTTATATGCCAGTCAGGGAGTCCAGGTGAGAAAACTTGGAGAAGTTAAAGCAATCACAAGTTGTGGAAACGCAAGCATGCCGATAGCACCATTTGAAGCATATCTTAATCCACTTGATTACCTTTAAAAAGATAGGAGAAAGGAGAAAGGAGAAGGGGGTGGGGAGTGAACCATCGTACCTGAAAACTGAAACCTGACGCCTGTTATATAGTTTATAGCTAGACGAATTTTGAATTTTGAATTTTTAATTTCGAATAAATTTCAAATGTCTTAATTTAAAATTAGTTCATTCAAAATTGAATCAAAATTTGAAATTCGACATTCTTAATTTTTTACCTCATTCTCCTTTCACCCTTCACCTTTCTTCTACTGAAATTTGTCATTAGTATATTGATATCACCACATAAATAATATAATATTATCAACATGATGATTAAAAATACACAAAGTGGTTTTGTAAGAATGATAATACTTATTGTCGTTATTGTTCTTATATTAAGTTATTTAGGATTTGATCTTAAAACATTTATAGAGTCGGATCAAACACAGGGAAACCTAAGGTACGTATGGGGAGGTGTATTGTGGACATGGGATGTAATACTTGAGCCAATATGGACGCGATACTTAAGCCCTGTTCTAACATACTTCTGGGGATTTATTGGTGGCACATTGGAAAACTTCGGTGAAGGATCTCTAAACCCATTTTCTGATAAAAATGATATAGAGCCCCTACAGGTTGAATTCCAATAAATTTAGTGTAGAATACTGTGATGTGTTGATGGGCGTATCCACGCACCATTTTTTAACATATATATAGATCAAGTAATAATATAAATTATAAGAAAAATTTTGGAGCAACATGCTTCGCCCAACAAGGAATGTGCCTATACGGCACCCGCATGTTGCGAGACGATTGGCGGAAAAAATGGTACGGGATGCTCCAAAATTATATTCGCTAACACTCATTAATTTTGGGCACAAAAATAAAAAATAAAAGAAAATCAGTTAAGCGAAGACGACGTGCAAAAATGCGTCGGGCTAATAGGCACAAGAAGAAATAGTGGTGTCTTTAAAAATATTCATATTAAATAAAAAACTGACGTTTATGACGTCAGTTTTTTATTTATTATCTTAATATCTGGCTGACCCGGTAGTGAATTTTGGTATCATGCTTACGGTCACAAAGGTTATGACAATACCAAAATCTACTAACGTGTTGCCCGGTAGTAGATAATGCGCTTACGCAAATTTTAAATAAATTTGCGCTGTTTTTTAGTATCTAGAATTACTATAATAATTCTACTTAAGTACGTAATAGATTATTTGGTCTAAAAAACGAGCGCATTATTCACTACCGGGTTGACTAATATTAGCTTTCGTTTATTCTTCTTTACAGAAAAACCTTCTTATACAGAGGAATTCTTATGGAAACAATGATATCCAATCTAGAGGAGCATCCACTTTCCAAACTTCTTGTAGAGGTAAAATTTCCTTGTTCGATAAGAGAAAGGGTGCCATGCTCTGAGGAGATTATGCAACATATCATATTTAACAATAAGTTGTGCGTGGCGGCTACTGTAATCATTCATTCAAAACGATTTTCTTTTAGAAGCTGTGAAATTGCTTATAACTTTGGTCGTGGTAGCCTAAAGAGAACCATAGATGCAATCAATGAATGGATTAACACGGCAGAATTCGATGTTCATAGATCTTTGCAATCTATAGACCATCAATAATTTTACATAACCCCGACGAAATTTCGTCGGGGCTTTTTTTTAATTGACCAAGTATCTTTTTTATATTATTATCTTCAACTAGTAAGTACACCAAAACCCAACAGATAGACATGAACCATATGCAAGAAACTTCTTTCGTTGAGATGGAGGAACAGAGATTAGCGTCTCGTGGACATAGTGTACGTAGATTTTCTACTACAACGTATGGGATGTTTTTAAACAATATGGGTATCCAGGATAGAAATATGGATGTCCAGCTTGTTATAGATAATATCTTTTCTCGTGGTCTAGAATACAGTGCCGCACTATTTATTATTGCAAAAAGAGATGATGGGTGGGAGCCTGTGCGTGATGTTTATTACACAAAACCACAAGACATGTATCGCCTACGTGAGGAGATCAGAAAAGCGGTGATAGTATTTCACGCAAAGCACTGTCTTTCATTCTAGTTCTGGTTGAATTTTTCAAAAAAGCACGTTCGTCTAAATGACGGACGTGCTTTTTTTATATAAAAAAGACTCCCCGCAAATACCGCGCTTCGGGGAGTCTTGTATGTGATCTTTTTATGTCACATGATGTTTTGCATGTTTGACAATATCACTTAGCAAATAGACCCTGTCAGTAGTTTGTAGGTACACTATTGATTATTGGTTTAGAACTTTTTATAAAAGAATTATCACACAATTTCCTGCTATGTCAATAGTAGAAAGGGGATAGGGGTTAGGGGATAGGGAATAGAAGAAGTTTGTAAAGTTGAAAGACGTATTAGAGATAAGATCTAAGAAACATGTCATCACTGAAACCTGAAAGCTCTAACCTGAAACCTAATATTTAATTCATAATTCCATATTCATAATTTATTTTTTTATTTTCAATGGGGGAGTTTAGGGGGAGTTTAACGACTTGAATTCTAGGCCTATATTATCATATAGATGTCGTGACACAAGGTTACTTCTTGTGTTCCTAATAAGCTTCGCTTAAAAGGAAACAATGTCGCACCACGAGGGCACTTCTTGTGTTCCTAATAAGCTTCGCTTAAAAGGAAACAATGTCGCAAAAGGTATATTGTGCGACTCTATACTATTTAATATATAGGCCACTTTAACCACCAAACCATATCGAGTATCAGCTATTCCCTCACAGACAATTCTGGAGCGTTTCTATGGCCGGACATTAATGATCACCTGGCTCTATATGCCCCAAAATTGCCCCAGGTTGAGTAATTTTTGACTCCCCCGGTCTCTACTCAAAAAGTGTGGTTTGAGGGGATTTTGAGCCATACTTAGGTATGGGTATAAAGGGCAAATAAGCCTATTTTAAGCCATATTTAGCCGTTTTATGGCTTTGTTGAGCCATATTCTCTTTTTTAATTCCCACTTTATACCCTAACATAATAAAAAATATGGCTTTATAAGGCCATGTTTTTCCCAACCCCGATATCACACCTTTTGAAACATATGTATTTACAAAATAGATGTCGCAAAATATCAAGGTAGAGAAGATTAGTACTTTTTGATGCCTGCCCGGTAGTGAAGTCGCAACTTCTACTATTGGGTCGCACAATATAGAGGGTGCATAGTAGGATAGTTCTTGACAATCGGTTTAAAAGGTTATATAACTCCATACGAAACAAAAATGAGAAAAAGATGTCCTTTATCTATATACCCAAAGTTGCAGCGCAAGAAGAAAGTGATAAGTCACAAGGTATTAGGTTTAATTTATTTAATCCAAATACCCTTAAGATTGAATTTGGAGGAAAATCATTTTCCAGACAAGAAGCAAAAAAAAATAATGCTTCAAAGCGCACCCTACGATGTAGAACAACTGCTGATAAAAGCAGCAACTGATTACGCAATAAAAGAGTTCTTGGATGATTAATAACTCTTTTAAAAAACTGTTGGACACTCGATGTCCAACAGTTTTTTACTTTATAGACCTTAAGGACTTTACCTGCCTGCCGGCAGACAGGTAGACTTTCTACCTACTCGCTTGACCATGCAGCATCAGTCACATTACTTTTTGGTTTGTACGGTAGGAATGCCCAAGCCAAAAGATACACAATTGCTGAGGCAAAGAAACCTGTAACCATGGCAACAAAAATCCAAATGAGCCTAAGTATGATTGGATCGAATTTATATGCGTCTGCAATTCCTCCACAAACACCAGCTATTATTTTTTTATCATGTGACAAGTAGATTTTTCTCATCCCGTTAGAGCCAGACAGCGACTAACGCAATCTGAGCTTATGTTATTATTTATAATTATATTAAACATTATATCTTTATTTTCTTGAAACTTAAGGTTGCGGTCGCGGGCTCTAACGGGACTCATATAAGTATTATATCAATTTTGAATCTCTTAATGTTGAAACATTGTTTAAAAATTGATCATTGATTATTGTGTCTTGATTGAAAATTGTCTCCCTTTGGGAGATCTGCCTGAGGTAGAAAAATTGTAAATTGAAAATTAACGCAGATATTCTGGAACAGGAAAATTTTCAAATTCAGGCAATAAGTTTTTTCCATAAAGAAGTCTTGATACTGCTTCACCGGCAACCTTTGCTCCGTTAAGGGCGTTGTGTGGTTTTGGTTCTTCTGGAATACCAACATACTCCTGAACAAAAGATGAATTGATT
>Ga0210057_1006048_pt1 | contig 15203 bp, 18 predicted proteins | sample CryGeyCG2114_010_2_FD_183968 | JGI IMG/M metagenome (GOLD analysis project Ga0210057, IMG submission 183968) | Groundwater microbial communities from aquifer - Crystal Geyser CG10_big_fil_rev_8/21/14_0.10 (SPAdes) (version 2) | ecosystem: Environmental > Aquatic > Deep subsurface > Groundwater ... | reverse complement strand
CAAAACTTAAGGCAGAACTTTCTAAGCTCCACTCAAACGCCTCTTTCCCTTTGTCCATATGACGAGTAAATATCGCTGCCCAAGCTGGGATAGCCATTGCCATGCCAATACTATAAATTGCCTGAAGAAGATAAATATGCCAAGGAAGAAAACTAAAGATATAACCAATAGGCACGATGGCGGCCAAAATATAACCTAAAACCAAAAAACTAACATCGTCTTTTTCTCCTTCGTGTTTATCCAAAAACTTCCCGATTGGTATCTGAAGAATTGCCTTGAATATCCAGTAAATAGCGGCAGCAAAACCAACCACCTCAACATCTCCGCCTTCGATTTGCTTGGTAATAAATACGGCAAAAACCGGCGTAATCAAACCAAAGGATGAAATAAAAATTAAATCGGTTTGAATAAGATTTCGAACTACTTTATTAAGAGAAAACTTAGCCATTGTTTTAAGTTATATCTTTGTTCAAAAATTCATTAATTTTTTTACCAAACTCCCTAAGTCTTTTCCAGCTTCCTTGATTAAGCGATTTCTCGATAAATTTTGTTCGAGCCAATTGTCTTAATCGAAAAACAAGCCAAATTGCGATTAAAACAATAACAATGAAAAGCACTGCCATTAGCCAGCCGGCAATCAACTTAATAACCCTGCCTAATAACTCATAACTCGCCCCAAAACTATATCCTATAGCAAATAACATCGATACCCAAATAAAAGTAGCTATTAAACTACACCAAAAAAACTTCTTCGCTTTAGTTTTAAACATGCCGGCGATTATGAAAGTGGGCATACTAAATCCGTAAGTAATTCTAGTAATTATCAGGGCTCTTCCCATGTGTTTTTTATAATATCTTTCTAATTTTCTTAAACGTTCTTTGGTTAGAAAAAAACGAGGCCCCCATTTCTCCAATACCTTTCTTCCCCCGAAACGACCTACGGCATACAAAACATAACCATTGATGAAATAACCCAAAGATAAAACTGCTATAATATTTAAAAATTTAAAAATGCCGAGTTTATGCAGAAAGCCGCATAATAACATTATACTGCTGCCTTCAGATAAGGCTCCCAAAAAAGCAAAAATATATCGATGTTGATGAAGAAAAGGAGTTATTGTGCTGATAAATTCGCTCATATTGTTTAAAATAATGCCTTTTGGCCGCCTACCTTATTTCCCTTTGGCTCTTTATCGCCAAAAATACTGACTTTCCCATATTCGCCATCATAACCAGGCCTAACATTAATCCTGCCCTCGCGAACCCGAATAACTCCTTCTGCAATTTCCGGCAAACTGGCTGCCATAATCTCCTGGCGCTTTGCTTCAAGAAGAATCTTAAATTCTGAACCAATTCTTTTAATAAGTTCTTTGTAAAGCTCGGTTACCTGCTTTGTTCCTACGCCAACCCTTAAAACATCGGCGATAATTTCTTCAAGGGGAACCAAGCTCTTAAAAGGAATCGCTTTGGCCGACTTTGCGCCAACGGGCCTGTCGGCTAATTTATTAACTCTATTCATAACTCCGATAGTTAAGGGCTTGCCGCATTTCGGACAAAGATTATTATATTTTTTTGACTCTTCCGGACTTAAACAAATGCCGCAATTTCTATGACCATCAAAATGATATTTTCCCTCCTCGGGAAAAAATTCGATAGTTTGCGTTAATCGCAAACTATCGTCCTCCGAAGTCTTGACGGAGGAGGACCCATTCTTTATTGCCTCTCTAATTAAATTATAATCTATTTTATTTCCTTCAAAAACATTGGATTCACGACCCAATTTATGAGGACTGTGAGCATCAGAATTTGAAATTAAAGTGATATTATCGAGAGCCGATAAACGCCAATTCATTGCCGGGTCGCTGGAAAGCCCTGTTTCAACGGAATAGATGTATTTTGAAAATTCCTCAAAACATTCTTCAATGGAATCAAATCCGGAGTTAGAGCCGAAAACACTAAAATGAGGAGTCCAGGCATGAGCGGGAACAATCAGGCAGTCCCCGGAGATGTTCAAAACTATTTTCGCCAGTTCTTTGGCGTCTAATCCCAAAATCGGCCGGCCATCCGATTTCAAGTTTCCTATCCAGCCAAGATGGGCATTGATTTTCTCTACTGTTTCAAAATCAGGAGCAAAAATAATATTATGAATCTTTCTGGTTCGATTGTTTTTGGAGTAAATGCTCGAAATCTCAACAGTCAAAATAAATCGAACTCCGCTATCTGATTTTTTAAATTTAAATAAACCCGGTTCAACGGGCTCTAAATTTTCTCTTAATTCCTTTAACCATTGGGGGTGGGTGAAATCGCCGGTTCCGACAACCTGAATTCCTTTGATCTTTGCCCACTTATCTAAATTAACAACATCCATGTCCTTCGATGTGGCGCGCGAATATTTCGAATGAACATGAAAATCGCAAATATACTGCATATAAATATATGATAACTCAAAAAGGCAAATAAAGAAATATTGACTAAAACATATGATATTGCTACAATAACCTCTCCGTACCTTAACAAAGGAGCTGTCTAATGACCGATAACGGCTTAAAAGCTTATTATTTGGACATTTATAAGGAACTGAGTAACTCTGTAACTGTTGCTAAGCAATGGATCAAATACGCTCTACCTTTTAAAAAAGATGTTTGGGATTCAATTAAAGAAATTGGTAAAATCAAGAAAGAACTGACGAAAATATTTTCTCATCCCGCTCTCTATCAAGTCTGTAATCAATGTAGTAAACAGCGGCTGGGTGGCTGTTGCAGAAAAACGGATTCTTACATATTGTGGAGGGATCTGGTTTATCTGGTTTCCGAAGATTTAAATTTTAAATTACCCTATCCCGATATTTCGTTTCTAACCTCTCGAGAAGACCCTTGCTGCCTTTTCCTTGGACAGAAAGGCTGCCTGCTTCAAGAAAAACGACCGATTATTTGTTTCGAGCATGTTTGTTTTGAATTGTCTCTGGGAGTTAAAAAACTTATTGGCGAAAAAATTCTGACTGAAAATCAAATATCCAATCTTTCAACAAGTCTTACTGCAAAAACCCGATTGCTATTTCTCCAGATTATGAGTAAAAATAAATTACATTCTTCTGGCAATCCCTTGGAGGATTATGGCCTTATTCACGCACTTAACTCATACAGTTTTGCCCTTAAGACTAAAACAAAAATCCCCGCCAATCCGTCAGCTGACGGATGGTAGGGATTTTTTTGTCCCCAGACCGAATCGAACGGTCAGTCTTCTCCTCCGGAGGGAGACGTTTTATCCGTTAAACTATGGGGACCTGATAAACTCAATCCGCTTGCTATGCCCAAAACTATCCAAAATATCAGTCTGGATTGCTGAATAGTCCAGAAATAATGGTCAATAAAGCTTAAAACCAAAAAGGCGAAAAACAGGGAATAAAAAACAAGAAGAACCAATCTTTTATTATCTAATATCTGTCGTTTAAAGAATAAATTAAAACTTCCCAATAAGATTCTGACAACAAAAATCAAAAAGACTATCAATCCGAAAATCCCCATTTCGCTGGCGATTAAAAGATATAAATTATGAACCGGCTGATAAAGCCAAAATTCCTTAAAATGATAATTGTTAAGTAAATACCAGACAAAATTTCCTAATCCCAAGCCCAAAAATGGTTTTTCTTTAATTGATGATAAGGCAATGTCATTGTAATAAACCCGCAAAGATACGGCCTGATCTTCCGGGGAAATCGCCGAAAAACGAGCCTGAAACTCCGGCCAAAATAAAATAACAAACAACGAACAAAAAACAACAACTAAAATAAATAATCCGCATATCTTTTTTCTCTCAAAAAATTTTCTAAACCAAACAACCACAAAAAGGCAAAAACTAGTCAGGGCAAAAACAATAATAACCGCCCGAGAAAAAGTCAAAAACAAACCAAGTATCAGAATAAACAGCGCAACTATTTGCATCATTCGCATGCCTATCCGCGTCATTCGAGTCAAAGACAAAAAATACAAACAAAAAATCGAAAAAAATATAAATACTCCTAAAACATTGGGGTGGGGAGCTGTGCCGTAAGCCCGAATGAATTTCACGCCGTTAACAAAAAAGGTGGCTACCCCGGGAATATTGGCATTATAAGTCCCCGCCTCAAAATGTTTTAATCCCAAGCTACTCTGACTAAAAAATTGTCCGATCGCGATTATTGACTGGAAAAATCCGCTGGTAACAAACAGCCATAAGGCCTTTCTCAAATTGAAAAAATCCAAATTATTTTTTATATATAAAAATAATAATATAAATTCAACCAATTTTATCAATTGATAAATGCTCAATCCAATATTTTGGCTTGTTATCAAAGATAGGGCGGCTATCGCCAAGAATCCAAGTAGCAACAGATCGGATTTTTGAAGAAACTTTGATTTTTCCAATATCAACCTTCTAATCCATAAGATTAAAAGACTAATCAATAACAGGTCGGTAAAATATAAAAATCCTGAATTCCATTCAATGAATTTATCGGGAAAAAATAAAACCTTTCTTGTTTGAAGAGGGATGGAAAATATAAAAAGATAAAATAAAAGTTTTTCCAACTTTCCAAGTTTTTGCATCTTTAAAAAATAGCTCCAATCAGAAAACCCGACCGAGCCACAACGTAAGGAAGACCAAACATTCCTGCGCCAACAATAGTGCCAATCAAGGTGGCGCTTGCATAAAGAAAATTTTTATTCATTTTTTATTTATTCCTCAACTCTATACACCTCATCTCCTTCTTTAACCTTTTCCTTGACTTTTAAGCCAATTACATCGCCCTTCTTGGCTTTTTTAATGCTTTCGTGCTCTATCTGCATTGACTCTACCCCCTGCTCAAAATCAGTGGCACTTCCTTTGATATGAATGGTGTCACCAGCATTTAAACCCTTGCTCAATTCAATAATTCCAACTTCAATTTTACCGAAATAATGAGTGATTTTACCAATCAGTTCTTCTTTTTTTTCTTTAGCCATAATTATGATGCAAATCTACAAATGATATGCGAATCTACGAATATTAGCAATTAGCAGATTGGTATAAAATTAGCATATTGGCATCTTATTTATTTTTTTCTTTTTCGACCAATTTTAAAAGTTTTTTAACTAATTGTCTTGGATTTGAATTATAAACTATTTTACCCATTCCCCGGTGAGACTTCTTTACAATATCTCTAACCATATCGGCCGTTCCTCCAGAACCAATCAAAACGCCGATTGGCTTTTTGTCCTCAAAAGCGATAGTAAATTCATTTAAAGTCCCCATTCTGCCGCAAACCGTAATTACTGCGTCGGCGCTACGAGTCAAAAGAAGGTTTCGGCCGGCATAATCAAATCCGGTATAAATAATTAAATCGTGATAATCGGTAGGCAACTTATAGCTTTTTATATGGGCTATTTCTGAGGCAGCGGGAGAAAGCCCGATAACCATACCGGCCGCCTCTTTTGCTCCAATGGCTGCCCAGTAAGGAATACCCGAGGTTGCGCCAGTAATTACAATGCCGCCCTGTTTAACAATTTCTCTACCCACATCTTTGGCTAATTCCAAGGCCCCCGGACTACAATGTCCGGTTTCGGCTGCGCCTGAAACAGCGATTTTGTATGTCATATATTTTATAATAACATTTTTTTTACAATTCTACCACCTCATTCAACATTGGGGCTGAAGCATCAATTCCTAAATGATCTCTAATTAGCTGGACCAAAGCCAGAGCTGGTCCTTCTTCTCCATGAACGACAAAAATTCTCTTGGCTGGTTCTTCAAACCTGACTAACCAATTATAAAGTCCTTGCTGATCAGCATGGGCAGAATAAGCTCCGACTGCTTTCACCTCGGCTCTGACCGGAACTGTTTCATTAAAAATCTTAACTTCTTTTTCTCCATCTAAAACTCTCCTTCCCAGGCTTCCTGCTACTTGATAACTTATTATTAAAAGACAGCTATTGGGATCGGGCAGATAACGAATCTCATGATGCAAAATTCTTCCTCCGGTAGACATGCCCGAACCAGCAATAATTATCTTTGGGGGCTTAATATCATTTATACGTTTTGATTCTTCAACCGTTTCGGTAAAAGTTAAACCAGGAAATTTGAAAAGATCGTCTCCGGAATTAATCAAATAAGTGGCTTTTTTATTATAATAATCCGGATATTTTTTATAAATCTCCAAGGATTTAATAGCCAAAGGACTGTCTACAAAAATCGGCACTTGAGGTATCCGATGATTTTCAACTAATTCATTCAATTCATAAAGTAACTCCTGCGTTCTTTCCAGGGCAAAGGCCGGAATCATTAAAACGCCTCCCTTCGCAGCTGTATCTTCTATAGCATTCTCCAAAATATCCTGCCGATTCTTTTTCGCTTCGTGATTTCGATCGCCATACGTGGATTCAATAACTATATAATCCGCCTTATCAATAAATTCAGTTGGTTTTAACAGAGGAACCGGTGGATTGCCAAGGTCTCCGGAGAAAACAATCTTTTTACCATCGGCCCAAACTTCAATGATTGCGGAACCAAGAATATGACCGGCATCTCTAAATTGACATGAAACCTCCGGAGTTAAATCGATCTTTTGTCCATAATCAATTCCTTCCATTAATTTTAAGCTTGCTTCGATATCCGTAATTGTAAAAAGGGGTTCTCGTTTTAAATTTTTTGCTTCTTTCTCCATTATGCCTAAACCATCTTCAAGCATAATCCGAGCGAAATCTTTTGTCGGTCTGGTGGTAAAAATTTTTCCCCGGAAACCATCTTTATAAAGCTTGGGAATTCGTCCAATATGATCTAGATGAGCATGGGTAACTAAAAGAAAATCTATTTCTTTGGGATTAAAAGGAAAATCTTCGTAATTTTTTTCCTCAACGTACCGAGTTCCCTGAAAAATGCCGCAATCAATTAAAATTTTGGCATTTCCAGTTTCTAATAAATAATTCGAGCCGGTGACAATTCTCGTGGCACCAAAAAAATGTAGTTTCATAATTAAATTATACCATAAAAAGAGAAAAACGACCCGCATCTGCGGGTCGTTTTTCTCTAAAAATTTAAATTAGTTCTAAAGAAACTTCCTCAATTGGCTAACTTTGTCTAATTTTTCCCAGGGTAAATTCAAATCAGTGCGGCCGAAGTGACCATAAGCAGCTACCTGACGATAAATAGGCCGGCGCAGACCAAGATTTTTAATTAACATTCCCGGCCTTAAATCAAAGACTTTTCTGACAATCTTAGAAATTTCTTCGTCAGAAAGCCTGCCAGTGCCATGAGTATCAACATCAACTGCCAAAGGTTCAGCGATGCCAATAACATAAGCCACTCTGACCTCGATTTTATCGGCAAAACCAGCTGCCACTAAATTTTTTGCCACCCAACGAGCGCCATAGGAGCCGGACCTGTCAACTTTTGTCGGATCCTTGCCGGAAAAACAACCGCCGCCGTGAGAACCAACCCCGCCATAAGTGTCAACAATAATTTTTCTTCCGGTTAATCCGGTGTCAGCTCCCGGGCCGCCAAGAACAAATCTTCCAGTGGCATTAATATGATATTTAGTATTTCTGTCCAAAAATTTGGAAGGAACAATTTTTTGAATTACCTCTCGCTTAATATCATTTCTTAATTTACTCATCGGAATCTCCGGGCTATGCTGGGCAGCAATAACTACATTCTCCAGTCTTGCTGCTTTTCCGTCATGATATTCAACTGTAACCTGTGATTTACCATCAGGCCGCAAATAAGGCAAAATTTTCTTTTTTCTCACTTCGGCTAATCTCCTGACCAATTTGTGAGCCAAAACAATCGGGAGCGGCATATATTCGGGAGTTTCTTTTGTGGCATAGCCAAACATTAAACCCTGATCTCCTGCCCCTAAAGTCCTTAAATCTTCTTTTTTGTATTGACTGACGCCTAGGGCAATATCCTTTGATTGTTCGTGAATAGAAACTAAAATTCCGCAAGTGGCAAAATCGAAGCCATAGCTTGCATCAGTATAACCAATATTTTTAACCACGTTTCTTATTACTTGAGGAACGTCTATGTAGCAATCGGTAGTAACTTCTCCAGCTACCATTATTGTGCCATTAGTTGCCAAGGTTTCTACTGCCACCCTTCCTTGCGGATCTTGAGCTAAAATAGCATCTAAAATCGCATCGGAAATCTGGTCGCACATTTTATCCGGATGCCCCTCGGTTACCGATTCAGATGTAACAAAATGTTTTTGCATATATTCCAATTTTAATGCTGCTTATAAAAATGGTCAAGTGCGAATATAAAATCTCCAGGGTTTGCCTGCCCATTCTTTAGCATAATCAATGCCGATTCTTTTGCTGGCTACAATTTGACTTGGCTTGATTTCTTCTCCGTCTTCCAGCCAAATCCTTTGACTTTTTGTTAAATCTTCGCCATAAAAAGATTTATTTAATTTCATCCATCGACACAATTTCCCTGGCCCATTGGCTAAGTTTTTAATATTTTGGACTTCGCAAGTCCAAAATATTGGCTCTAAGGCGCGGATTAACACGCATTCCGGCTGCCCCTCTCTGCCAGTAGATATATTGAACTGCCAATACATCCCATAAACTAAGTAAATATAAATATGGCCGCCGATTAACCATTCGGCTTTGTTTCTTTCGGTTCTTTTGCCGCCAAAAGCATGCGATGCTTTATCTTCTGGCCCGATATATGCCTCCGTTTCAACGATTCTGCCGACTAATTTCTTCTTGCCAATTTTGCGGATAATATATTTGCCAAGCATTTGCTTGGCTACTTTTAAAGTCGGCTGAGTATAAAATTTTCTGGGTAATCTTTTGCTCATTGCTTGACAGCAACTACTAAAATATTTGTCTTTTTATTGTTTCTTTTTAAATATTTCAATCCTTCAACTCTAAATCCAGTTTTTTGAAAAAGTTTTTTTAGTTCTCGTTTGGTAAAAGCATGATAATAGCGTTGAATTTTTATTTTTTTTGGCGACAACAAAACATCTTTGAAGTCCAGCTTGCTTAATCCAAAAAACTTGCGAAAAGTGAATTTTAAGAGTAATTTAAAGTATTGCGATTGATAAAGATTCCAGCAGGTTATAATTACTTTCCCCCCGGGCTTTAAAATTCGTTTTACTCCCTCTAGCATCTGCGCTCGCAATGCCTTTGAAGGAATGTGATGGAAAACCGCAATTGCCCAAATTGAATCAAAATAATTGTCAGAAAATGGTAAACCCTGCCACCCAAACTCTTCTTTACTGCTTTTTGCTGTCTTGTTGGTTTCTTGGGTGCAGGGTAAACTTAAAATATCGGCTACTTTAAAATGATCACCATATTTCTCTCTGGCTTTTTCAATAAGTTTACGAGAAGCATCTATCCCTATGTACTTTATCTCTCCGCCTGCGGCGGACCCGCCGAGGGCGGGAAAAAGTCGGCCATTGCCACAGCCCAAATCAAGAATTCTTTCTCCGTCCTTTATGTATTTCTTTAATTCATTTAACTCCGGCCAAATCTGATTCCGGCTTTCTGAAAAAGATTCAACGTTTTTATCAAAATAATCTCTGGTTTTTTCCATTAAATATTTTGCGTATGATGGATTCATATGAAAATTTAATCATCAAAAAATTAATTCAGCAGAAAATTAGAAATACTGAAGAATTTTTTGCGTTGCAGAGGAAATTATCCAAAGAATTCAAACGACCTTTTCCAAAAAATATCGAACTACTAAAAGCATACCGCGATTTGGTTAAAAATGACAAGATAAAGCCCAATTTATTTCTAGAAAATATATTAAAAACGAGAAAAATCAGAAGTCTTTCTGGAATCGTTTCAATTACGGTTATAACCAAGCCCTATCCCTGCCCCGGCAAGTGCCTCTATTGCCCCGATGAAATTGATATGCCGAAAAGCTATTTAGCAAACGAACCGGCTTGCATGCGCGCAGTTTTAACTAAATTTGACCCCTATAAACAAGTTGATGCCAGATTAAAGTCATTGACCCTAACCGGCCATTCAACCGATAAAACTGAACTGATTGTTTTGGGCGGCACCTGGTCTGCTTATCCGAAAAAATATCAAACTTGGTTTATAAAACGTTGTTTTGATGCGGCCAACGAGAAAGTCTCCAAAAATCTAAAAGCAGCCCAAAAGTTAAATGAAAAAGCAAAAAATAGAATTATTGGCTTAACTTTGGAAACCCGGCCGGATTATATAACAATAAAAGAAATAAAAAGAATGCGGGAATTGGGCTGTACCCGAGTTGAATTGGGCGTTCAGAGTATTTATGACGATATTTTAAACTATAACAACAGAGGACATAATGTCGATACTATTATCAAAGCTACTAAACTTCTAAAAGATGCGGGGTTTAAAGTTACTTACCACATGATGTTGAATCTGCCTAATTCATCAATCAAAAAAGATGAAAAAATGTTTGAAGAGCTATTTTCTAATCCCAGTTTCCAGCCAGACCAATTAAAAATCTATCCCTGCGTAGTTTTAAAGACTGCGCCATTATATAAGCTTTGGAAGCAGGGAAAATACAGGCCCTATTCTGAAAAACAATTAGTTAATCTGCTAATTAAAATCAAACAAAAAATTCCGCCATATGTAAGAATAATTAGAATTATTCGCGACATACCCAGCCAAAGCATTACTGCAGGAAATAAATCTTCAAATCTACGTCAGATTATTGCCAGAATTATGAAAAAAGAGGGGAAAATCTGTAAATGCATCCGCTGCCGGGAGCCACATGAAAAAATTGTCGAAAAATTAAAATTATTTCGCCACGATTATTTAGCCTCAAACGGGAAAGAAATCTTTTTAAATTATGAAAATACACAGAGAAAAAATATTTATGCCTTTCTACGCTTACGAATTACAAGCAATTGGACTTTGCCAATTTTAAAAGATTTCGCCCTAATTCGAGAACTCCATGTTTATGGCCAGGTGGTTCCAATCAAAAAAAGATTAAAACAAGCTCCCCAACATATCGGACTAGGTAAAAAATTGATGGCGGAAGCAGAAAAAATCGCTAAAAAAGAATTTGGGTTTAAAAAAATCGCGGTTATTGCCGGAATCGGCGTCCGCGAGTATTACCGAAAATTAGGATTTAAATTGAAAGATGAATATATGATTAAAATTATTTAAACTCATCCTTCACCTTATCATACCACCCGCAAAACGAGCAATCTTTTGATGGTTGAGGCATATTCCCCTCTAAAACTTCGACGGCTTTTAATAATTCTTGTTTAGCGTTTTCGGGATTGGTTTTAAGGGTTTGAACATAAACCAGCATTGGAAAACCATCGTGAAGCTTCTCGCTTTCCTGGGGATAAAAATAAATCAAATGACCAATGCCGGTCGTTTTTTTTCTATTAATCTCCAGCAAAAAACTATAAGCGTCAAGCTGACTTTGATAGGCTGGAAGCACTTCTTTCGCGCGAGGATCGGAGCTCGAGGTCTTGTGGTCAACTGGGGTGTGTTTACCATCGGCAGTAACCAAGCAATCATCTAATTTTCCGTAAAAGCCGTACTTATCGTCATGATGATAAAAGTACACTTCAGTAAAAGGCTTTTCTAATTTGCCGTCTATTTGCCCTTCTACCATCGGCGGCAATTCTCCAATTTTCCGATAAATATTAAAATAATTCTTAATCACCTTATCAAATCTGTTGGCTAACCTTGAAACAATGCCTTCCGGCTGCCTAATGCCTTTTTTATACTGCAACCAAAAACAACGAGGGCACCTTCTCATACCCTCGATGCCGCTATGAGATAACCAAATTTTATTGTCTTTTTTAGGCATTATTTAAATTGAGAGAAGAGTTTCAATGAATCAATGGTAGCATCCAAAAAATAATCCATGTCTTTTTTTAGGTTTCCGCCAAAAATGATTTCCTCAAATAAATTCTTCAAAACTCCACTCTTGGTTGCCAAAACCGCTCTTTCCAGCGCGGCTGCTGTATCGCCTTCTCCCTCTGTCCTTCTAAACTCCTCAAACTTTTCCAAAACTACGGCATAGGAATAAATTTTCTCTAATTTTTCCTGAGGTCCAATTTCAGAAAACCCCTTCTTTAAAGTAACGATCTTTGTGTCAAAATAAATAGCCAAGGCAAAACCAATGATCACCAGAACAGCCAAAACGATAATCAGCGTCTTTGTGTTTAAGCATTTTTTCTTGGATTTTATAAAATTAAATATTCCCATATAGTTAGTAGTTAAATGATTAATGATTAAGAATTACTTTTTAATTCCCAGTTTTTGAAGAATGCTCCAATGGTGTTTTTTGGAAAAAATAAAAATATAAAGAATTTCCAAAATTGCCAAAGTATTAACCAAAAACAAAACAATAAACCAGACTTTATGTTTGTTTTGGGCTGCCTTCCATAAAGCTACTCCTTTCCAGGGTAAGATCCACAAAATAGCTAAATATATCCAAGGCGATAAAATCGGTTCGTTCATATATAAAATGCTTAATTATTAGTTCTCTTTTATTTTAATACTATTAAAAATTTCTGGCAAGCTTGCGAAGAATAAAATTATATGGTAGAGTATAAAGTCAATTGGTTCTTTGATAAAAATAGGTTATTATTAAATTGGAGATGAATATGAAAATAATAATTCCAGAAAGAGAAATAAAATTTAAATTTGCTCGTTCTTCCGGACCGGGCGGTCAGAATGTAAATCGCCGAGAAACAAAAGTTCAGGTGCGATGGAATATTGATACATCTGAAATTTTAGATGAAGAGCAGAAGAAACAGCTACAAAATAAACTTTCTTTAACAAAAGAAGGCGATATAATTATTGAAAGCGACGAAACCAGATACCAGCCCCGAAACAAAGAAATCGCCATTCGGCGACTCAATGAACTAATTAATCGGGCACTGAAAAAAGAAAAAAAGCGATATCCAACTAAACCCAGCAAAGGCGCGAAAGAAAGACGCCTGGAAGAAAAAAAACGAAAATCTGAAATCAAAAAATCCCGCCAAAAAATCAAGTATTACTAACCCCGCAACCGCGGGGTTTTAAATTATCTTTTCCAATTCTTCTAAAATATCCCGGGGAATTGGAATTTCTTTGCCCTTAGGACTTATTCCCGGATATCTCCAGGCGCTAATTATTTTTATTCTCTTTCCATTATTCTGAAACATTAACCAAATTTCAGTAGGGTGCTTTACGGAACCAGCTCGTTGCATGACGGCCAAAGTTTCCGGTGCTATGCCTTCTTCTTTTCTGCTGGGATTTCTCAAAACTCTTTTCAGGCGGTTCTCTGAAAGACCGTAAAATCGCATTTTTTCCAAAACATGTTTCGTCCAAATTATTTGTTCAGAATTTTTAGGCTTAATAAATCTCATCTCATTTATAATTATATCAGAAAACGACCCTTTAGGGTCGTTTTCTGATAAATATGAAATTTAAATCAGATATTTTCGCTAATACTTGAAATGAGATGGAATAGAAATGTCTTTAGTAAAATCTTGCCAGCTGAGAGCAAAAAGACGAATCGTAGCAGTCAGATCAGCGCCATTTAGGTAATCCAATGGCTTCCCCTCGTTATCGAGGCAGGCACCGTCTTTGAAATTCTTGCAACCAATTTCTAAAAGAATCTCAAAGTTTATCTCTGTTTCACGATTTAACGGATAAATATTGCCAAGAGGACAATCGTCAAGCTCAATAAACATATGTTCGCCGGTCTTGCCCAGACTAATTTCTCTGGATTGTTCTCCGAGTTTCAGAATTATTCGAGAGAGATAAGAATCTTCTAATCCATACAATTTATCGTCTCGATCACTCAATGCTTCACTGGAAAAGTACAGCCACAACTTTGATATTCTTAAAATAGTGTATGTCTCCAAAGGAAGCTTGAACTTGCCTAAGCTGAACATCCTTTTTTGCTGACCTTTACTTATAAACAAAGTTTCGTCGGCTGGCTTTATCGTAACAAAATCCAAGGAGCTGACAAAATTATATTTATCAGAATCTTTCGAATCAGGCTCTATCGCCTTACAGCCTGCTTCTTGATCTAGTTGAAGTAGTGGAATTGATTCAATTCTCCAGAAGAATTTTAAAGCTGGCGCAGGATGACCGAGAATAGTAAAAATAATAGCAATCAAAATGCCTGCTATAACAATAACTATCTTTGAATCCTTGATTATTGGCTTCATGATTAATTTATTTCGTAAGTTAAGGTCACATTAACAATAATTTCGCTTTCTCCAGTCTGAATTTGCGGTGCTCCTCCGCCACCGACTCCCATCCCTTCAGCCAATTTTGAATCACGATAAATTGGAGATACGCCACCTCCCTCACTATATCCGCTAATTTTAATCAATTTTACTCCCAGTTGAGAAGCGAGTTTCTCGGCTTTATTTTTAGCATCTTCAATGGCTAATTTTCTCGCTTGCTCTTTAAATTCCTCATCTTTATCAACTTTAAAATATAAAGAGCCAATTTGATTTGCGCCGCTTGTCGCCGCCCCCTCGAGAAGATCTCCAATCTTATCTAAATTTCTAATTTTTGTTTCAAGAGTCTGGGTTATGCTATAACCGACTATTCTTGGTGTTCTTTCTTCATAATTATAGACGGGATAAAGATTGTAACCGGTAGTTTTAATATCCTTTTCTTCAATCCCGGATTCTTTAAGAAATTTAATAACCTTATTAGTTTTGCTACTGTTTTCATTTTGAACATCAGTCACTCTTTTGCCCTCGCTGACTACAGAAAAACTAACCAGGGCGATATCGGGTTTTGTATATATTTTTCCTTCCCCAGCAACGCTGATAGTGTTTTTATACTGAAGACCGGCACCAATATAGCGATAAGATTTAAGTTTTGTAGCAACCTCTGTTCCATAAGAAATAACTATAACTGCTGGTAGAATAATCACTACCAAAACTACGGCAGTTAAAATAATGGTTTTATATTTTTTTAATTTAAGAAAATTTTCAAGATTAAACATATTTTTATAAATTAATTATTATTTATTTTAGTCTAACATTTAACAAAAATTTTAACAAGATATTAATATTATTTTGCCATATAAACCCGCTTGATAATATCTCCCTGCTCTATATTTAAAACAATATCCATTCCTTCATAAACTTTGCCGAAAGCCGTGTGACGACCATTCAAATCCGGCTGGGTCTGGGTGGTAACTATAAAAAATTGACTACCGTTAGTATCGGGGCCGGAATTGGCCATGGAAATTACTCCGGGCTCGTGGGAAATAGA
>Ga0210057_1006047_pt1 | contig 15204 bp, 21 predicted proteins | sample CryGeyCG2114_010_2_FD_183968 | JGI IMG/M metagenome (GOLD analysis project Ga0210057, IMG submission 183968) | Groundwater microbial communities from aquifer - Crystal Geyser CG10_big_fil_rev_8/21/14_0.10 (SPAdes) (version 2) | ecosystem: Environmental > Aquatic > Deep subsurface > Groundwater ... | reverse complement strand
CCGACTTCCAGGTCCTTCATCATGTCTTCTGCGATTTGCACGTCGAAAGTCTCGTAGGACTCCACGTCCATGAGCGTCGCCGTGTTGCCGGAGACGCCGACTACCTGCCCGCGCTTGCGCTCGATTATGGGGACTTCGCAGTCCGCGTCCGACGACTTCATGAGCGAGTGCTTGGAGTTGTCGAAAAGCGAGATGGCGACGATGTTGATTTTCGCGGAGCCGTGCTTGCCGGGCTTGCTCTTGTCCATGCTGACGACGCGGCACGGGTGCTCGTCGACGAGAACGTACTTGCCGACCTTCAAATCGCCCATCTGGGAGAATATCCTGTCAACCATCCAAACACGACCCCTTAACTAAACGGATTTAAGAATGAATGCAGTCAAGGGTTAAAAATGTTTTTGGACGCCCATTGCCACCTGGAAAGGGGCAAAAAGCACCCGCTCTACCCCGATTTGGACGCGGTAGTCGAGCGGATGCGTTGCGCCCGCGTGAAAGCGGTCAACACGGGCCACAACATCGAGGCGAACCACCGCGTGCTCGAAGCGTGCGCGGACTACCAAAACGACTTTTTTGCGGCGATAGGCACCAGCCCCCACGACGCGGGTTCCTGTAAGTTGGACGACGAGCTGGCTTACGTGCGCAGGAACGCCAGGCGCATAATCGCGATTGGCGAAATCGGATTGGATTACCATTACTTCAAGAAGGACGCGGAACGCAAGCGCCAGCAAGCAGTCTTCGAAGCGATGCTCGCGCTGGCGGAAGAGCTGGGCAAGCCCGTAGTCGTGCACTCGCGGGAGGCAGAGCGGGAAGTGGCGGAAACGCTGAAGTCGTTCAAGGTGAAGGTTTTGCTGCACTGCCTCCAGAAACCCGAGGCCGCCAAATGGATGCCCGAAGGATGCTGGTTCTCGCTCCCAACGCTTAAAAACGATTGCAGGGTTAAGCTAATCGAAACCGTGCCTTTCGAACGGTTGCTGGCGGAGACCGACTCGCCGTTCCTGTGGAGGGGCGGCAGGAACGAGCCGGCGAACGTTGCCGAAGTGTACGAAACGGTCGCCCAAGCCAAGGGGCTGGGCGTCGGGGAAGTCGAAGGGGCTTTTTGGCGGAACGCGGGGGAGTTGTTTTCATGGCGGGCGTAATCGACCAATTCAAGAAACTCGTGAAGAAAAGCGAGACCGCGAACAAGCACATCGCGCTGTTCGTGGACGGCCCGAACATGCTGCGCAAGGAATTGCGCGTTGACTTGAGCGCCATCAAGAAGAAAGTCGAAAAATACGGCCAAATCAAGGTCGCCCGCGTGTTCCTCGACCAATACGCGTCCGACAAGCTCATCGAAGCCGTTGCCAACCAGGGTTTCGAAGTCTCGATAATCCCAAGCGATGTGGATGTAGCGTTGGCCGTGGACGCGGTTGCCGCAGTGTACAACGGCAAGGTGGACTGCATCGCGATTGCCTCGCGCGACTCGGATTACAAGCCCATACTCGCGAAGGCGAAGGAGATGGGCAAGGAGACGATAGTCGTGGGTTGCGAACCCGACTTTTCTATTGCGCTGCAGAACACTGCGGACATAGTCATCAAGGTGACCGACTGAGTGCTAGCCGAAGGAACGCTTTTGAAGAAGGAAGTCGACTTGGCGCAAGCCAGCCTTCCCGCGCTGCTCGCGGAAATGGAGCGCAAGGGCGTGAACGGCTACGTTGCCGTGACCTGCCAGGGCGCGAACGGGCTCGAGGAAGGCGCCCTGCTGTTCGATTCCGGCAAGTGCGTCGGGAGCGTTTATGAGTACTTGCGCAGCCGCAAGAAAGTGCAGGGCAAGCCCGCGTTCGTGCGCGTCGTCAATGCAACCGCGGCGAAGGCCGCGTTCGCGGATTTGGTGGAATTGAAGCAGGGCGAAGTCCGCGACTTTTTGGCGCACAACGAGAACGCGGTGTACGCGCCGAGCAGGCAGGAACTCGAGCAGGCGCACGCAACCAAGTTTTCCGACGCTTTCGAGGAGCAGGTGGCTTCGCTGGCATCCGAGGAGACGCCCGATGCGCTGCTTAAAAAATACAAGTTGAGTGAAGTGCTCGCGGGCTTCAAGAAGCCGGCGGAAAAGCCGGCCGAAAGGCAGGCCGAAGAGGACGGGCGAATAACGCCGCCCTCGATGGAACAAACGCAGGCGAAATCCGCGGAAGCCGCAAAGCCCAAGCAGGAGGAACAAAGGCAAAAAGCACCCCTTGCCCCAGCCGCGCAGGCGCAGGAAACAACGCGGGAAAAACCAAAGGCAGCGGAACCAACGCAAGCCAAACCGGAAGCGAAGGCAACGCAGCCGAAACCGGCGGAACCAACGCAAGCCAAACCGGAAGCGAAGGCAACGCAGCCGAAACCGGCGGAACCAACGCAAGCCAAACCGGAAGCGAAGGCAACGCAGCCGAAGCCGGCGGAAAAAATGCAGGCGCAACCCGCGGCGAAGGAAAAAGAATCCGAAAGATTCAAGGAACTCGTGCTCGGCGGCGAAGAGCCGGACGAGGGCGAAATCAAAGTCGCGAAAAAGGCAGGCAAGGACGAAGGCGAGGAAATGCTCGAGCTTCTGTCGCTGCCGCAGCCGGAGAAGAAGAAACCCGAAGGCAGGCTGAACAAATGAGGTCGATAGTTTTCACTTCAGGGAAAGGCGGCGTCGGCAAGACGACGATTGCCTTGAACCTGGGCTTAATCCTGGCGCGCGCGGGCAAGCGCGTCACCGTCGTTGACGCGGACTTGCAGATGGCGAACCTCGGCATAATGCTGGGCGTGGACGCCGCGCCGATAACGCTGCACAACGTGCTCGCGGGCGAAAACGTGATTGCCGACGCGATTTACCAGGGCCCCGCGGGGTTGAAGTACGTGCCTTCGGGCTTGTCCACCGAACGGCTGGACAAACTGGATTACTCGAAGCTGCCCGACGCGATAAAATCGCTGGGCGAACAGAACGACTTCGTCATAATCGACTCGCCGCCCAGCCTGGGCAAGGACGCGGAAGCCGCGATGAAGTGCGCCACCGAAGCAGTCATAGTAATGACGCCCGAACCCTCCTCGCTGGCGGACGCGTTGAAAGTCAAGATAATGGCGGACCGCCTCGGCACGAAGATAACCGGAATCATACTCAACATGTCTTACGGCGACAAGACGGAAATCAAGCCGGAAGACCTGGCGTCCGTCATGGAAGCGCCCGTGCTCGGCGTGCTGCCGGAAGACCGCGAAGTCCGCCGCTCGACGGCGCTCCAGCAGCCCGTCGTGCTGCGCGCGGGCGAATCGCCTTTCTCGAAGGCGTTGTACGCGTTCGCGCACAAAATCCTGGGCGAACAGGCGCCGGTCGCCCCTCCGAAAGCCAGAAAAGGCTTGCTCGCCTCCATTATGTCCTTGCTTAACTCGCTGTTCGGCAAGAGGTGAATTTTTTGACCGAAAAAAGGCCGTTTGACGTATTGAACAACGCGCTCGACGAGAACGTTCTCATCCGTCTGAAGGGAAACAAGGAACTCCGCGGAAAGCTGGCGAGCTTCGACATCCACATGAACGTGGTCATCGACGACTGCGAAGAGCTGGGCGACGACGGCGAAACCAAGCGCAAAATCGGCACCGTCCTGCTGCGCGGCGACACCATAATCTTCATCTCGCCCGCCTGAAAAGCGCGGTTTTTTATTCCTTAACGGCGCGATTTACTGGAAGGGCCCGTAGTCGAATGGTTAAGACGATCGCTTGACGTGCGATAGATTCGGGGTTCGATTCCCTGCGGGCCCACTTCATGGAACGATTGCAAGCTTGGGCCGAAAGGGCCAACAACAGCCCGTTGCTGAAAAAACTAACGTTCGAGAACACTGGCCTTTTCACGCACGCAGATTTGAGCATAAGGCCCTTGTGGGAAGGGGTCTTGGAAAAATCCACCGGACCCCAGAAAGACCACAAGTACCTGGTTGAAATCAGCACGCTGGACTTCAAAGGCGACTCCGAGCGGGCAAGGCAAGCCGAAAAGCTGGTCTTGCTGGCCCAGGAGGCGGGCATTGACCACGTGTTTCACAACGGGCGCGGTCGAATCGAGCTGAATCACACCGTGACCGGCGAATCCGTCGAGAAGGCCGCTGGAAAAAAAGCGCACAGGCTGCTCTGGGAATACTCGAAAAGGGGGCTGGAACTCGCGGACGAGAAACGCGCGTTGGTGCTAAAACTGGAACGTCTCAAAGCTGGAGGTTCGAATCCCAAAGCCCGCGAATTCGAACGGGAAATAAGCGAACTAACCGAGAAAACCAGGGAACAAATAGACGCGGTTAAGGAGAAAGAAATGGAAAACCTGGCGAGATTGCGCGGCCTCGCGGCGAAAATCATCAGCTTCAAGACGCGAGCGAGGAGCTTCGACGAGGGCGTCAGCGAGTAATTCAACCAGTGAACCGCGCACCTCATAGGTTTCAACATGGAAAAAAGGATAGTCGTCGGGATGTCGGGCGGGGTGGACTCGTCCATGACGCTCTTGCTGCTCAAGCAAAGCGGCTGGCAGCCCGTGGGTGTGACGCTAATGCTCGAAAAGTGGGGCGAAGGCTGCCGCGAGAACGCGTGCTGCACCGCCGAATCGCTGCGAGTCGCGAAAAGCGTCTGCGAAAAGCTCGGCGTGAAGCACTTCGTTGTCGACGCGAAGGCGGACTTCAAGCGCGAGGTCATGGACTATTTCATCGACGAGCTGTCGCGCGCCCGAACACCCAATCCCTGCATCACCTGCAACCGTCGGCTGAAATTCGCGAAACTCTTCGAGTGGGCGCAAGCCAACGGCATTGATTACGTTGCAACCGGGCACTACGCGAAAACCGCCAAGCGCGCCGACGGCAAGACCGTGCTCGTGCCGCCCAAGGACCGCGTCAAGGACCAGACTTACGGGCTCTGCCTGCTTCCGCAGGAATGGCTCGCTCGCTGCGTTTTTCCGCTGGGCGGCTACACCAAGGAAGAGGTTTACGCGACGGCGAAGCGCGAGGGTTTCGAGTTCTTTTTGAAGACGAAGCAGAGCCAGGACTTGTGTTTCGTTGAAAGCGCGGCAGTTCCCGCGTTTTTGGAAGAGAAACTGGGCAGGCGCGGTGGAGAAATAGTGGACGCCAACGGGAAAGTGCTGGGCAGGCACGACGGGCTGCACTTTTTCACTATCGGCCAGCGCCGCGGGCTTGGAATCGAAGGCGAGAATTACGTGGTGGGCTTCGACGCTGAGAAAAACCGCTTGATTGTTTCAAAGGACAGAAAGGACTTGCTCAAGCGCACGGTTCTCGTGACGGGTTTCAACTACTCTACCGGCGAACAGCCGACCGAACCGATGAAAGTTACCGCGCAAGTGCGCTATCGGCAGGAGCCAACGGCGGCAATAATGCACCCCGCGGTTGGCGGCGTCGTTAAGGCAGTCTTCAAGGAGCCCGCGGAATCGGTTACGCAGGGACAGGTGTGCGCCTGCTATGGCGATGGCGGCGCGTGCATCGGCGGCGGGTTCATCGAAAGCGCGCGGTAAGCTCTTTAAGAATTCACTGGAAACGAGGTCTGGAATCGTTTTTTAAGTTGGTTTCAGACGCCTAATTGTGCCACGCTTGCCGAAAGAAAAAATTATCCTAATCAAAGAGTTAACGCGCAAAGGCGCTTCGCTTAACTGGATAACGCGCGCGATTGGCGCGAAAAAGACGTCGGTTTACCACCATTTTTTGAAGGTGCGGGGCAAGACTTACCAAAAACCCCGCATTCATTTTGAAAGCGGGTTTGACGAAGGCGAAGCCGTCGGCATTTTCGCCGGCGACGGGAGTTATTCATTCGTACCGGCGGGCTACCATTACCTTGTGCGCGTTCATTTGGGCAACGAAGCTTACGCAGCGCACGTTAAGCGCTTGTTCGAAAAAAGTTTCGGTAAAAAGTTTTTCGTGACGCGTGAAGGAAATCGCGTAATCGTTCAAACCGTCTCTAAATCGGTTTACGAGTTCTTCGCTTCCAAACTGCTTTTTGAACCTAAAAGGAAGGCGCCTACCGTCAAACTGAAAACAATGAAACACTCGCCTGATTTCTTTTTGGGTTTCTTGCGGGGCTTGACGGACACGGATGGAACCGTAGCCAAAAACGGAAGGGTAACGGTATACACCACTTCCGAAGATTTAGCCAAGCAAACGAGCGCCGTTTTTTCAAAGCTCGGTTTCGAGAATTCGATTTACAAAGGTGGCGTTAGGCCGAACGGAAACTATCCGCTGTACCATGTGAATGTAAAGCGCGCGTACTCAATCGAATTCAATAAAAAGGTTGGGCTGCATAAACCTTTCAGAGGGCTCGTAGATCAACGGTAGATCGCTTGCATGGCATGCAAGAGGTTGCGGGAGACTCAAGCGCCACTTTTACGCGGCGCAAGAGTCCGCAAATTCAAATCCCGTCGAGTCCATTGCCCTCTAATCTTTTAGCGCGAGCCTGCCAAACTAGTTTTTTAGGGACGCTTGCACCGCGAGCTTTATCGCCTTCAGGCTGATTGCCGCCTTTTCCTCCGTGAACTCGGTTTCGTTCAGGTGCGCGGAATCGTTCCGCCAGTCGTGCAGCTGTTCCAAAAGTTTCGCGTCGCGCTTCAAGCCGTACCTTGCCGCGAACTCGGCGCGCCTCTCCGCCATGGTCGTCGTTTTTCCGCCGGGCACCTTGGCGGTGAGCAGGTTGTTCCAGACGACTCCGCAGAGGGTGCAGCACGCGCGGTAAAAGCCGAGCTTGTAGCACTCCTGCGCCTCGCGAATCACGTCGAAATAGTCCTTCGGGAACGCGGCGAGCGACGCTAAGTCGAGGATGCCCTGCTTTCCCGGCTCCTTCTCCAAGCGCGTTTTCAGCAGGTTCAGTAGCGAGGTGGCTGCGGGATAAAAGTCGGAGACTGCAACCGCGCCGTTCCCGAAAACGCCCGTGCGCACGCCCAGCACCTCATGCGCTTCCGCGCTCAACTCATTGTATTCCGTTATCACGGTCGGCGAAACGCGGCCCGACGGGCCGGGATAGTGCAATGCTCCGACTAGCAAGCCGTCCAGGCGGTTGTAGAGCTCGCGAATCTTGCGCGCGTCAGCCATGAAGTCTTGATGGCGCAAGCGGTTTAAAACCCGCGCGCCCCAAGTTGTTTTCATGGAGAGGCACGAATTGTTGTTTCGCAAGGCGGTCGAGGCCACACCCCTGCTCAAGGACGCGGAAAAGGAATGGCTGCGGTCGCATGATTTGGGCGGGCTGCGCTTCGGGCTGAGCCACCCGCTGCCGTACGGCGAGAACTCGGTTTACTGCCGCGGGCTGGTCGGCGGGAACACGGAGCACGTGCTCGCGGTGGCGCGGCTGCTGCGCAAAAAACTCGCGAGAAGCGCGTCTTACAACCCCGACAAAAATTTGCTGACCGTGAACATAGACGAAAAAACCTTGAACGGCTTGCGCAAGCTTTACCCGAGGATTTGATTGGATGAAGCTCGAAGGCGCTGCCGTTGTGTTGCGCGCGTTCAAGCCGAGCGACGCGCCCGCGGTTTGCGCGGCCATGAAGGACGGCAGCGTAGCGCGCTGGACGCTCTATATCCCTTGGCCTTACAAGAAAAAGGACGCGGTAAAGTTCATTAGGAGCAGGAAGACCCGCTGGCGCAAAGGCAAAGACTACTGCTTGGCAGTGGTTTGCAAGGAGGATGGCAGGCTCGCGGGCAGCGTTTCGCTCCTCAGGGTTGACAAGAAACACAAGGTGGCCGAAATGGGCTACTGGCTGGGCGCGCGTTACCGCGGGAAGGGGCTGGCAGCCGAAGCGGTCGCATTGCTCCTCGGCTTGGGATTCAAGAAGCTGGGCATGGAAAAGATTCGGGGTCATGTTTTCGCCGAGAATCGCGCCTCGCAGCGCCTTTTGGAGAAGAAGGGTTTCAAACGCGAGGGCTTGCTGCGCAAGGATTTGGTAAAGCGCGGAAAGCGCCGCGACTTGATTGCGTACGGGCTGCTAAAGCGGGAATATAAGCCTTTAAAGGCGCGGGAGCGGTGAACTGGATTCGTGGGGCGCAAATCTTTCTGGAGCAAGGCGGGTTCCGCGGTTTGGAAAGCTGTGAAGTGGCTGGCCAAGGGCGCGTGGTGGATTGTTGCCGGGCTGGCCAAGCTGGTTTGGTCGGCCTTGAAGGCGGCTTACAACTTTTTGACGGGTTTTGCCGCGGGCGCCGCCAAGAAGGCGGGCGAGGGCGCGGCAAGGCCCAAGACGGGCGCGCGCGCCGAGGCGTTCAAACTCGTCGAGGCGAAGTCCGGCGACTTGGGGGATTTCGAAGACTTTTTGTACGAGAAAAAGAGCACCGTAGGCTTGATTCTGGGCGCGAGGGGCAGCGGAAAGAGCGCGCTGGGCGTGCGCATTTTGGAGAACGCGGCCGCGCGCGGAAGAAAAGTAGCCGCGATGGGCTTCTCCGCCGCCGCGATGCCGAGCTGGGTCAAAATCGTTGAAACTCCGGAAATCGAGAACGGCTCGTTCCTGCTCGTGGACGAGGGCGGCATTTCGTTCAGTTCGCGCAGCTCGATGAGTTCGGCGAACAAGCTGTTGTCCGAGTTGCTGTTCGTCGCGAGGCACAAGGACTTGAGCGTTGTGTTCGTCACGCAGAATTCGGCGAACCTCGAAGTCAACACGCTGCGGCAGGCGGATTATTTGCTGTTGAAGAAGCCGTCGCTCCTCCAGCGCGACTTCGAGCGCAAGAAAATAAACGAGATTTACGACGAGGCCGCCGGGGGCTTCAAGAAGCACGCGGCGGACAAGGGGGCCTTCTTCGTTTACTCGGACGCGTTCCGCGGGTTCGCGTCGAACGGGTTGCCGAGCTTCTGGAGCGAGGCGGCGAGCAAGTCGTTCAAGGACGTGAAATTGAAGGGGTGAGGGACAACGGGCAAGCGGTTCGTCTTCCAAAAACGCAGGCTGCTTTTGGTTGCATTCGTAATCGTCTTCGTTCTCGCTGCCGCAATGGCATTGAAGTCCGTCGAAGGGCCCAAGGAGGCGGTGTTGGGCGCGGTTTTCGCGTTGAAGGAAGGCGAGTCCGCGCTCGTGAGGGGCGAGGGCGCTACGCTGTCGTTCGACCGCGTAGTCGAGGACTCGCGGTGCCCTTCAGGCATGCAGTGTTTCTGGGCTGGACGGGCAATAGCGCAAGTCACTTTCAAAAAGGACAAGGACAGCGAATCGGGTTTTAACATGACGCTGGGCGAAGGCGAACAATTGGCCGGCTACGCGATTGACTTCACGGGCTTGCAGCCGCCGGCTTCCGCGCAAACCAACCAAAGCAGTCCGGCGTATTCCGGGGAGTTCCGCGTTTCCAGGATGGCGGGCTGACTGCGCGGAAGGGTTAATAAAAACGCGGGGTTAATCGGTTCGTGGTTCAAAACAACGGCGCCACCGCGCTGGACGGTAGGTTCTTTTACGTCGCCCAGTCTAAGGCAGGCGTGCTGGCGCAGGGCTGCGGCGAGTCGCCGGACGCTTTTGCCGACAAGTTCGAGAACGCGAAGCTCGCGTGGCTGGACTACAAGGTCGAAAACTTCGAACGCGATATTTTGGGCGCGGCGACGCGCTTCGGGTTCAGCGAGCGCCTGGTGAAAACCGTGCTCAAGGGCCACGGCGCGGGGTACGAGGATTACGAGAACGAGCTGGGATTCAAGATTCCGGCCATAAGCATCGACGGCCTGGATGTGAGCGTCAACCCCGTCCTGTTTCTAGTGCGCGAGAACCTCGTGGTCACGATTCACGGCGGGGCGGTCCACCGCTTCACGCGCTTCAGGCGCTACGCCGAGTCGTACATGCGCAAGATTCCGCACAAGCTCACCGCCAAGGACCGGCTCACGCTGCTGGTAACGCGCCTGCTGGACGAGAACAACGGCAGCAACTTCGACCACTTGCGCGAAATAGAGGACCAGGGCGACGAGATGAGCCGCCTGATGATGAACATGGAGACGCCGCGCACCCAGCTCGGCGGCGAGATTTACAAGATGAAGCACGCGCTGATAACCTATCTGAACGCGTTGTGGGACACCATCGACGCGCTGAACTCCCTGCGTTACGGCGACGCCGAACTGCTCACCGACGACGCGAAAATATTGACGCGCATCGACCTGCTCGTGAGCGACGTGAACCGCCAGATAGAATTGAGCGAGCACATGAGCGAAGTCCTCGCGTCCGGACTCGAAGTCCTGCAAAGCATTTACAACAACCAGCTCCAGATACTCAACAACCGCATGGCGTTCGCCATCGTATATCTCACAATAATAGGCACCGCGGTGCTTGTCCCGAACACCATCGCGACCATACTGTCCAACTCCGCTTTCGCCATGACGCCGAACGACCGGGGCTGGTACATCGCGCTCATCGTCGGCTCCACCGTCATATCCACGTTCTTCGCGTACTGGTGGGCAAAGCGCCAAGACTGGTTCAGCAAAGCCAAGGCAAAAAACCAGTAGGCAGCGTCACTCGAAAACCAGTTCCGTGTCTGCGGCGTACAGCTTGCGCGCGAACGCGAGCGCGGCCGCCTCCTTGACGGGCAGGCGCTTCTGGTCGAAGCGCGAAAACCGGATTTTCACGGTCTCCCCGCAAGAACGGTAGACGCGGTTGACTCCCTGCACGCGCACGGGAAGCAGGAACTCGTTCAGCTGGGCTTCCGCCGGCGCGCTTGAGTCTATGACCTTCACGCGCTTGTGCAGCTTGTCGCCCAGCCGCTTGACCACGCGGCCGCCCTTGCCTATCAGCGCGGAGGGAGTGCGCGAGAAGAGCGCGTAAAACGAGTCCGTCTCGACGACGCAGTCCAGCGACGCGTCCTCGAGCGGGTAGTCGCGGCGCAGCGCGTGCAGCTCGCGTGACACCAGCAGGTCGCTCCCGCCCAGCGTCCCGCCGTCCAGCTTGGCCCGGCAGGCCCCGCAAAGCACTGGCGATTCGAGGCATTTCGGGCAAAAAGGCAGTTCCACAAACTGGGAACGAAAGTGAAAAATAAAAAGAGAACGGTTGGACGCGGCGCGAGGCGCGCAGGCAACCGTTTACTTGGCCAGCGTCATGGTGACGCTGGACACGCGGCTAGTGGTGCCGTCCTCGTTCGCCAGCGTTTCCGTCTCGACCTTGAAGCCCGTGACTTCCAGCGTGTTGAAAAAGCGGTGCTTGACTATTTGCGTCACGTCCACGGCGCGCGAAATCGCGCGGCCGCGCGCCTTCACCTGCACCTGCTTTTCGCCCGCGTTGAACTGCGTGACCACGGCGAGCACGTAAACCATGACTTCCTTCTGCCCCACGTAAATGATTCCCCGCGGGCGCTCCCCGCGCGGCGCACGCTCGTGCACGGGCAACTCCTCGGGCAGCCGCACTTCACTTGCCGTTTTTTCTTCCATACGCAGTTTGCACCTCGCGTTTTTAGTCGTCGGCGACCTTGATGGCGGATTGCGGGCAGTTCAGCTCGCAGGCGCGGCACTTCTGGCAGTACCCCCGCCTGTCCTCGAAGCGGCTTTTTCCCGCCTCGATTTTGAACAGCTCGGAAGGGCACACTTGCGCGCACAAGCCGCAGCCCGTGCACTTCGACGCGTCCACTTTCACGGCCATCTTGGTTACGGTAGGGGTCAGCGCGCCGCGGTTTTTAACCCTTATCGCGTTTAAAGCCGCGTCAAGCCGGACGCGAAACCGCGCCGGCGGTCTTGAAGCTTGAAAACCTGTTGCCGCGCGCAACGAACAGCTTGGCTTTGGAAGCAAGCTCGGGCGGGGCGCGCTTGCTTATCTTGCGGGACTGGTTTTGGAAGCGGCGGTGGAAGCACTTGAGCGCCGACGCCAGCGCGTCCCTCTCGTGCTGGTTGCGCGTCGAGTGGTTGCGGGTGATGCGGAGCTTTTCGATTAGCGTCAAGTCCGCGTCAGGGTGGTCGAGCTTGGCGTTGAAGCACGCGTTCAGCCGGCGCACGGGGCGCGGCGGGGTCTTCTTGTCGCAGGACACGAACGCGGCCTCGTAAGCCGAGCAGAAGGATAGCACGCCTTCGAACGGCCAGTTGCGCCTGCTCGCAACTGCTATTGGCCTGCCGTCCAAGTCAACGACTGCCACCGCCGTAGTTGCGCCGAAGTCGACTCCGATAATCAATCCGTTACGCCTCCGATGCCGCCGCTTCGCAATGCTTCCGCTGGAAGGCGTGAAACAAAACCCGAAAACGGGTTAAAAGGAAAAAAAGGCTGTTTTTGCGTTTTTCAGCCCTTCGCACCCTTCAGGTAGAGGAGCGTGTTCTGGAGCATTTCGCGGCCGGTCTGCGTGCCCGGGTCGAACGCGAAGTAAATGGTCTTGCCCGACAGGAAGCCTTGCGACTCGAGGATGCCGAAAGTCGCGGGCGAAGTGGGCTTGCCCATGTAAGTCTCGATGTAGGCGAGCACGTTCGCGTTGGCGGTCGGGTAGACGTTCGTCAGCGTGCCCGAGAACTGGGAGTTCTTGATGCCGTTGAACATCGGGTGGTCTGGCGCGATTATGCGGAACTTGCCTTCCGCGTAAATGCGGCTCTGGCCGGTCGCCTCGTGCATGAGCACGCCGCCGTAAGTCACGGGCATGACGTCCCCGAGGAGCCCGATGCCTATGTCCCAGCCGAGCGCGTTCGGGTCGTCGTTCACGCGCGTGCAAGCGTCCCCGATTACCATCAGTTTTCCGCCGGCCTTGACGCGGTCCGTAATCGTGCGGCGCGCGGTGCGGTCGCAAATCGTGGAGCCCTGCAGGATGATGATGTCAAACTTGTTGAGCGTGCCCGGCACCACTGCCTCCTGCGGCACGTAACCCATGTAGTTTATTCCGGCGAAGCGGTAACTCTCGCTCTTCAGGTAGTATTCGAGCTGCGGCGACGCGTGACCGATTACTATGACGTTAATGTAGGGCGCGGGGAAAAGCGAGCCGACTACGGGCAGCGAGTTCAGCTGGATGTACCCGAGCTTTCCGGCGATGAATATTCCCAAAATCAGGATGAGCACGAGAGGAATCAAACTCTCGCCATAACTCCCCGTGGGAGCACCGTACTGCGCTTTCTTGTTCGCCATTATTGACATCACCACGTTCTAAAGGAAAGTGGCTGAACGCGTTTAAAAAGGTTATTATAACGAGATAAGGGAGCCAAGAGCGACGCCCAGCCATATTACCGCAGCCGTCTTGACCGCGCGCGCCAGCACGAGGAACAGGAAGAATTTCGCGAAACGCATGTTGAGCGTGCCCGCGACCATGGGAAACAAGTCGCCGATGAAGGGCACCCAGGGGCCGAACAGGAGCGCGAACGGGCCCCATTTTTCGAACCAGCCGTACGCCTTGTCCTCGCCCTCGGGGTCGCGCTTCACGAAGAAGAAACGGAAGCCCTTCAAGCCCACCCAATAGTTCACGAGCGAAGACGCGATTGACGCGGCCATAACCACGGCGAAAACTACGAGCGGGTCGTACATCTTGGTGGCGATTATGATGAAAGGCTCGGAAGGCCAAGGGAGCAGGGAGACGCTGACGAAGCAGACCGCCGCCAAGCCGTACAAGCCGTACGCCGTAAACACGGAAGTGAGCGCGGGAACCGCGTCAACCGCGGACAACAGGTATAGAACCACGACGATTGCCAAGGCGAGCCCTGCCAGCCAGTACTCCCGCGCGAACGCCTTCGCGGATTCGAGCGCACCCATGACTAACCCAAACGCGCGCCCGATTTAAAAGGGTTGCAAGAAGTTCAAGCCGTTCAAGCCAGCCTTTCAAAGTCCCGCTTCTTTTTTCAGCGCCGCGGCCTTGTCCGTGCGCTCCCAGGTGAACTCGGGCTCTTCGCGGCCAAAGTGGCCGTACGCAGCGGTCTTCCTGTAAATCGGGCGCTTGAGGTCCAACTGGCGGATTATGTCCGCGGGCTTGAGCGGGAAAAGCTTGCGGCAAAGCGCCTCGATTTTTTCCTCGGGCACGGCATTCGTCCCGAAGCAGTCCACGCATACGCTCACCGGCTCGGCAACCCCGATGCTGTAACTAAGCTGGACTTCGCACTTGCGCGCCAGCCCCGCGGCGACGATGTTCTTGGCGATGTAGCGCGCCGCGTACGCGGCCGAGCGGTCCACTTTGCTCGGGTCCTTGCCGCTGAAACAGCCGCCGCCGTGCCGTCCCATTCCTCCATAAGTGTCCACTATTATCTTGCGCCCGGTGACGCCAGTGTCCGCCTCGGGACCGCCGACCGTGAAGACGCCGGTCGCATTGATGAAGTACTTGGTCTCCGCGTCCAGCCACTTGCCGCAAACCGGCTTGATGACCTGCTCCATCACGTCCTGCCGCAGCTTTTCCGCGGCAACGCGGGGGTCGTGGTGCACGGCGATTACCACCGCATCAACGCGCTTGGGCTTGCCGCCCTCGTACTCCACGGTCACCTGGCTCTTGCCGTCGGGACGCACCCAGCCGAGAATCTTCTTCTTGCGGACTTCCGCCAGCCGGCGCGCCAGCTTGTGCGCCAGCGAAATCGGCAAAGGCATCAGTTCGGGGGTCTCGTCGCACGCGAACCCGAACATCATGCCCTGGTCGCCCGCGCCCTGCTCGCGCCCCTGCGCCGCGGTGACGCCCACGGAAATGTTTTCGGACTGCTTGTGGATTGCCGTCCAAACCCCGCAGTCGTTGCAGTCCAAACCGTACTCCGGATTCGTGTAGCCGATTTCGCGCAGCGTTTCGCGCGCAATCGTGGAAATGTCCACGTAGCAGTTGGTCGTCACTTCCCCGGCAATCATGAGCGAGCCGGTGGTCGTCAAGCACTCTATGGCGACGCGCGAATTTTCATCCTTCGCAAGCATCGCGTCGAGTATGGCGTCGCTGACTTGGTCGCAAATTTTGTCGGGGTGCCCTTCAGTCACGGACTCTGATGTAAAGAACTTTTTCTCCACGTAAAACATACCCCGCGTAAGCAGGCAAAGTAAAGGTGTGCTAGCAAACTATAAAAACCTCCCCCCCACGATATTGCAAGGTGAATGACTTTGGATAAAACATCAATTGGAATAGCAATAGGTTGCCTGCTGCTTGGCGGGTTCGCAGGCTACTGGCTTGGTGGGCAAAACGCGATGGGAATTGCAGGAGACTACCTACAAAAAGGCGGTTACAAGAATTCCTCGAACCAGAGCGACAACTACACCGGAAACTACAGTGGGAATTACACAAACTCAACTATCAACAAAAACCAGAGCGGCAATTACAGCGGAAACTACACAAACTCCACTATCAACAAAAACCAGAGCGGCAATTACAGCGGAAACTACACAAACTC
>Ga0210057_1006046_pt1 | contig 15204 bp, 16 predicted proteins | sample CryGeyCG2114_010_2_FD_183968 | JGI IMG/M metagenome (GOLD analysis project Ga0210057, IMG submission 183968) | Groundwater microbial communities from aquifer - Crystal Geyser CG10_big_fil_rev_8/21/14_0.10 (SPAdes) (version 2) | ecosystem: Environmental > Aquatic > Deep subsurface > Groundwater ... | reverse complement strand
ACATTGGCACGCTTAACTAAGCCCGATTTGGTAACGGCGATTCTTTTGGCTTTACTCTGGTGTGTTTTCGCTTTCATTATTTGTTTTTTGCTTTAGTTGAACGTTGACAATATTGCCCATGAACTTTGGTCTTTGAGTGAAATCCATATTGAGACGGTTGGCGAAGTCTTCTAAGACCTCTAAGCCTTTCTCGCGAAAGATGTTCTCTCTGCCTCTAAATCTTAAAGATATTGATATTCTGTACCCTTCTTTCAGAAATTTTGAGGCTCGTTTGACTCTTTGTTCAATGTCGTGATCTCCCATGCGCACACTGAGGCGTAATTCTTTGACCTCGCCCGCCTTGGTCTGCTTTTTCTGTTGCTTCTCTTTACGGCTCTGTTCGTATTTGTATTTGCCGTAGTCAATAATTTTGGCAACAGGAGGATTTGTTTTGGGTGAAACCAAGACTAAATCTAATTCTTGTTTCTTCGCTTCTATAAGCGCGTTTGATCGAGACATTAACTCCGAGATACCCGTGTTATCGTCTATGACCATTAACTCATTGGCCCTTATTTGTTCGTTAACAGGGAGCCAATTGTTTTTCGAATTTTGTTTAAATCTTTTTTTACTCAACTACTTCAAATACTTTATCAGATAATATTCTTATTGACAACACTTTTAGCCCTTTTTTCCCACAATTAACTTTAAAGCTTTGGGAATGACGCTGAATGAGGCGGGTGTTCGGGCAATGGTTAGGTGGTCAACATCTACTGAAATTGGTTGCTCTGAATCTATTTCAATAACCGGGTAACTAAATTTAGACAACTGTGCTTGGGTATTGTTTTTTTTTGCTCCAAAAAAATTGCTCAAAAAGCCCCCTTTTTTTATGGGGCCTAAACAATTTAGGGTGACCAAACTTTCGCCTTTTTTGTTCAAAGTGGTGGTCACAACAGCCTCTTGGGCTATAGTTGTTAGATCAAATCCTTTAACTGAAATTTCTATGGCGGTCGGTTGTTCTAAGTCTAGTTTGGCTTTGGTTAAGAAAATGCTCGTGTTGTTGACGTGTCCAAGTGGGGTAAACTCCCACCTTCTTCTTTTCAGAGCAGCCACGGCGTCTTGCCAAGATTCACATTTAATTTTTTCAAATAATGTGGGGATATCTCCAAGAGGAATAACACCAAAAACCATGTCATAGCGTAAAAGCTTGGCAGCTGTTTTGTTGACCAATTTTGCCCCTCCGACCACAACCAGCGTTTGATATCCTTTCTGACTGGCGTCTATAAGAAGATTGTCTAGGTTTTTAGTAGGATTCAGTTCTATTATTTCTCCGGCGATTCCGCTATCTACCACAGCGTCTTCTATGTTTTTGGCTAATTCTGCTAACCGTTTAGTCGTGGGGTAGTCGAAGATAAAGTAATACACAGAATTTTATTCGTTTTCTAATTCCAGTTTTGGTTTAGGCTTAGTGCTTTTAGAATCTTTCTTCTCCTCTTTTTTATCTTCGGTGTCGGTGTCGGCGCTTGAATCGTTATCGCTTAATGCACTTTCTTCAGGCATTTGAGAGGTGCCAATAAAAGATGCGCCCGGTTGAATATGTAGAGTATTGGCTTTAATATCTCCTTTTACAATGCTACTTGGCATCATTTCTAAAGTGTCTAAGGCGTCAATTGACCCTTCCACCGTACCCGAAACCTGAACGGTTTGGGCTTTAACCGGCCCGATTACTTTAGCTTCTGCCCCAATGACAATGGATTGTTCGGAGATGACGTCTCCTTCAACTGTTCCATTAATTAAGATAGAACCGGAGTTTTTTATGCTACCCGCCAGCACCACATCTCCGCCTACCACTGTGTCAAATTCTTCTGTATTCTCCATAAGCTCTTGTTACTAATTATTTTGATTACTCTAATAACTAGTTTAGCACAAACAAATTACTCATAAATTGTTGCAACAAATGTTTATTTGTGGTAAAGTTTCACTTGTTTATGAATACATTGCAACCATCTATAAAAGTTACGGGCGCCCGCGAGCACAACTTAAAAAATATTGACATAGAAATACCCAGAGATAAATTGGTGGTTATAACCGGCTTATCTGGTTCGGGTAAATCATCTTTGGCTTTTGACACTCTTTACGCCGAAGGCCAACGTCGTTACGTAGAGAGCTTATCTGCTTACGCCCGACAGTTTTTGGGCATGATGGAGAAACCAGATGTTGACCATATTGATGGCTTGTCTCCTGCTATCTCTATAGATCAAAAGAACGCCTCTCGAAACCCGCGTTCTACAGTCGGCACGGTGACGGAAGTTTACGACTATATGCGTTTACTGTTTGCGCGAGTAGGAGAGATTTACTGCCCCAACGGCCACGGCAAAGTAGAGAAGCAATCGGCTACCCAAATTGTTGATAAAATCATTTTCAAATCTAAGGGCAAAGTGAGTCGCATTATGATTACTTCTCCTATGATTAGAGATCGCAAAGGGGAGCATAAAGCAATTTTTAACAAAATATTGAAATCTGGTTTTGCTCGCGTCTTTGTAGATGGTCAGCAAATGGATATTGAAGAAGCGATGCAACAAGAACTTAACAAGCAACAGAAGCATTCAATTGGAGCGGTCGTTGATCGGTTAATTGTTGATGGTACAGAAGGGGATGACTCTGACATTTCCGAAGATGAGAGGGTGCGCATTCTTGATTCAGTAGAGAAGGCCCTGAAGCTGTCAGATGGTTATGTGGAGGTAATTGATTTAGAGAAAGATAAAAGAGCTCTTTACTCTGAACATTTTGCCTGCCCTGACTGTGATTTTGCCTTAACAGAGTTAGAACCTCGCATATTCTCTTTCAACAGCCCGCACGGCGCCTGCCATAAGTGTCAGGGGTTGGGTTCGTTGCAACAGCTGGAGCCAGAAAGAATTGTGCCAAATAATAAATTAACAATTGCCGAAGGAGCCATTAGACCTTGGAGTCGGTCAACCAATTCAGAAACTTGGATGACCAGAATTTTAAGCGCTATCAGCCAACAAAAAGGTTTTGACCTAAACACTCCTTTTAAAGATTTAACAAAAAAACAACAAGAGATTGTGCTTTACGGTACGGGGGACGAAGAGATAAACATAGATGGCTACACCACCACCTATGAAGGTGTAATCCCTAATTTGCACAGACGTTATAAAGAGACAGATTCGGACTATATTAGGAGTGAAATTGAGAAATATATGGTCTCTCAAATTTGTCCGGAATGTGGTGGCGGAAGATTAAAAAAAGAAATATTATCTGTCAAAATTGCTGGCAAAAACATTGTTGACATCAACAAACTGAACATAGACCGTGCCAAGCAATACTTTACCGGTTTAGGTAAAGTCATTAGTCCGGTGCAGTTAGAGATTGCCACTCAAGTGTTGAAAGAGATTCAAACCAGACTAGAATTTTTACACAACGTTGGCTTAGATTATTTGACCTTAGACCGCAGTGCGAACACTTTAGCCGGCGGGGAAGCGCAAAGAATCCGTCTGGCTACTCAAATTGGTTCTGGCTTAACTGGAGTTCTTTATATTCTTGACGAACCGTCTATCGGTTTGCACCAAAGAGATAATGACAAATTACTAGACACCCTCAAAGATTTAAGAGACTTGGGCAACACCGTTATTGTGGTGGAGCATGACGAAGACACGATGCGTCAAGCAGATTATTTAATTGATATTGGCCCGGGAGCGGGTAAGTTGGGGGGTGAAATAGTGGCTCAAGGTACACCTGAAGAAGTAATAAAAGGCGAAGGATTAACAGCCCAATATTTACGCAACGAAAAAGAAATTAAAATTCCGACTGTGCGTCGCAATCCTTCTAAAAGAGAACTGGTTATTATAAAAGCGGAAGAGAACAACTTGAAAAAGTTGAATGTGACTATTCCCCTTGGTCTATTCGTCTGTGTTTCAGGGGTCTCCGGCTCTGGTAAATCTACCTTAGTTTACGATATTTTGGCTCGCGCCCTCAGCTCGCACTATCATCGTGCCCGAGCTATTCCGGGTAAACACAAAGAGATAAAAGGATTAGAGCAGTTAGATAAAGTTATCAACATTGATCAATCACCAATTGGTCGTACTCCGCGCTCCAATCCCGTCACTTACACGGGTATATTTACCTATGTGCGCGAGCTGTTTGCTAAAACGAAAGAGGCTAAGTCGCGCGGTTACTCCGCCGGCCGTTTCTCTTTCAACGTTAAAGGTGGGCGCTGTGAGTCGTGCGCGGGTGACGGAGTGAAGAAAATTGAAATGAACTTCTTACCAGATATTTACGTTAAATGTGAAGTTTGCAAGGGCAAGCGCTATAACGATGAAGCATTACAAATTTTATATAAAGGGAAGAATATTTCAGAGGTTTTGAATATGACTATTGATGAATCCTTAGAATTTTTTACCAATATTCCTGCCGTCAAGCGCAAGTTAAAAGTGCTTTCAGACGTCGGCTTGGGTTACATGCATTTGGGCCAACCAGCTACTACCTTGTCTGGGGGAGAGGCGCAGAGAATAAAACTAGCTACCGAACTTTCACGTCGTAGTACGGGTCGTACCATTTACATTTTAGATGAGCCGACTACTGGTTTACACTTTGAAGATATTAATAAGTTGCTGGGAGTTTTACAGCGATTGGTAGATAAAGGCAATACTATTTTAGTCATTGAACATAATATTGATGTTATCAAGTCTGCCGACTGGGTAATTGATTTGGGTCCGGAAGGAGGCGATAAAGGGGGTCAAATAGTGGCTGAAGGAACGCCTGAGCAAATTGCCTCGGTTGCCAAAAGTTATACCGGAAAATATCTGAAGAAGATTCTTTAACTGGTTGACTTTTCCCTCTTTTTGGCGTATATTGACGACAGCCTAGCAGGCTAATTGAAAATGTTGCTGCCATTTTTTGGCAGAGGAAAGTCCGGGCTTGAGTGTCAGCGTTGTTACGAAATGTAACCCACCGCAAGGTGCGAGATAGTGCCACAGAAAATAAACCGCCTTTTGTTTAAGACTGCTCTAAAAGCAGTCAAAAGCTCCAAGGTAAGGGTGAAAAGATTTGGTAAAAACAAATCCTTCTAGCCGGTGACGGTTGGAAGTGGTAAACCTAACGTCAAGCAAGTCAGGTTGGGCTAATTAAACATCACGTTGACACACGGTTTAATTGGACCCTGGCGCCTAGATAGATAACATTATAAACAGAACCCGGCTTATCAATTAGCATGCTAGGAACCTGTTGCAAAACCACCTTTCAGACCAAAACATCCTTCTTTCTACGAAAAACAGTTCAGAGCTCGTCGATGTATCTATTGATACAGCTCCTCGCTCTTCACTGTTTTCGCAACGAAAGCAGAACGTTTTTGTGAAGCGGCGGTTTTCCAACAGGTTCCAGGTTTTTTTGTATAATGAAAATATGAAATACCATAAATTGACTACCGAAGAGAAGGCAATTATTGAAGATAAAGGCACAGAAGCTCCTTTTTCGGGTGAATACGATAATTTCTTTTTACCTGGCACGTTCCATTGCCGTCGTTGCGACGCTCCTCTCTTTAGCTCCAAAGACAAGTTTGACGCTCATTGTGGCTGGCCCGCTTTTGAGGACAACGAAAAAGGCGCCATAACTAGAGTGACAGATGCCGACGGTAGTCGGACAGAGATTCAGTGTTCCAATTGCGGTGCACATTTAGGGCATGTTTTTGAAGGAGAAAAGATGACCGCTAAAGATACCAGACACTGTGTAAACTCCTTGGCAATTCGGTTTAAACCAAAGTAGTGACAAAAGAAAAAGCTGTTGCGCGCAACAGCTTTTTCTTTGGTTCGGGGACAGAGATTCGAACTCCGGTTCCCAGGACCAAAACCTGGTGTCCTACCACTAGACGATCCCCGATCATTCCCTAATCTAACAGATAAAACCGTTTTATTCAATCAGTTCACTCTTTTTTAAACACTGTAATTGTCTGATAGGCTCTTTTTAAGTATAACTCTTTCGCTTCACTACTGCCCGCCTCCGCATACAGATGCAACCCTTTGAATCTGGTTTCTATCATATTCAGTAGTGTACCTGCAATTCCTTGCCGGCGATATTGCGGATGGACTAATAAATCAGCAATTAAACCGAAGCCAATAGAGTCGGTAATGAGACGAACGGTACCAACCAAAATCTCTTCGTCATAAGCGCTGACGCAGTACTGGCTATTACCAAAGGCAGATAAAGCGGCCTCCATGCGCAATTCTGACCATTTGGGGTGTGAAATTTGCAGTAATTGAAGGTGTGCTTCTCTGTTAGGCTTGGTCTCTAAAAATGTAATCATAGCTCTAACTTAGCATATGCATTGAAAATATCAGCGATTTGCACTATAATGCGCTTAGATGCTAACTTTATCGACTAATAGACGTCGTAAGAAATCTAAAACTCTTGTTTATTTGGCCACTATTGTGGTCGTTTCTGTTTTGTTGATTATGCTACTTGGTAAAGCTACTTCAAAAGAAGATCAAAACGAAAATATCAATAAGGTGCCGGAACTGACCCAGAACGAATCACAGACTAACACTCAAACAGTGGCTAAAATTGAAGATGAGACGGAGACTGAAAAAGCGGTAGAGCCACAGCCGACAGAGCCCGTAAAAGAAGAGCCTAGCCAAGAAAGTACGGTTGATTTTGAAGGCACAGAGGTGCCCGCTTCAGGTTTCAAAATAAAAGTTCCCAAACAGTTCTTCTACTCCTTTAGTAACGAGGGCGGAGTGCAACTGCTAAACTTAGGCACGAAAGATTTTGGTCCCGAAAATCCTTATAATTTCTCTATGTCGGCTGAGGCTAGCGGATATATTAGCCCCATTGAGCAAATTCCATCAGAATCTATTGGCGGGTTAGTAGAGTCTATAGAGGAGAAAACAAATAGTGGGCTTACTTTACAGAAGAAAGTCTATAGGGGAGTGATAGATGGCTCAAATGATGTCACCCAATTGCTGTACACATTTGAGATAGATGCAAAAAAATACGGGGCTATTTTTTGGACCGCTTCATCTAACGAAACCCATCTTTCACGATTCTCCGATATGCTAAAAACGGTCAGTCCGTAAAATGAGTCGTGTCCAAAATTCTCAAACAACTCATTGAGGGTAGTAGTGATTGGTTCTTTATAATACATCAAGACGGCCACTTTGATTTTGTTAGTAGATCGTTATTTACGTTGCAAAAAAAAGATCTGCAAAAAGAAGGATTAGATCTATTGGAGTATTTACTTGATATTACGAATAAAAGAATTTTAGCTAAGGAATTAAGGGCCATTTTTAATGGTGGTCAAATCAGAATATTTTCTCTCAAAATTATGAATTTGGAACTCAAAGAACCAGCAGACTTTGTGGCTAGAGCATGGCCGATTGGTGAAAATGCAGTTGCTCTGCAACTAACCAATCAGTCAAGAATTGTCAAACGAGAGAAAGTTCTTGCTATGAAAGAGAATGAAATAGACTTGTTAATGAACTCTTTTTTTAAAAAAAGACCGCAATTAGTTGATTCACAATATTACCAGAAATTATTAAGATCTTTAATGACTGCGGTTGAGTCTGATATGGCTGAAATATATGTTCAAGAGCAACAAAGTAGCGACTTACAACCAATTGCCTCTATTCAAGAGAATTATTTAGCGAATAAATTCTTGATACAAGATAGTGCTTTGTTATCAGGAGATAGAACTAATTTATTAATAAACGAACAAATAAGGTCTATTAATAAGAATTTAGAGTCAGACATTCAGTCTTTGGTGGTGTGTCCAATCAAGTTGGCGGGGTACAAGAACGGGTTTTTGATTACAGGCAGTGTTGATAAATTCAATTTTAACTGGACAAAAATAAGATTATTGAACAAAGCATCTTTAGCTTTGTCAAACTTACTCTCAATTGACATCGTTTATTGGGAGAGGCAAAAAATAGAGAAGATGAAAGACCAATTCCTCTCTCTGGTCTCGCATGAATTAAGATCACCAATTACAGTTATTAAAGGAAATTTATCTTTAATAAAAGATGAAACCACTCATCAAGAACGAGTTGAATATTTAAAGATTGTTGATCGCAACCTAGACCGACTTAATAGACTGGTAGACGATATCCTTGAAGTGACTCGCTTGCAATATGGGGGTGTAAAATTTAATATCACCAAATTTAATTTACAGAAGTGTCTTTTAGATTTTGTCAAAGAAAACAGAAAAATTTTAGAAAGTAACCAGACTAAAATAATTTTAGACGCAGAAGACATTATGGTTGCAAATGACATAGACCGTATCAATCAAATATTGGCCAATTTACTTTCTAACAGCCTGAAAAACATCTCTAAGCAGAAGCTAAAAATTGAGATATCTGTTCGTAAGAAGGGTTCCGAAGTTGAAATGGTTTTCGCCGATAATGGTGTGGGCATAAACGAAGTCCAACTATCTGAGATATTTAACAGATTTTATAAAGTAACTGAAATTAAACCGGGAGCGGGTCTGGGCTTGGCTATTGTCAAGGAACTATTAACCAAGATGAAGGGAAGTATAGAGGTGGAGTCGGTAGTTGGAGAAGGCACACAATTTATCATTCATTTTCCCCTAAAAATATAATCCACTCATTTGTTATACTTAGGCTATGAAAGTGCAAATTATTCCTGCCATTTTAGAGGAGAAAACTGAATCTATCGTTCAAAAAATTTCATTACTAAACAAGGGCCAGCTAATCCATCTGGATGTTTTAGACCAGACTTTTCTACCGCGACTAAAGACGGCCCAACTAGAAGAGGCGCTTCTTATACTGTCAGAATTTCAGCTTGAATTGCATTTTATGACAAGTCAGCCCGAAAGATACATTAAGAAACTATCTCAAAATGTTACGGCTGTTATTTTGCACCAAGATTGCTTTCAGTCATCTGACGAGATGAAGAAGGCAATTTCGTTGTTTAAGGAAAACAAAATAGCTGTTGGCCTAACCACCAGTCCACAAAACACTTTACGATTTACAGAGGGAATAAAGAGCTATCAAATAATGGGTGTAATCCCCGGAAAATCAGGTCAGAAGTTTTTGCAAAATACAGTCATGCGCGTTCTAAAATTAAGGCAAAGTGAAGAAATAAGTGGTATGATGATATCTGTTGACGGAGGGGTGAGTGATTGGAACTATAAACAATTAATTGAGGCGGGGGCGACTAAATTAGTGATGAATTCAGCGCTTTGGTCTAAGCCTAATGCGCAGAATTTCTTAAACGAAGTTAACAGTCTAAATAGTAATTAAAAGGGGTATGGCATACAAGGTGGCCATTAACGGTTTTGGGAGAATTGGCAGAACTGCTTTTAAAGTGGCTCAATACCATCCTGAAATAGAAATAGTTGCCATTAACGATTTAGCAGACAATGAAAATCTGGCCTATCTATTGCGTCGTGACTCTGTTTATGGGCAATACTCTGAAGAGGTGTCTGTTGATGATGATAATTTGATTGTCGGTGGTTTAGAGGTGCGCATGTTGGCCGAAGCTGATCCGGCTAAGTTACCGTGGAAAGAGCTTAAAGTGGATGTAGTCATTGAGTCAACAGGTCTTTTTGTAGAGTCATCTAAGGCTAATTTACACATTCAGGCGGGAGCAAAGGCTGTGGTGATATCTGCCCCGTCAAAAGGTGAAAACCCGGCGCCAACCGCAGTCATTGGTGCGAATGAAGTTGCTACTAAAAACGGTCCTATAATCTCAAACGCCTCTTGTACGACCAACTGTGTTTCGCCTGTTATGGCAGTTTTAGAGTCGGCTTTTGGAGTAGAAAAAGGCATGCTCACTACTATTCACGCCTACACTTCTTCACAAAATATTCAAGATGGCCCGCAAAAAGATTGGCGACGCGGTAGAGCGGGAGCTTACAATATTGTGCCAACATCAACAGGTGCGGCTAAAGCGACTACAGAAGTTGTTCCCACTCTCAAAGATAAGTTTGATGGATTAGCTATTCGTGTCCCTGTCATTACAGGTTCATTGTCTGATATCACCGCCTTGTTAAAGAAGAAAACCACCGTTGAAGAGATAAATGAAACTTTTCGCGAGCGGGCAGACAAGGGAATATTTAAAGGAGTCTTAGGTTACGCCAGTGATCCTTTAGTCTCTTCAGATGTGGTCGGCTCTTCATACTCGGCCATCTTTGACCCCGGTTTGACCAGAGTTATAGACGGAGACTTAATAAAAGTTGTCGCTTGGTACGATAATGAAAGTGGTTACTCATCTCGCCTTGTTGAGCAGGTGATAAATGTTGCCAGACAAATCTCATGACTATTTTTTACATACAAAAGAAAGCGCAAAACATTCGCCAGTCAATTATAAAAATGTTGTTGGAGGCTAAAACAGGCCATTCAGCCGGCCCCCTTGGCACGGCCGATATTTTTGCCGCCTTGTATTTTCGGATTTTACGACATAAGCCGAAACAACCGAACTGGAGTAATCGAGACAGGTTAATTTTATCTTGTGGTCATATTGTCCCCGTCTGGTACGCCACTTTGGCCGAAGCCGGCTATTTCTCTAAATCAAGATTATCTCGTCTTCGGGCTCTTGATTCGGGGTTGGAGGGTCATCCACTTAAAGCATCTGTGCCCGGCATTGAAAATACATCGGGTCCTTTAGGTCAGGGAGTTTCTCAAGCAGTCGGCAGAGCTTTAGCGGCCAAACTTAATAATGAAGATCACCAAATTTACTGCCTTACCAGTGATGGGGAGCAACAAGAGGGGCAAACATGGGAGGCTTATATGTTTGCCGCCAAAAATAGACTAGCCAACCTCACTTTTATATTAGATAGAAACAATATTCAAATTGGCGGTTTTACGGAAGAGGTAATGCCCCTAGAGCCCCTACGGGCCAAGCTTGAATCCTTCGGCATGCATGTACTAGAGACTGACGGGCACAACATAAAAGGAATTATAGATTGTTGCGAGGAGGCTCGGGCTATTTACGAAAAGCCAGTTGTCATAATTGCCCATACAATTGCGGGTAAAGGTGTTGATTTTATGGAATTTGACCCCAACTGGCACGGAAAAACTCCAAATAGTCTTGAAGCAAAAAAAGCCCTTAACCAGCTAAGGAATTTACAAGGAAGAATAGATTATGACTGAAATGAGACATTCACCACGAGACGGATTCGGAGACGCTTTGTTAACGCTCGGCACAAAAAATAAAAAAGTAGTTGTTTTGAGTGGAGACCTAAAAGAGAGCACTAGGTGTACCGCTTTCGCGGAAGCTTTTCCTGAAAGATATTTTGACGTTGGCGTAGCTGAACAAAATATGATGGGCCTTGCCAGCGGTTTAGCTGATGAAGGGTTTATTCCGTTTGTGGCCTCCTTCGCTGTTTTTAACCCGGGGCGTAATTGGGATCAACTGCGGGTTAGTGTTTGTTACAATAAATCAAACGTGAAGATTATCGGTAGCCATGCAGGCTTTTCCGCTGGTCCCGACGGTGCTACTCATCAAGGCTTAGAAGATATTGCTATAACCAGAGTCTTACCCAATCTAACTGTTTTGGCTCCGGCTGACATTAATGAGGTTAAGCAGGCAACTCTGCGAGCAGCTGAAGTAGTTGGCCCTGTTTACATTAGGTTTAACAGATCAGAAGAACTTGTTGTCACCAATCCTCAAGAGGAGTTCATTATTGGTCAAGCTAAGACTATTAAAACTGGTAGAGATATTGCGGTGCTTACAACCGGCTCAATGCTTGGCGTGGCGCAAAAAGCGGTTAATAAGCTATCTAAAAAAGCTGACATTGCCCTTATACACCACCCAACTATTAAGCCTATTGATAGGGATTCTATTTTAGACATCGCCCGCCGAGTAAAAATTATTATCACGGTAGAAGAGGCACAGCTCAATGGTGGTTTTGGTAGCGCCGTACTAGAGGTATTAGCAGATAAACAACCAACCAGAGTGATTAGAGTGGGGGTAGATGATACTTTTAGTCAGTCTGGTAAGCCGGAAGAATTAAAAGACAAATATGGCATAGCTCAAAAAGACATAGAGAGTGCAATCTTAAGAGCGATCATTAAGAAATGATAGCAAATCTTAAATCTGTTCTGTTGAAGGCTCAAAAAGAAGGATTTGCGGTAGGCGCCTTCAATACAAACAACATGGAGTTAACGATGGCTATAATAAAAGGAGCAGAGAAGACCAACTCACCCGTTATTGTAGCCATATCAGAAGGTGCCCTAGTTTATGGGGGCGAAGCACTGGTAGAGCAGGCTAAATTTATGGCGGTCAAAGCTCAAGTACCGGTTGTTTTACATTTAGATCACGGAAAAAGTGTTCAAATAGTGGAAGAATCCTTAAAGCTAGGCTTTAGCTCTGTGATGTTTGATGGTTCTGCGTTCACATTTGATAAAAATTTACATCTTACCAAGCAGGTTGTTGCCTTAGCGAGAAAAAAAAGAGTTTCTGTAGAAGCAGAGCTAGGTACGGTTGGTGGGTCAAAATACTCTGAAAAAAGTGTGCCCGTTGTTTACCCTACATTGCAACAAGTACAAAGCTTTATTAGCAAAGTCAAGATAGACGCTATTGCACTTGGTTTGGGCACCTCACATGGTGTGCCTGTACCGAAAGAGCACATTGAGCAATCGTTATTGAAAGAGATTAGAGAGCAGATAAAAACACCAATAGTTTTACACGGTGCCTCTAATCTACCAAACGTTGATATTAGACAAGCAATTAGAAATGGAGTTACCAAAATTAACATAGATACCGAGTTACGTCAGGCTTTTACCGAGTCGGTGAGAAAGTATCTCTCGGCGAATTCGCACGAGATAGATATACGAAAATATTTAGGAGAAGCTTCAGACAGTGTACAGAAACTGGTTTGTCAGAAAATTGAATTATTTGGCTCAAAGAACAAAGCATAAATGAAAATTGGCATAGCCGGTGATATAACAAAAGATACATATTTGAAACTCAACAATGATGAGGCACATTTAATGTGCAAAATTAATTCCTCTAACTGTGAGATCTGTTTCAGTTATGCAGAGAAGTTACCCGTGGAAGATGTTATTCAAGCAATTGGTGGAAACGCAGCCAACGTAGCGATTGCTTTTAATAAGCTTGGCTTGAATTCTATTCTACTGACGCAAGTTGGCGCAGACTTAGACTCAAAATATTTATTGGCAGAGTTAAAGAGATTGGGGGTTGATATTGATGGAGTAACAATTGCCAAAAACGAAAAAGCAAATAATTCTACCATTATTAATTACCAAGGTGAGAGAACAGTGCTTAGTTTTCATCAAAAGAGAGAATACAAGCTAAAAAGCTCAACGCAGGCAGAGTTTATTTACCTGACTTCTATGGGAGAAGGATGGCAGAAAGTGTATGAACAGTTCTTAACACATAAGCTCATCTATCAGCCTGGAACATTGCAAATTAAGCAGGGGTCAAAAGCTTCGCGAAAAATTCTAGCGAAAACTAATATATTAATTTTGAATAAAAATGAAGCACAACTTTTCTTGAATACAGAGTCACAGAATGAGAGAACGCTCTTACATAAATTACTAGATACAGGGGTACAAGAAGCGGTTATTACAGACGGCAAACATGGTTCTTACGCTACTGATGGTGTTAACTTTTGGCAATGTGGTATTTGGCAACAAGCAAGTCGTGTTGAAACAACAGGAGCGGGTGATTCATTCTCCGCTACTTATACATCTATGCGCTTACAAAATCATAGTATAGAAGATTCATTAGTTTCCGCCTCTCTTAATTCAGGCAGTGTTATTCAGCAGGTGGGAGCCCATGATGGTCTACTCAGCGCTCATCAACTAGAGGCATTGAAAAAAAGAATTAAGATTAAAACACAGAACATATGAAGCGTAAAGTAGTAATTCTGCGTGAGATACCAAAAATAGCAGAAACAATACTAGAAAAAAAATTCATCGTTGACGTAAATCGTTCTAAAGAAATATTGACCAGAGAGAAATTATACAGAAGAGTGAAAGGGGCATCAGCAATTATTTCTTTATTGACAGATAGAATTGACCAAGCGGTCTTAAGCGCTGCCGGCCCGAATCTAAAAATTGTGGCAAACTATGCTGTTGGTTATGACAATCTAGATTTAGATGCTTGTAAGGCATCTGGAGTGATAGTGACTAATACGCCAGGACAGTTAACGGAATCAGTCGGAGAGTTTTCTGTCGCTTTATTACTAGCGGTCAGTAGAAGAATTACTGAAGCGGACGAATATGTACGAGCAGGCCGATATAAAAAATGGGAACCTCTGATGTTCTATGGTTCCCCTATGTTAAATAAAACATTAGGCATCATTGGTGCGGGTAGGATTGGTACATCATTAGCCAAAATTTGTCACAACGGTTTTCAGATGAAAATTATTTATCATGATTTACAGCCTAATTATCAATTAGAGAGGGAGTTAGGCGCGCAGAGAGAGTCACTAAACTTCATATTTCAAAAATCAGACGTTATATCACTACATGTTCCTTTATCGCCCACCACCAAACATCTTGTTGGCAAAAAAGAGCTTTGGTCTATGAAGCCTAATGCCATCCTTTTAAATACTGCCAGAGGTAAAGTAATAAATGAGAAATATTTAGTGCAGGCTTTGCAAAAGAAAATTATATTTGGTGCGGGCATTGACGTCTTTGAGAATGAACCAAAATTGCATCCGGGTTTAAGAAAGTTGAAGAATGTAGTTTTGACTCCTCACATTGCTTCAGCCACTGAAACGGCCAGAAACCAGATGGCAGAAATTGCTGCTAGAAATGTCATTGCCGTCTTATCTGGTAAGAAACCTATAAACCCAATAATTTAGGGTATTGACAAGTCAGATATACCTGCCAGAATAAATACAGATTAGAAGTTAAGTAGCAAAACATTATGGCGTACGAGTACACAAACTCAAAGGGGCAGACATACTACCTTCATTCGAAGGAGGTTACCTTGAAAGGAAACCTAAATATGAGAATCTACTACTTTAAGAAGGAAGTAGACGACGAATTCGCTCTTGACGAATTACCTGAAGGAAGAGAGGTGATTGAGAATCAGCGAACAGGGCTACCATTAGTTCGCCGAATTAGATCAGCAGAAGAGCAAGCTGAAATCGACAAGAAGAAAGCAGCTAAATAAGCTGAGTAGAAATATAATATTTCTAAAAGAAAAAAGACCTAAACATTGGTCTTTTTTCTTGTTTAATAAGTGAAAGTCTGTTACATTTTTGTGTAATGAAACGAAGTGATATTT
>Ga0210057_1006045_pt1 | contig 15205 bp, 12 predicted proteins | sample CryGeyCG2114_010_2_FD_183968 | JGI IMG/M metagenome (GOLD analysis project Ga0210057, IMG submission 183968) | Groundwater microbial communities from aquifer - Crystal Geyser CG10_big_fil_rev_8/21/14_0.10 (SPAdes) (version 2) | ecosystem: Environmental > Aquatic > Deep subsurface > Groundwater ... | reverse complement strand
TCTGAAAGATCACTTTTCGCACCTCCTTGCCTTTGAAGATGGCGATTTTGGTAATAGTCCTAATTTCTGTATTCATAAATTCTTTACAAACAACCAACCAGACTGCACAACAGATGCAATCCTACCTGCAATCATCTTAGTAAATAATCAGGGAATATACAAGAGCAAAGCATCAATTCATTTGCCTAGTAATGACTTGGTCAGCCCATAAGTATCGGCATGCTTAAAATGACCCACGATTGAAGCTCTAGTTTCCGCCAACTTTTGTTCGGTGAGTGTCCCTCTTTTCACCTGCTTTATCTTGGAGCGATAGTTGCGCTCAATCCGGTGGAGCGTGACTCCGCGCACCAGTACATGATTATAAAATATTCGGTATCCCACAAATGGCACACCGCAGTCCACATTTTTGATCGTCAGTTTCTTGGGGTGGAGAAACAGATGTAACTCGTTTTGTAAAAAGACAGCGATCTGCTTTTGCAAATCTTTCAAATACTCTTTATCAGGATGAATAACCAAAAAGTCATCCATATAGCGGGAGTAGTGACGTACTCTCAACCTATCTTTAACAAAATGATCCAGTTGATTAAGATAAATATTGGCAAATAGCTGGCTGGTTAAGTTCCCAATGGGCAGTCCTGTTCGGGTTTCTACCGAAATACTTGGATTAGTTGGAACAACCTGATCAAACAGGGATATTTGAGTTTCGGGTACGCTTTTGGGGATTGTCGCTGATTGGTGAGTGGTAACGATGGTGTGGACAAGATCCATAGTTCTGGGGCATTTTACGGTTTTGCCGATAATTGTCAGTAGTATGTCCCAAGAAATGCTTTGGAAGAATTTGCGGATATCACATTGAAGCACATAAATGGGAATATCTTTGCCGTATTGGCACCGTGCTGCCATCAAAAACCGTTTGAGCCTCATCGCTGCAAAATGAGTTCCCTTATTCGTGCGACACGCATACGAATCATGAATAAATTGTTTTTCAAACAGAGGCTGAATGACAGAGACAAGCGCGTGTTGGACAACTCGATCACGGATGTCTGGAGCCGCGATCGCTCTGGTTTTAGGGTCATGCAGGGTAAAATAGGTATACGGGCGAGGCAGATAAAACCCCTTTTGCATTTCGTAGCGCAAATGAAACAGGTTTTCTTCAAGGGCAAAAGTAAAGGCGCAGATTTTTCTTTTATACCGATTATCCAGCTGAGCGAGTTTGTGGGCATCAAATAAATGTTTTAGGTCGCATATTTGCTCAAACATAAATTCTTACGCGGGAATAAACGACAAACCCCGCCTCGCGGTAGGGTTTGTCTCTCGTACCCAATCTCTTATCTTACCCATTTACTTTATCATCCGCAAAGAGAGAATGATAAAAATACAGGCATTATGTTTTTCCACCAGTTTAAAGGCAGAAAGGAAAAGATAGCTGTGATCCTAAAACCCTGAATACATGTCCATAAACACATACTGCTCGTTCTGGCGCGAATAGATCACTGGCGCAACGAAAGCCAATGTTGTTGTTCGTATTCCCCGGCGTGTTATTCAGATTCGCTGTGAATGCCCCAGCGTTGGAAGTGTTATTCCAATTGCCACCACGGAGGAAGGCGTGTCGCGTTTTGACTGGTCTTTCCCACCATTTATCATACGCTCTTTGTCACCTCGATCCACGCAGTCAGCATCCGGCCAATTTCATTTAACAGCTCCACACTTACCAGATATTGCTTGATACTAATCTGGCGTGTATCTTTGGAAAGTCGGAGCATGATCCGCAAATAATCCAACGTATCTGATGATTCGTTTTGGAGACATCTTCGCTCACTCCCTCTGGCTTTATTGGCTTTCATGACAGAGATCAACAGTGACAATGAGAGTTCCTCCAGTTTTCTCCCCAGAATCAGCCGATGATTTTTAGGCAGGCGGTTAATGAGTGGGTAAAGCCAAAGCATAAAATCATAGGTTTTCTGGTGTAACACAAATTTTTCCATCTCTTCATTATGGCAAAATAATGCTCGTTTGAAACAAAGACTATTTTTCTAGAATCACTTAGAGGTCTTACCCCTCATTTTGCAAGGGTTTCCAGCTTCGCCTCCAATAAACTGCTCCGCCAGATGGCGGATTGCCCTTGCAAAACTCACCCCGCTAACTAAAGCACCAGTATGGGAAGTATGGCCATACTTCCCAACTATTAATTTTCGGGAGGGGCCAAAAGAGAGGAGGTGAAAATATATGAAATTACTAACGAAAGAGCTACTAGCTAGATTCGCCAGGCTAGGCAGACAGGAAGACAGCACTGATCCAATCGTGGTTGCGAAGTTTTTTAATCCAGCGGGCGCGGGTACGTGGTATGCCACCGAGTACGATCCAGAGTCAAAGGAATTTTTCGGATTTGTTTCAATCTTTGGGGACTTCAATGACGAATGGGGTTCTTTTTGGATCACACGCAATACATGGTTTTTAACCATATAGTTTCGCCACTCGGAATAGAAAGAATTTCACATCTCTCACTCCTCTCACCAATGCTCTAAAACCTTTGAGTTTGGCATTGAATGATTCAGCGGCAGCGTTGGTACTGCGATGGTGAAAGTAGTTAAGGATGGTGTCCTCGTAGGCTTTGATTGATTCGGCTGCGACTTGGAAGGGTTCAATCTTTTCCGCTTCCCCCGATTCTCTAAATACCCACTATTGCGTGTGATCCTTCTTTTTCTCTAGCAGAACTCGAAAGTTATCGCGGAAATTTTGGTTTAGGGATCGAGCGAGATTTGTACTTTGGCGAGAAGCCAATTAGCGAAGTTGTACCACAAGCAAAGTAAGGCAGTAAACAGCCCCAGACTTGAAACATCTGGGGCTGTCTTATTCATCCTCTACCCCTACCTTTTCCCATTCACCAGAAAATGCACCTTCTTGGGTTGTGACATATATAGCGGTTTGATCAAGCGATGAATCTTCGTATATCTTGGCGAGATACTTTTTGAGATATATTTGAATACCCAGTGTCGGACAAATGAGTAGAATTGTTGGGAATGGATGATTTGTGACTTCTTCAAATGTGCCACTATCAATATAGTCGGTGTATTGTTCGATGCGTTTTCGTAGAGTAAAGCGTGGAGCGCCCTCGTCGATGACTTCGACAAAATAGCGTTTGGTTTCTTGATTTTCATCGACTCTGGCAAAATAGGCATCGGGCAAGGGATGAATAATGTATTTGTGAGCAAGCAAGTCAGTCTTGGTGAAAAAATGAAGGGTGTGTTTTGATTTGGCTGATTCAATTACAAGATGCTGATAATACTGAGCTATAAATAAGGCATGAGTTATAAATTGTTGTGATCTGACTTTTTCTCGATAAATACGTTGGAGTGTTTTTGGCTCTATTCCATCGATATTCTGCAAAGCTTTGATACTTCCTGGAGCAAGGAAATAAATAGCTGGTTGGTTGGCTGATCCAAGTGAGCGGGTGTAGTGTTTGTTTATGTAATTTTGTGAGGTGAGAATTTTAAGATGGTAGTTTGTAAGGCGTGGTGTTTTGTCGTTGAGTAAGTGTTGAATGTGAGTGCTGGTGAGAAATCGAAATCGGTAAAGAAGTTTGAGAATTGTAAGTTGTTTGTCTATAAGTGTGTGGTTGTCCATAAGTGTTTGGCAGAATCTGGAATGATTCTATCATTCCTCTCCCTTATATATAAGGAATAAGAAGTAAAAGTAAAAATATAATATACCTATCTATCGGCCTAAACTCAAATATCTCATTACCTACCGGTAGGTAATCAAATGACCCTTACGGAACTACTACTTTTACCTTTCCAGATGATGCATTTTTCACTTGTCTTGGGACTACTGCTAACGCCTCATACTTCTTTGCATAAGACTTCCTTGATGACTCTACGACCTCATTAATTCGGCTTTGACTAAATGGCATATGAACAGGAGTTGTGACTCCTGAAAATGGCTCTTCTGGATTCATGGCCCCCAGTCTCATATAAAAATGGTATGACGGCAAGCTAGCTATCTCTCCTTGTTCGATATACGGTCGAAACTGTGGCAAGATCATCCGCTCATCTTCTGGGTTAGCGGTTCTAAAACAAATAACCGTACCTGTATTGGCGAGCGTTATATTAACCAGTGAAACATCTTCAAGTTGAGATGTAGTTTGGTGAGCCAGTATTGCACCCAATCTATATTTACGAGCTTCTGAGAGGATTTGGGCGAACGCTGGCGTAGCAAAGTTTTGAAACTCATCTACGTACAGATAGAAATCTTTTCTCTCTTCAGGGTTCATTCTGGCGCGTTTGAGTGCCGCCAATTGAATCTTGGCCATAATTAGCACACCAAAGACACTAGAGTTGTCTTCACCAACTTTTCCTTTTGAGAGGTTACACAAAAGTATTTTACCCTCATTCATTATCGTATCGAAGTTTATGGTGGATTTTCCTTGTTCAAGGATTCGTTTAGCGGTTGGCGAAAAGAGGAAACGTCCAATCTTATTGGTGATTGGCGAGATCATCTTTACCTTTTGATAATCACCAGCCTTTGCAAATTCATACTTCCAAAAGTCCAAGAGGTTTTCATCTTTTAGGTTACGCACTACCGACTTTCTGAATGAGGTATTGATTAGAAGTTTATAGACAGTAAAAAGAGAGGCATCGGGGATGGTAAAGGCTGTGTGAATAGTGTTGCGAAGAATGTATTCCATTCTTGGCCCTGAGTATTTGTCAGTATAGATTTTGTTAAAAACCGAGATAATACTTTCGGCAATGAATTCCTTTTCTCGAATTGCATCCTCTTCATTTAAGCCATGAGTTAACTCGAGTAAATTGATACCCATTGGATAACCAATGTCATCAGGGTTAAAGTAAACAACATCTTTGATTCGTTCTTTAGGGATAACCGATAAAATTTGCTCAATCAAATCACCATGGGGATCGATAACACTCAAGCCTTTATTGTTTTTTATGTCCTGTTCGATCATCGACAAAAGCATCGTCGATTTTCCCGTACCAGTAGCTCCCAGGATATAGACATGGCGACGGCGTTCATCGACAGTCAAGCCTATCTTAGTTTCAGTCCCACCATAGGTATTTTTGGCAAAATATAAGTCGCATCCAACTTTCTGTTTTAGGGAAAGTGGGGCGGGCAACTCCCGACTATGTAGTTTGGAAAGATTTTCGGTTTTGGTGGTACTGGTGTAAGGGAAATGATATAGATCAGACAACTCAGATGTTGAGAGGATCAGATTACCCATAAAACCAAATAATCGGCGTCGGTAGAGCCATAACAAAAGATTATTAATTGCCTTTATCCTAAGATATCTTTTGGGTCTTAGGTTTTGATACCCTGCATTGGTAAATGGACTAAGGGCAGCGATAAACCCCTTTTCAATCCTTGATCGACTAGAATGGACACTTGAAACGGTTAGATATCTTAAGGAAACGGCAAACAACTGCTGATCAATCTTTTGTTTAATCTGAGTTTCGACTATATCCTTGTACGTGCTATCAGGTAGCTGAGCTTTCAAAGAATTGATGGATAAAATCGGCCCTTCTCGACCACCAGTTAATATCCAGATTACTATACCAAGGGGAAATAAAAGAATTTGTAAGGCGATATAAACAATTGTTAAAAAGATAGAGCCAGCTACATTAGATCCCTTTAACTCTGATAGAACATCCTTCTTTCCTAAAAAGAGTGAACGCAGACGTCCAACAAATTGAGCTGTCGGCCTGCCAACAGTCGATACAACCATTTGCACGGCCACCAACTCATTCTCAGCCAGCTTAGTCATTGTTCCTGTGATATAGGCAATCGGGTCATATTCAGCTAGGTTATCTTGTTTCTTAAGAGGAAAAGCAAAGTGATTAGTTAGACCAATATCAATAATGTGGCCTTTGAGACTATTAATGTCTAGGTAATCAGATGCATCTTTGACTTGGATACCAGGAAGATAGGCTATCAAATTCTTTTTGACAATTTCCGCATCATCCGTTGAAAGTCTCAAGATATACCTAATACCCCTTTCTTTTGTTGAAGCAATTTCAAATGAATAGGATTTTGTAACATCAAATAACCTCAATAACCATGTGCGCTGACGAAGTAACCCGTGGACGGAAGTAAATAGTTGGGTGGTGGTAAATGAACTTTGTTCGGTAGTGGTGGGTGGGGCTACCTCAAATAAAGTTACAGGTTTACCTGATTCCTTCCATGATAAATAAATTTTAACTGTCCAGAAAACAATCGTTAATACTGTCAAAACCACAATACCCACAACCAACACTGGTTTATACAGATTAAATTGAACTAACGAGGCAATAAAATAAGGATGAAGAAATAGACCCAATGCAACTAGTTCTTTTTGAAGGATGGTGAAAATGATATTGTTTTTCAACATAACTACCCAAGGTGGGCAGTTAACATCAAGTACTAACGGTATTTGATGTTGTTTGAATGATACTCCCTGAGGCTGTTTTTGGCAAAAGGATACTCGCCACATCTGGCTTGACACTATAAATATAATGATATAAACTATAAATATATTTATAGTTAATACATGCCCATGAGCCTAGAATTAGCACATATTCAACAAGCTTATACCAGACAAGAAATACTCGCTCCATTTGTTCAAGTATTTGATCAATCCGCACTAAAGTTTAAGCAAAATCTCACTATTACTGAGTCTTTGGATGTAATGTTTCCGGAGCAGAAGAGACAAGACAAAGACATTCTTAAAGCTAAAGAGGCATTGGGCGAACTTGCTAAAGAATTCACTGAACTTGAATTAAAAGAAATCGTCACGGACGTAGATTTTATAGTAGAAAGCTGGCTGGACGATTTTGAACGAGACTTATTCAAAGGGAAAACAATGAAGGAATTACTACATGAAAAAGGAGGACTATGAAAAAAATAATGACTAACATCGAACGGGACAAAATGGAGAATAAAAAAGCTATCATTTATCTTCGTGTTTCAACGGAGGAACAAGTAGACAATTTCTCACTCGATACTCAGGAGGGTATTTGTCGAAAAGAAGCTGAAAAACGTGGATATACGATTACAGAAATATTTCGGGAAGAAGGTAGATCGGCTAAAACTATCTTAGGCCGACCAGTTCTTATTAGTTTACTCGAATACGCCCGAAAAAACAAAAATAAATTTCAAGCATTGTTCGTCTATCGACTTGATCGTATCTCTCGCCAAACATCTGACTATTTGGCTATCCGCAAAAAACTCGGAGAGTGTGGAGTCACAATAATTTCTGCTACAGAGCCAACTGGTGACAGTCCTACCGAAAAGCTTGTAGAAACAATTCTGGCGGGATTTGCCCAACTAGATAATGATATCCGCAGTGAAAGAGCTAAAAATGGACTCCGAGCACGATATAAATCAGGGCTAATAAGCGGCAAGCCTCCACTAGGCTATAAATTTGAAATGGGTTTTGCCGTTAAAGATTCAGAAACGTGGGATCAAGTTAAGACTGCTTGGGGAATAATGGTTTCAGGGAAAACCAGTCTTTCGCAAATCGCCAAAATTATGACTGATTCCGGTTTACGAGAAATACATGGCAAGCGACCATTCAAAATCCGAACCCAAACCGCGAGTAGAATCTTTCGCCAGAAGTTTTATGCAGGGATGCTAACGTCAAAAACATATCCTGATGAGGTCAGAGGTCAACATGTTCCCATGATCACCCTTGATCAATTTTATAAGGTGCAGGCTATCCTTGATGGGCGAAGAGTAAATAATGTAGTCCTTGTGCGAAGAACTCGTGAAAATGATGATTTTCCTTTACGGCGTATCGTGAAATGTGGAATCTGCAATGTTGGCTTAACTGGTGGTTGGAGTAAGGGGCGAACCACTAGATACGCATATTATCGCTGCGCAGGAGGCTGTACAAAGTCCATTCAGGTTAAGGTATTAGATGACGCTCTCATTGATCTACTCAAGCACATAACACCTAAAGAGGGAGCTATAAATCTGTTTATCTCTCGTATGTATAAGATTTACCACGAGCGATACAATCGATTACGAACGATGAAAGATCGAGCTGATACAGAAATAGTTATGCTACAAGAAACACGTCGTCAGCTTGTCGAGAAAAACTTATCCGGCATCTATTCCGACGATATTTTCCGAGAGCAAAATTCTATTATCGAAGATAAAATGACTAAGGCTCAGATCGTCAAAGAAGACACACTCATTGATAACTACAATATAGATAAGGTAACCGGATTTATGCGAACAATGCTGGCTGACTTGGGTGAAACCTACAAAAGATCAACCCTAAATCAGGCTAAAGTGCTTCTTGGTTCAATCTTCCCCTCCGGAATGGCTTGGGACTATAACGGTACATTGAACCACACTTTAAGCCCGATTTATCAAGCTATTCTTAACTCTGGGAGTGATGGACTCCCGTCTGGAGCGGGAAAAGGGATTCGAACCCTCGACCTCCTCCTTGGCAAGGAGGCGCTCTAGCCAACTGAGCTATTCCCGCATCGTCTTTATTTTACCAAAGACGGTGCCAAGCTGAGGAGTCGAACCTCAATTTCGTGTTTTTCAGACACGCGCCGTGACCACCTTGGCTAGCTTGGCATGCCTATTATTATATCAATCATTTTATGAGAAAATATACCTTGTTGGGCAGGTGGCGAAATGGTAGACGCGCAGCGTTCAGGACGCTGTGAGGCAACTCTTGGGGGTTCAAATCCCCCCCTGCCCACAATTTTTCTATAACTACTGATAATGTCAGCTGAAAGCAAATTTACATTTCGGAGGCAAAATGAAATCGAAAATGCAAACCTTTTTCAAATTGTTTAAGATTATCTTCATCCTAATTTTAGTGATCGGTGGGTGCGGTCTTCGCTCGTATTTTGTCTGGCAAGCTCTGGGTACTACTATTCAACAGGTTATCATCGGTGCCTTGGCAATTGGATTGGTATGGAACTGCGTAGTTCCTTTTCTTGGTTTATTAATTCTCTTCGTTATCCTTTTCATCATTTTTCGTCTAGTCGAATATATTCAAACATATTAGTTTACTTTTCCGGGTTCACTCCCGAAGTTTTTGTCGGCGTATAATTAATATTCCATGCCCTCAAAACAAGACAATTTTGAAAGAAATCTTGTATTGGAATATTTCCTTCACGGATCAATAAATAAGGTTTTTTCTTTTCACCATTTTGATTTACCCATTTCCTTTGCGGGATATACCAGGGTTCTCTCCAAATACAAAGTTGTCAAATCCGCCGGACCAAATAGCAATCTCTCCGAATCTTTACGTATTTTGAGTAAAGTGGTCGACTACAAGATACCACTCGAAAGAATTTATCATCAGTATGCCCCTCGGACAATTCAGGTTTCTACCAATACTCTTCACCGCATGCTCCATTACACACGTCTTGGTCTTACCAGAAGACAAGGAACGGTACTGATCATTACCCAAAAGAATCGTCCGGAAGCTTTTCTGGTTGGCAACGACAACAGTCTCTCCAATTCAGTCTTAGGGAAAAAGGGGGATATCTCTCTTCCCATGGGACATTCAAAACTCGGCGAACTTCCCCAAGAATCGATTCTTCGTGTCCTTCAGCAAGAAGTTTTCACCAAACTAGTTTTAGATAAGTCTTTTCCCGACAATATCCTTCCGCTTCATCCTAAACCTATTATGTATATGAATATTGCCGACATTCGGGTATCGATCTACCACATAGAATTAGATAAAGAAGTTAACTTTAGCAGCTTCAAACTTTCTAATCTGCGCTTCGAAAAATTAAATGATATCTCTGACCTAAAAACTCGTCCCGGAATACTAGAAATCCTTCAAAAATACGAAAAACTTTCATTATTTCCAGAACCCGCTAGTACCCCTGAATTCAACTCAAATCTCAACTCAAATCTCTTCGCTCTGGTAGAGGCGCCCTCTTCTGACTAAGCTCACAGCTTCGATGTAAAATGTATCAGTAATTTCCCTGCCCGCATCCCGCCAGGACGGGAAGCTCCTGCATGCGGGCGTCGGGAATGGCAGGGAATATTACTTATTCAACGGTCTCGAATTATATATTGGCTGGACTAGAAACATTAAGCATTGAATTAACAGCCACCAGGGGATTGGTAGAAGCAACGAAGCCTCGAAGACCCTTGAAACTGATATACTTTGAAAGCTGTCTCTCAAAAGAAATGGTAATCTTACGAGAAAAGCAGTTAAAAACAGATTTTGGAAGAAAATGGCCTAAGAAAAGATTAAAAATGTAATTGCCGAGTCGTCTAGTGGTAGGACGCCTCCCTTTGAAGGAGGATATCCTAGGTTCGAATCCTAGCTCGGCAACAGAAAGGGATTCCCCACCCATTTTCGGGGTAGTCGCCCGCGCGCCCGCGCGCGCGCGGAGCTCCCGTGGGGATACACGGGATTTCGAATAGGTATAAGTTCTCAAGATTCTCAGTGGCTTTTCCCATTTCACCATAATCTGTTTATCTTTCAAAAAGAAGTTCGAACCGATGTTTTGGACGAAGAACCGCAGTTCTGAGTCCACGGAACCCTTGCGCGCGATTTTTTGCGCCAGTATGGCGCTATTTACAAACTTAGAAAAAGGTTCGAGCCAACTACAACCAACTTCTTCTGTTTTGGATATCTGTTGCTCAAGCTTTAACTTTTCATCAAACAACTACAATCCCAAGCTTACGAATATATTTCCATAAAATCAGAAGACGACTTAATTGATAATTTGAGACGCCAGTTAGAAAAGCTCAATAACTATGCCTTCACTGATAATGAATGGGATACATTTTTTGTAAGCACTTTAGCCAATCCCAATCAAAGCATTGTCGAAAAAACAATCACTATTCAAGAAGATTACATCAAGAACCTCACTCGTGACGATGGGTCAATCAAAAATATTCACCTCATCAAAAAAGATAATATTCACGATAACAGTTTGCAGGTTATCAATCAGTATGCGACTGAAGATGGTCAGCGCACCAATCGATACGATGTGACGGTCTTAATCAACGGACTGCCACTCGTCCATATTGAGTTAAAACGCAGGGGAGTGGCAATCCAAGAGGCATTCAATCAAATAAACCGATATAACCGGGAGAGCTTTTGGGCTTCATCTGGACTTTTTGAGTATGTGCAGATATTTATCATCTCAAACGGCACTCATACCAAGTACTACAGCAACACCACCCGAGCCCAGCATGTAAAAGATTCCAGTGAAGGATCGGCAAAAATAGGTAAGCGAACCAGTAATAGCTTCGAATTCACTAGTTGGTGGGCAGATGCAACAAATAGACCAATTACTGATCTTATGGACTTTGCCAAAACGTTTTTTGCTAAGCACACCATTCTAAGTATTCTCACTCGCTATTGTGTATTCACCACCGACAAGTTGTTATTGGTGATGCGCCCATATCAGATTGTTGCTACCGAGCGAATATTAAACAGAATCGAAGTAAGCACAAATTATAAAAAATTAGGAACGACTGAGGCTGGGGGATATATCTGGCACACTACTGGATCAGGAAAAACATTAACTAGCTTTAAAACCGCCCAATTAGTTAGTAAGTTAGAAAATGTTGAAAAGGTTATTTTTGTCGTCGATCGCAAAGATTTGGATTACCAAACCATGCGAGAATACGACAAATTTGAAAAGGGGGCTGCAAATAGCAACACAAGTACTGCTATCCTAACAAAACAACTGAGTAATCCTAATGCACGAATAATCGTTACAACAATCCAGAAGCTAGATAGATTTATTAGTCGAAATGGCGGACACATTATTTTTGATGGCCATGTAGTGCTCATTTTTGACGAGTGTCATCGTTCTCAATTTGGAGACATGCACGCAGCCATTACTAAGGCATTTAAGAACTATCATCTCTTTGGATTTACCGGTACACCGATATTTGCTATCAACTCCTCATCGGGTGGTCGTCCAGATTTTAAGACTACTGAGCAGGCTTTTGGAGATAAACTCCACACCTATACGATAGTCAATGCTATCGCTGATAAAAATGTTTTACCTTTTAAAGTAGATTATATTTCTACAGTTCGTGAAGCCGAAGATATTGAAGATAAAAAAGTTAATGATATCGACCGCGAAGCCATTTTATCCGCTCCTGTAAGAATCTCAAATATTGTCAAATATATCCGAGAACACTTTGATCAAAAAACAAAAAGAAATAGCTATTACAAAATCAAAGATCGTCGATTAGCCGGGTTTAATTCTATATTTGCTGTTTCGTCAATTGAAGTAGCTAAAAAATATTACGCTGAGTTCAAAAAACAACTTACTGACTTACCAAGCGATAAACAGTTGAAGGTAGCAACCATCTACAGCTTTGGAGTAAATGATGAGGATGCAGATGGAATGATCGATGAAAATTCTGAAGATACAACTGGACTTGATGTAAGCTCTCGTGACTTCCTAGAGAACGCCATTATCGACTACAACAGAATGTTTGGGACTTCTTACGATACTTCATCTGACAAATTCCAAAACTACTATAAAGATGTGAGTGAAAGAGTCAAAAACCGTGAAGTCGATGTTTTAATTGTGGTCAATATGTTTTTGACAGGATTTGATGCGACTACACTGAATACTCTCTGGGTTGATAAGAATCTAAGGTTACATGGATTGTTGCAAGCTTTCTCACGTACAAATCGAATACTGAATAGTGTAAAAACTTTCGGGAATATAGTATGTTTCCGTAACTTAGAAAAAGCGACCAATGAATCGATTGCCTTGTTTGGTGACAAAGAAGCCAGCGGTATCGTACTCTTGAAGGCTTACAACGATTATTACTACGGCTATAAAGATGGTGATAGGGAGGTCAGAGGCTACGAAAGTTTAGTCAAGGAATCACAAGAAAGATTCCCAGTTGGCGAAAGAATAATCGGAGAACAGAATCAAAAAGATTTTGTTAAGTTGTATGGAGCAATTTTACGAGTTCGCAATATCTTAACCACCTTTGACGAATTTGCTGGAAATGAGATATTAACTGAGCGTGATGTACAGGATTATCATAGTGCCTATATCGATATTTATAACGAATTCCGTAAAGGTAAAGAGGAGGAAAAGGAGAATGTTAACGACGATGTTATCTTTGAGATGGAGCTTATCAAACAGGTAGATATTAACATTGATTACATTTTGGGTTTGATTAAGAAATATCACGAAGATCACACAAAAAATAAAGAATTGTTACTTGATATTAACAAGGCTATCGATTCAAGCGTAGAGCTTCGCAATAAAAAGGATTTGATTAATCAATTTATTGAATCTTTGGATATTCATTCTGATGTAGATGGAGATTGGCAGAAATTTGTAGAAGGTAAAAAAGTCGAGGAACTGGAAACAATCATCGAAAGTGAAGGCTTAGATCACGATGCTACTTATACCTTTATTAAGAACGCATTTCAGAATGGAAATGTAACCACAACCGGCACCGCCATCACAAAAATACTACCTCCAGTGTCTCGCTTTTCACCAACGGGCGAACGAACCAAGAAGCGTGAAAGTGTTATCGAGAAGTTAACGCGATTCTTCGAGAGATTTTTTAATATTACAAGTGATTGAGAAAAGCCATGATAAAACAGACTTCATTTAAATCTATCGCTAAAAAAATAATTACTGATGCTGGTAAGCCACTTCATTACAGAGAAGTTACTCGGCTTGCTATTGAGCAAGGGCTACTACAATCAGGTGGCAAAACACCCTGGGCGACAATGAACGCCCAACTATCAATGGATATTGTCAATAATGGCGAAAGCTCCCAATTTTATCGGGCGCAACCTGGTTATTTTGGCTTACGCAAATTGGGCGTGATTTCTACCGCAACTATTAAAAAACCAATGACATATGTTGTTGCAAAACACAAAATAACAGACTCTCTCAACACTAAACAAAAAGGTGACATTGCTGAGGCAAGAGTTGCTGAATTACTAACATTGTATGGAGATGAGGGTATAAGTTGTTACCGCCCGATCAGCGACGATGAGGGTATTGATATTATTGCCAAGCGTCGAGAAAAACTTGAAGTTGCCTATATACAAGTGAAATCGAGTTATGGATATAAAGAGCGAGGCTTTGTTTCGTCGGTCAGAGAAAAGACAATTATCAATAAGGAAAGAATGATATTGGTTTTTGTTTACTTCGATTTATCAGAGGGAGATTTGTTTGATCAGGTGTTTTGCATTCCAGCACCAGACTTTTTAAGATTGACCGCCAATGAAGATAAGAAACCTGGTGAGCGAGTGTTTACTGTTGGTCTTCGCAATCCAGATAAATCAAAATATGCTGAGTTTATGATAGAGAAGCGTGAAATTGCTAACCGAATAACCGAGATATTGGATAAGTTGTGAGATAAGTGGAATACAATTGCTATCTATTTACAGTTCGGAGATTTGGCGAAACCTGCTTGGATTGCTTCTTGTTCAGTACAGAACCATTGTTCCCCTAAATATTTTTCGACAACGACAGAATCGTAACAAGCACAACTGGGTTTTAGATAATATTTTTGGTCTGGATTTTTTTCACTCAAATTTCCTTTGATTTTGCATTTTGGATTTTCCGGTTCTGTCTGGAAACAGGCAGAGCTAAATACACCAAACTTATTTTGACGAGCATTGTCCCCTGCTTCTTTCATTTGGATAATATTTTGATCGTAGACTCGAACATAAGCAACAAAACCATTCTTGATCATGTGTAAATTTATGTATGTACCATCTTTGAGATAGACATCTGCCACAACTCTACCATAGCGATCTGCTTGTAAACCGGTTAAGCGGACTTCTTTGCCTAGAATCATTTTTGTTAATTCGTTTTTGGATTCTTCACTATAACAATTACCTAATTCTGGGGCATTGACACCATAAAGGCGGATGGGTTGGCGATTTTGAATAAAAAATGTATCTCCATCCACGACTTCAACCACTTTGTCGTAAACGATCGAAGACCTACTGTAAAAAATAAAAAAGCATGAAGTGATTATCAACAAAATCAAAGGAGAAATGAAGTATAGCTTCCAATGTAAGTTTTTGGATTTGGTCACTAATACCAGTATAGTTCTACTGAACAAAAGAACAATCCTTACCAGTAAATGTTAAATGACGTCCTCCCCGCACAGACTCCGCTACGCTCCGCATTGTACGGGGTTTCCTGACTGTATTCCATTCGAAGACTAGTTCTCTTGCTTTGGAATATCTTTTTTACCCTGCATCACAATGTACTCT
>Ga0210057_1006042_pt1 | contig 15211 bp, 18 predicted proteins | sample CryGeyCG2114_010_2_FD_183968 | JGI IMG/M metagenome (GOLD analysis project Ga0210057, IMG submission 183968) | Groundwater microbial communities from aquifer - Crystal Geyser CG10_big_fil_rev_8/21/14_0.10 (SPAdes) (version 2) | ecosystem: Environmental > Aquatic > Deep subsurface > Groundwater ... | reverse complement strand
TCGTCAATCGCGGCTGCCATTGTAAAAGGCTTAAAAATTGAACCAGGCTCATACGAAGAAGCAACAACTGGATTTACATATACGCCAATATCTTCAACTTCATTATATTTATTAGGATCATAAAAAGGAACAGAACACATAGCAAGAACAGATCCTGTGTCTGGGTTAACTATTACAACAGATCCGCTTTGAGCTCCAACATCTTCTACTTTTTCTTTTAGCTTGTTGCACACATAAGCTTGTAAAGTTCGATTAATAGTAAGAACAAAATCAACTCCACTTTCTGGCTCAACGCGCTTTAGAGATCCTGTTTGTATTAATCTTCCTAAAATATCTGTTTTTCCTTCAATAATTCCATCTTTTCCTTTGAGTTCTTCTTCAAAAAAAGCTTCTAATCCATATTGACCAACAATTTTTTCTCCTCCACCTCCAACAAATCCAGTAATATGCGAAAGAAACCCTCCATCTGGATAAAATCTTGCTTTTTCATCTTCCCATTCAAGCCCTTTTAAATTAAGATCAATAAATGGTTGTAACTCTTCATCAGTTAATTTATGAGCAATTGGTTCATAAATATCATTTTCTTTGCTTAGTCTAAATCTTAAAGTTTCTTCATCTAATCCATATTCTTCTACTAAAGGAAAAAGATTATTAAAAGCTGTTTCAATTGACTGTATATCTTTTGGCACTATAAAAACATGATTAAATGATCTATTGGTTGCAATTGGGAACTCTTCATCTCCTGATTTTTCTTTATAAAAAATCTTTCCTCTCTCTGCTTGCAAAACTCTAATTGTTGATTGTTGTTTTGTTGCTTGAGCCCTAATTTCAGTAGAGCTTAAAAGCTGTAAATCAACCAAGCGATAACTTAAAATAAGAGCAAAAATAAAAACAGCGCTAATAACATATTTCGTGCGACCATTTAAATCAAATTGCTTAGAAAAATTTCCTCTTATCATGTTATGGAGATAAATCTCTTACGTCTTGATTTACAGCAACAGTGCTTAATCCTATTTTTATAAATGTAACACTAGAAGGATCTAAAAGATTGAGTTCTTTTGCTCTAGATGCAATTAAAGTTAAAGATCTTGCAGATGAAACTTCAAGTTCTTTTTTTTCAATTATACTATTTAATTCTTGTTTCTTTTCTTGAATTTCTTTTATAACAAAAGATTTTTCAGCCTGATTATTAATCTGCGTTAAATAAGTGACTACTAAACACAAGATCATAGCCAAAGAAAATATATGCCATTTATAAGACACTTTTTTATTAGTATATGTTGCCATGTTGTACAATTTTTGTTTTTATCTAATTTTTTCTATTACTCTCAATTTTGCGCTTCGTGATGCAGTATTTTTTAAAATTTCTTCTCTTTTTGGTTTTATTACTTTTTTATTTATTAATATAATTTCAGGATTTTCTGCGCGAGCGAGAGATCTAAAATATTGTTTTAAAATTCTATCTTCAAGAGAATGAAAACTAATAACCGCGAGTCTGCCTCCTTTTTCAAGCAAGTCAATCATAATTGGCAATGCTCTAGAAACATTATCAAGTTCTTGGTTCGTAGCAATGCGCAGGGCCTGGAATATACGAGTAGCAGGATGTAAATGTCCATGCTTTCCGACCCCGCGCAAAACTACATCAGCCAGATCTTTTGCGGTTTCAATTGGCGCGAGCTTGCGCGTAGCTATTATATTTTGTGCTACACGTGCAGCGTGCCGATCTTCACCGTATTCCTCAAAAATTTGTATCAGATTATTCTCTGGCCAAGTATTCACAATATCTGAAGCCTTTGTGAGCCCTTGGTCAGAAAACCTCATATCCAGGGGTCCTTGAGCTTGGAAACTAAATCCCCTAGAGGAATCTTTGAGTTGATCGAGAGATAAACCCAAATCCAATAATATAGCGCTAGCCTTATTAATTCCTGATTCATATGCGATTTTTTTTACATCAGTGTAATTACCTTGTTTTAATATTATTTGATCTTTGCATTCTTTTAAATAAATACTTGAGCGCTCTATTGCGTCTTTATCCCAGTCAATTCCAAGAAGCTTTCCTTTTGAACCAATTTTTTCTAAAATTGCCTTTGAATGACCTCCGCCTCCAATTGTTGCGTCAATTACAGTATCACCTTCAGATAAATCTAAATACTCTATAACCTCATCTAGTAAAACTGGTATGTGTTGAGATAGTTCCATAGTACAAAAGCCTTAGGTATCTAATAAAAAATGGGGTCAACTTAGGACTCCACAAAAATAAAACTAAATATGTCATTCTGATATTATTTCAGAGCCTGTCTTCTAAAGAAGAAGAACAGATTTTATCTGCTTAATTAAATAAGCAAACATGACAAACTTTTTAAATTTTATTTTTGTTTTTGACCCTATCGTTAGACAGGGCAGACCTAAAAGTTTTCTATTTCTTCGGCTATTTTTGTACTTTGTTTTTCTGTTTTTTCTTTATAGATTGACCAAGCCTTTGTATCCCAAATTTCTAAACGATTGAATAGGCCTGCGACAATTGTTTCTTTTTTTAAATTAGCAAATTTACGAAGGTATTCTGGTATAAGTATTCTTCCTTGAGAATCAAGCGAAACATCCATTGCTCCTGCTAACATAAGACGCGCGAAAGCACGACTTTTTGCTTGGGATACAGGAAGACTAGAAAGTTTTTCTACCAGCTTTTTCCATTCAGACTGAGTATATATAAATAAACAATTATCTAATCCTCTGGTTACAATTGCTCCTGTTTTTAAATTTCCACGAAACTTGGCAGGGATTGCCATTCTTCCTTTATTATCAATTGAATGATTATATTCTCCTATGAACATTTTAAAAATACTAATTCACAAGCATACTATTTTATATAATTCGCATGCGCACATTTGTAGCGCACTTTCGCATACTAGTTATCCCCACTTTTATCCACTTCTTACCACTATGCTAACATTATACACCACTTCTTTAAAAACATGCAACCCTTTAAAACACACTATTTGCACACAAGTTGTCCACAGAGTTTTATTTAATAAAATATAAACAATAAAAAAATGGTTACCTTTCTTGGTAACCATTTCCAATGTGCAAACTCTCAAGAAATTTTCTTCCAAACTCTGTTAAAAAACATGAAACAAAGAAAATAAACAAACAACAAATAACAGTTGAGCACAAAAGAAAATAATACATCTTTTCCTCCTTGTTTTTATGTAATGTGCGGTTCTCTTCCGTATTCTGGAATTACTATGATTTTATTCTTACTTTTAAAAATATTATCTATAGAAGATGTTATTATATTTAAATTTTCTACTTTGTCAACTCCTTTAACAGGAATATTAAGCCCAAAAGCTAAAGCATTTGCAGTTGTAATTCCTATTCGCAAAGATGTGAAAGATCCTGGTCCGCGCACAACCATGATTCCTTGCACGTCTTTTAACTGCGCTTTTTTGGATGACAAAATTTGCTCTATTGATTTTAAGAGCTTTTCAGAATGCTTTCTATGCGATTGGACGCGCTTTTTTTTAATTACAAAATCTTTATCAAATAAAGCAATTTCAAATGAATCGCGTTCAGTTGTATTTATATATAAGTACATATTAAAACAATATCATGTTCTATGCGCATAAATCAAGTATTGACATTGTCACTACACTCATATACACTAAAAATGTAAAAATTATATAAATCTTATGACCACAATACAAATTCGCATAGATGAAAAAACAAAAAAATCCGCAAAAAAAATTCTAGAGGAAATTGGGCTTGATATGAGCACTGCAATAAAGGTATTTCTCAAACAAGTATCAATCCGCAAAGGAATGCCTTTTCAGACACTCACGGAAAATGGATTAACCGAAAAGGAAGAAGATGAAATCTTAAAAGCATCTGAAGAAGCGCGCAAAGGCATAAATGTGTCCCCTGCTATGGACGCAAAAGATGCTCTTGAATATCTTAGAAAATTATGATTGTAAAATTTCATAAAAACTTCAACAAAAAATTAAAAAAACTTTCTCCTAAATTCCAAACAAAAACAGAAATCACGATTAAAATATTCAGACAAAATCCACATGATCCTGTTTTAGAAAATCATGCTCTGCATGGAAAAATGCAAGGACAAAGATCTTTTTCTGTTACTGGAGACATCCGCATTATTTTTGAAGAGTATAATAATTATGTTCTTGTGCTCTTTCTTGACATTGGCCCGCATCCAAAAGTTTACAAATAATCGTACACAATTCTATTTGTCAACCGCAATCATCACCTTTTCTCCAGTAAGCATATCATCTTCAGAAACTTCATTCTTTTGTCCGCCATTCTCATTCGGCCAATCATGAATCGCATTTATTAAATCATCATATTTATATAAAAACTCTTTGCCATTTTTTGTGCCTGGATCATTTGTTATAAAATATTTATCAGTATATCCGCGTATTACAAGCATGTGATATAAAGGCCCGTCTCCTGTAAAATTAGGATTTGGAAGAATTCTGCCAGCAGCAGGCACAAGAATCAATTTGTTCTGTGATATATATTTTTTGATATTTTCAACTGTAACATCATAATCAAGCACAGCATCTAAATAAAAATATTCTTGCGCAATTTGAACAACCTCTTTTGATGTTGTGTCCTCATAATATCCAAATTTTTCCAACTCCCAATCCACTAATTTATGGATACTTGTATCCATACCATCAACACTTAATGCTCTTCCATTAAAAAACGCATCTGCCATAATTAGAGAAGCTTCTTCACATGCTTCTTGATAAGGCATATCCCAATTTGCTGTTGGAGCTTGGCTTTGAAACGAAACTGCTAAATTATATTCTTTGGGAAAGGCTTGAATAGTATCTTGAGTCAAAGATGAAGGCTGTTCTATAAATTCAGAATCTTCATCTTTATTCTGATCATCAGACAAACTATTTACCTCAGTACCTAAATCTTCTTCTTGTAATCTATTGAGCTCATTCTCTAATTCTTGCTGTGAGTTATCCCTTAATATTTCAAATTCTCTTGCTTCTGGTAAATTTAACTTTCTAAATTCATAATATATATTAAAAATTCTTACGCGATTAACAAAAAGCGCGCAAAGAACAATCAGCGCAGTAAATATTAATAAAAATTTATTTATTTTTCTTTTTCTTTTAATAAACATATTTTAATTTATTATATATAAATTAACTTATCCACAGATTCATATTTGACCTTCGGTTTTTATTCGGGTAAAATTAAATTATTAATAACTAAGTATAAATAAAAACATCATGGCTTATTCCCTATTACAACTTACTTTAGCAATCACTCCTGCTATTATAGCAAGTATGATAATAAAACGCATCAGTCTTCCTTGGGAAAAGAAAAAAAGCCCTTCAGAACGCGCTGAAATTTTGAGCATGCTTGCAAAAGATGTTAAGCAAGTTAAATCTGTTTTATCTCAAAATATAAAAGCAGTAAATAAAGGAAAAGCATGCGCAATAGTCTCTCTTCCACTATCTAACTGGAAAAAACTTAAACGCGATTCTAGAATGAAGAAATATATGGATGAAAAAATATTTCAACAAATGATAACACAATTCCGTGACTGGGAAAAAATGACTCTCACGCCATAATTAATGAAAACTATATGACAATAATTCTACCAAAAAAGAAACAGCAAATTCTTGAATATCTTACAAAATACGTAAACAAGAATGGATTTGCTCCAACACTTTCACAAATCGCAAAAAAATTTAAAGTATCTTCTTTAGCAACAATTCATGAGCATATAAAATTTTTAGAAGATAATGGATTTATAAAACGCAAAGGAAATATACAATCTCATGAACTAAATATCATTGATCAGTCAACTGATAATATTCAAGACACATATACTGAAGGCAAAACAATAATGATTCCTCTTGTTGGATTAATTACTGCTGGAACTCCAATTGAAGCAATTGAAGATAGAGAGTCTGAAATTGCTGTTCCAATAGAAATTGCCCAAGGAAGACAATGTTATATATTAAAAGTTAAAGGAGATTCAATGATTGAATCCTTAATTAGCGATGGAGATCTTGTTATTGTTGAAAAAACAGAATATGCAAAAAATGGAGATATGGTTGTTGCTGTATTAGATGATGGAACAGCTACTTTAAAAAAGTTTTACAAAGAAAAAAATTATATTCGCTTGCAACCTGCAAATAAAAAGTATAAGCCAATAATGGCCCAAAACGTCGTAATAAGAGGCCGTGTTGTTGGAATTATAAGAAAATATTAAAATTAACAACAAAAATAAGAGCTGCCATTGCTTTGGGGTTCAAAGTCCATGATTATGGGTCATGGACTTTGAACCTCTTTTTTTACTTGCAAAATATCAAAAAAAGTGCATTAATGTATTGTAGAAGTAACATAAATGCACCTTTAATTCTAAAAAAGGGATAATAGAATGAAACGCATTAATTCTCTTGGACTATACTCTATTGTCGCGTTTCTCATTCTTGCCTTGCGCCAGGTAGTTATTTTTTGTATTAGATAGCGCAGAAAATCCCTGCTACAAAAGCGTTGGAACAACCCCAGCGCTTTTATTTTTTTAATTCCTGTATCTCGCCTTTTGATAATTCACGATACTCACCTTCTTTTATCTCTCCCAATCTAACAGATCCTGTTGCAACTCTTTTAAGCTCAACTGTACTAATTCCAACCGCATCAAGCATTTGACGAACTTGATGTTTATGTCCTTCATAAATTATTATAGATAAATAATATCTATCATTGCTAACTTGATTTAAAATTTTAACTTTTGCAGGACTTGTTCTAAAATCATTTGCAATTCTTACACCTCTCTCTAATTTTTTAATTGCATCTTGCAAACGCAAGCTAACCCAATCATGAGGAACCTGAACTAATGCTTCATATTCTTTTTTATGTTCAAATTTTGGGTGAGTTAATTTATTTACTAAATCACCATCATTTGTCAAAATTAAAAGACCAGTTGTATCTTTATCAAGCCTACCAACTGGCACAATGCGTTTTTCTGTTTTAATTAAATCAATAACACTGCTTCTACCTCTTTCATCAATAGAAGTTGAAATTACTCCTTTTGGCTTATTAAGTAAAAAATATACCTTATTTTCTTTTTTAATTTTTTTTTCATCAACTTCTATCTCATCAAATTCAACATTAACCTTATCTCCAATAGATGCAATAAAATTATTTACCTTAACTTTTTTTAATCTAATCAATTCTTCAGCAGCTCTGCGAGAGCAAATTCCAGCGTCTGCGATTGCTTTTTGTAAGCGAATTTTATCTGCCATCTTATACTCCTAGCTTGTTAATAATAGTAATTTTTCTTCCATTCATTAAAGTAAAAATAAATCTGTCTCCAAGATCAATTCTCTGTTGAAATTCTTTTTTATTCATAACAGTATATTTTAAATCTTTTCCACTATCTTTAAGATATGTCTTAAGAAGTTTTTCTATTTTTGTTTTATGAACTCTGCCAACCATAAAAATATCAACAGGAGATTCTGCTTGACCAACAAAAGAACCAGATAAAATTAATAAATCCATGCTTCCAACTTTTTCAAGCTGTTGAACAAGTTTCTGCTCATTCAATTCATGTGATTTTATTAAAAGCGCCTTTAGCTCTGCTACTAAAATAAAACTATGATTAACTGAATAGTATTTTTTCTTGTCTTTTTCTTGAGATACAACAAGACCAACCTCTTCAAGATTTTCAAGTTCTCTTCTTACTGAATTAAGGTGGTCGCCAAGCATTCTTGCAATTTCACGAATATAGTAATCTTTTTCTTCTTTTTGCCCTAAAAACAGCTTTAAAAGCTTAACCCTTACCTTTGATCCAAATATATTCTCAAGCATACACAAAATTTGTTCAATAATATTAAATGTAGTATAATACCTTGATAGTTATGAGTCAAATATGAAAAAAATTCCTACTAATTTAGTCAAACATTATATAATAAAAAAGCAGACATCTTCTGGGTATATTGAAATTTTTGAAATAGAAAATGAAAAATACAAACAAAAGAAAATGATTTTTTTTGCTGAAATAGAAGCATCAGATAGAGACAATGAAAAAATAGTTAAAATTTTAAAAGAAGAGCTTTCAGAACAGTTTTTTAATGCACCAGCTCAAACAGATGAATATTCATTTGAAAATGCGCTTGCAAAAGCAAACATAAAAATAAAAGATATTCTTCTTTCTAAACCAAAAAATTGGCTTAATAGAATTCATATTGCTGCAGTTGCATTATGCAATGATGAAATTCATATTGCTCCAATTGGAAATGTTCACGCATTCCTTATTCATAATGAAAAAATTTCTGACGTAATAAGTTCTCCTCAACAATCAACTCCAAACCCTATTAAACTTTTTACGAATATCATAAGCGGTAAACTTGGCGCTGGAAATGCAATGGTTCTTACAAATGAATCAGTTCTTGACTATCTTTCAGAAGAAAGAATAAGAAAAAGCGCGCATGAGCATGATCCAGAAAACGCGCTCAAAAAACTTTGCGAATTACTATCTCATACGCCAGAAAATAAACAATTTGGAATAGCAATAATAAAAAGGTCATTCTTAGAAGAAAACCAGCCAGAGACTAGTCAGCATTTAGCTGAAAAGGAAGACCAAGAGCCAGAAGAAGAAGAAGAAGAAGATCTAAAAAAATATGATTCATCTTCTTTTGGGTTAATCAAAAATTTAAAAAAATTAAAACCATACCTACAATATTTTTTAACTTTTATATTATCTATACTATTAAAAACTCTTGAAAAAATACAAAAATTAGGAAAAAATTTAACTCCAAAACTAATAAAATTTGTAGAAATGATAAAAATTGTATGGAAAAATAAAAAAGCAAGAAATTACCATATATCAAAAATAAAAAATATAATAGATAAAGGAGTCTCAAAAATTTCTAACATAAAGCCAACTAAACAAATAATTTCTGGGGTTATAATTTTCCTTCTTATTCTTGTATTTGCAATAAGCATTATAACTCGCGCGAAAGATAATAAAAATGAAAACATAGTTATTAATATAGAAAATCAAATACAGCAAATAGAAAATAAAATTAACGAATCAAAAGCAGCTCTTATATATGACAACAAAATAGGTGCTTTAACTCTTATATCTGAATCTGAAATCTTACTTAATAAACTATATTCAGAATACCCTGATCAAAGTGAAAAATATGATAAATTCAGAAATGAAATCGAAAATATAAAAAATAAATCAGAAAAAAAGAAAATATTAGAAAATATTGAAACTTTAGTAACAATAATTCCAGAATCAATCAGCCCAAAAGAAACAGGTATTATTTCAACAGAAGATGCTTTTATTTTTTATGATGGAATCCAGGAAAAAATTGCTAAAATAGACATAAAAAATTCTTTACTTTTAAGCATACCTCTTGAAAGTGAAGAAACTGAGTCTTTTAATATTGCGCTTGCTTTATCTGGCAACATAATAGTTGCTCTTAAAAAAGACACTGCTTTGATTATTAATATAAAAGATGAAACAATAAACAAACAAAAATTTGAATTTGATCCATCTAGCGCAAATTCTTTTGCAAGTTATGGAAAAAATTTATACACATTTAATACTGATAAAAATCAAATTATTAGATATAGAAGTGCTGGAAGTGGATTTACTTCCGCGCAAAATTGGTTAAGCCAAGAATATGAATTATCAACAATCTCTGACATAGCAGTTGATGGATTTATTTATTTGATTGACACACAAGGAAATATTCACACATTTTTAGATGGAAAATTCAGAAGTAGAATTCCTTGGCCAACAGCAGATGAGCCAAAAAATAACATAAAATTATATACAAATGAAAATATTGATACATTTTATATTCTTGATTCTGGTAATAAAAGAATTGTTCGCATAAATAAAAATGGAGAATTAATAGAACAGCTAGTTGCCCAAGAATTTAAAGATGCTTTTGATATTATTGTTGACAAAGACGAAAAAAATCTATATGTCCTTGCGTCAAACAAAATATATAAAATTCCTATTACAGAATAAACAAAATTAAAAAAAACAGACGCATACTAACTCATGCGTCTGTTTTTTAATAAAAAATTTATTTTAATGTTGCTTGTCCACCGGCTGTTTCAAGCTTCTTTTTGATTTCTTCTGCTTCTTCTTTTCCTACGCCTTCTTTAACAATTTTTGGCGCGCCATCTACTAAATCTTTTGCTTCTTTAAGCCCAAGCTCTGTTACTTCTCTAATTGCTTTAATAACATTAATTTTGCTTGCTCCTGATGAAGTTAATTCAACATCAAAAGTTGATTTTTCTTCAGCTGCTTCAGCTTCACCTGCTTGAGCTCCGGCAATTCCTGCTACCATCATAGGAGCAGATGCGCTAACACCAAATTTTTCTTCAAGAATTTTTACAAGTTCTGATAAATCAAGAACACTCATTTTTTCAATTTCTTGAACAAGTGACTTAAACTTCTCAGGAACTTCTACTTCTTTTTTTTCTTGTGCAACTTCTTTAGTTGCTTCATCTTTCTTTTCTTCGTCAGACATAAATAATTTCTCCTTAATAATATTTAATAAATTAAACTAATAAACTAAACTTTTGAATCTTTAATTCCATTCAATACCTGAACAAAACCTCTAATAACTCCATTTAATGTATTTACAAATCCCGAAACTGGAGCATTTATTGACCCAACTAATTTTGCATATAGCTCTGGTTTTGAAAGCAATTTTGATAAAGCGCTAACTCCTTCTTGATCTAAAAACTTTTCTTCTAAAACACCACCATATATTTTTAATGCTTCGTTTTCTTTTTGAAATTTAGATAAAATTTTAGCTGCGCTAACCTCGTCATTCATTCCATAAGCAACAGCCAATCCTTGACCTAAATTTTTAACATCAATATCTATTTTTGCATCATCAAGCGCTTTTTTAATTAAAGTCTTTTTAATTACTTTAAACTTTACTTGTTCTTGTCGTAATTGATTTCTAAGATTTTCGATTTGAGGTACTGTTAACCCATGATATCCAACAAAAACTAATGATTTTGCTTCTTGTGTATCTTGTTTTGCACTATTTAATGCTTCTTCTTTTTGTTGTCTTGTTTTTGACATATATATTTAAATTAAAAAAACTGTGGTTTTTCCACAGACATTTTAAGTAAAATAGCTAAATTTTAGCTAATTTTAGCATTTTTCCTAGGCAGGAAATTAAGCTTTTAAGCGCCTGCTGTCTGTGGAAAATTTAATTAATACTTGTATTGTACTAAATATTTAAAATAAGTCAAGTTATTTCAAATATTTCTGTTTTGCAACATTATGTTCATTAAGAGTTTTGCTAAAAATTGTCTCTCCTTCTGGCGTGGATAAGAAAAATAAATAATCAGAATCTTGTGGATAAATTGCACTACGAATAGAAGAAATACCAGGATTTCCAATTGGAGTTGGTGGCAAATCTTTATACATATATGTATTATATACAGAATCAATTTTAAGTTGCTCTTCTGTTAAGGCAGGATTTGTGCCTCCTATTTTATAATTTAATGTAGCGCAAGACTGCAAAGGCATTCCAATATTCATGCGCGACCAAAAAATATCAGAAACAATAGGTCTTTCGTCATCATATGGAACTTCTGCTTCTATAATTGAAGCCATAATAAGAACTTTATAAAAATTTTTTCCTTGCGCTTCTACTTCATCTATTAAATCCTGAGTAACTTTTTTATTAAAATTTGCAACCATTTTTCCTACAACATCTTTTACAGAAGAATCTGCATAAATTTCATAAGTATCTGGAAACAAAAATCCTTCTAAAGGCGCAACAGCTGTTTTATATTTTAATAAAGGATAATCAATTGCTAACTCATTAAAAAAGTCATTATCAGATGTTTTAAATGATGCCTCTTTTCCAACAACTCTAAAAAATTCTTCTTTAGAAAAAAGACCTTCTTGTTCAAGATATTCTGCAATATCATTTATTCCCCATCCTTCTAAAATTTTTATTGTTTTTGTTTCTTTTTTTGCTTGAGTAGTTAATACACGAATAAGGTCTGCTGGTGATACTTTTTCTGGTAAATAAAAACTACCAGCCATAAAATCTGTTTGCTTCCCTTTTAACCAAACTAAAGTACGGAACCAAAAATCATTTTTTACAATTCCTTTATTAATTAAATTTCTTGTAATTTCTTTTACTGATTGGCCTTGTTCTATATTAAATTGACGAAATTCTTCAGATACTTGAACATTGCCAAATATATTGCGCCCAATACTTGTTACAAAAATTATAAAAATTAGTATTGCAGTAAAAATTGTAATTCGCTTTATCATAAAAATTATAAATATTTTTTCATTCCTTTTTTATTAATTTGCTCAACTATTTTTTTTACATCTTGAGCCCTATCTTTATCAATTAATAATATTACATCATCTGTCTCTATCATTGCAAGATTATTTATTCCTATTGCTGTAATTAATTTTTTTGATGAACTCATAAAAAAATTATTATTACTATTTAATAAGACGGATTTTCCATACACAGTGTTACCATTTTTATCTTTATCTGACATTTCAGCAACACTTCTAAAATGACCAATGTCTGACCAATCAACTTTGGCAGGCAAAAGAAGAATGTCTTTTGTCTTTTCTAAAATTGAATAATCAATTGATTCGGATTTTAATTTTGGAAATTCTCGATTAATTGCGCTTTGTAATTTATTTAGTGGAGAATTTGAAATTTTTTCTAATATAGAAAAATTCTTTGGAAGATATTTTTTATAAAGAGAAACTAAATGATCCACGCGCCAAGCAAATGAACCAATATTCCAAAATACATTTTCTCTAGAAATAAGTTTTTGCGCTTTTTCTAAATTTGGCTTTTCAATAAAACATTTTACTTTATACAAGATAGACTTTGATACCTGAACACTTTTTTTGTTCACCTCTATATAACCATATCCTGTTTCTGGATAAGAAGGTTTTATGCCAACTAATAATGTATGTTTTGGATTATTTTTAATTATTGACTCTATATCTTTGAGTTGTTCTACAAATTTTTTATCATTACTAATCCAAGAATCAGCATGCGCGCTAATTATTATTTCTTTTGGATTCTCTTTATAAATTAAACTAGCTACTAAGCCAATGGCTCCTGCGCTATCGCGACGAACTGGCTCAATAAAAATATTTTTCTTTGGCAATTTAGGTAATTGGCGCTTAACTTCACGCGCGTATTTTTTACCCGTAATAACTAAAATATCTTTGTCTTTAAATCCAAGACGCAAACGTTTATATGTCTGCTCTAGTAATGTACTTGTTCCAATAATTGGGAGTATTTGTTTTGGCTTTTTCTCGCGAGAGAGTGGCCAAAGCCTAGTTCCTCCTCCACCTGCTAATATAATTACTTTCATAATAATAAAATATTATCACGTCTTGACTTTGGTCGCAAGGTATGCTATACTGTATATATTGTTTCTACCCAGACCCGCTGTTAAAAAGCACGCGGGTTTTATGATTTTATCAATTATATCTCAAATATTGCTCACATATCCAATGTGGCAAAAAAATTTATTAGCTAAGATTAGCACCATAACATTAATGGCTGTGATTTTTGTAATTCCAAATATTGCATTTGCTTCTAGTATAAACGCATCTGATTTAATCAATTTAACTAATGAAAAACGAATTAATGCTGGCTTAAACGCATTAGAGCCAAATCACAATTTAACCGAAGCAGCATACAATAAAGCAACTGATATAATAACAAACCACTATTTTGCACATACTACTCCAAAAGGAAAACCATTCTATGAATGGATAGAAGAAAATGATTATTATTATTTATATGCAGGAGAAAATCTAGCAATTGATTTTAAAACTAATGAAGCAACAATTGAAGCTTGGATGGCAAGCGCCACACATAGAGCTAATATATTAAATAAAAACTACAAAGATATTGGATTAGTTACCTTAAGAGGAAATTGGGATAATAGAGAAACAATCGTTGTTGTGCAAATGTTTGGATCTTTATTAACTGATAGTCCAACAGTTCTTGGTCAAGCACTAGAAAGCTTAAGTATTGATCTTGGAATAAAAAAAGAATCAATAAAAGATTTAGTTTCTAATCTTATTATGCTTCCTAGTTTAGCAGGAGGAGCTTATTTTGATATATTAATACATCCAAACAAAGATACAAAACTAGTTGCATCAAATCCAACAAAAAATAGCATTGTGCAAAGTCCGATCACAAATATTGTTCAAGGAGATACATATCAAACATTATTAAAATCAAAAGAAAAATGTTGCTCTCGTGAAGCAACATTCGCGCTAACTGAAGAAAAAAAAGGATCTCTTTTCACAACACCTATATCATACCCTTCTTTAGAAAATTTATTAAAAAATATTAAAGCAATAAAATTTGCATCAAACCCATTGCCAAATAGTTTATATAACAATTTACTGATTGCCGGATTATTATCCTTACTTTTATTGTTTGCGTATAACCAAGAAATTAAACAAGAGCTTGCGCAATGTAGAAAAATAATTAAATCTTAAATCTCTTTTCTAAAATATATATAACTAAAACAGATATTAATCCAATAACAAATCCAGCAAAAACATCGCTTAAATAATGCACACCAGCTAAAACCCTTCCAATGGAAACAAAAAAAGCTAAAGCAATTAAAAAATAAGCGATTTTTTTATATCTTAAAAAAACATACATGCTAGCAGACCATGCAATAGCAGAATGATCTGAAGGAAAAGATTTTTTAGGATACGAGACATCAATCAAAGGATTAAACCCAAGACTCTCAAATGGGCGCTCTCTAAAAAATAAATATCCAATTAAAAAATTAATAGCATAAGCAAGCGCAACAGTAATAATTAAAAATAATAAAGATCTAATTGGATTAGATGATTTTTTGTAAATAATAAAAAAAACTAAAATTCCAATTATCCAAATAAGGTAAGTTGCAAAAAAAACAACAATCCAATTAGGAATTGACGCGCCAAAATTAAATAAAAAACTACTAAACTCTAAATCCATATTTTTTATAAATATTAAACTAAAGATCTTGAAGTCATTTCTTTTGGTTTTTCTATGCCTAAAATTTGAATAATAGTAGGCGAAACATCACTAAGAACACCAACTACTTTAAGACTATCTAAAGAAAAATTATCTTCTTTTTGTTTTTCTAATTTAAATTCTTCTCCAATAATTGTGCA
>Ga0210057_1006041_pt1 | contig 15215 bp, 14 predicted proteins | sample CryGeyCG2114_010_2_FD_183968 | JGI IMG/M metagenome (GOLD analysis project Ga0210057, IMG submission 183968) | Groundwater microbial communities from aquifer - Crystal Geyser CG10_big_fil_rev_8/21/14_0.10 (SPAdes) (version 2) | ecosystem: Environmental > Aquatic > Deep subsurface > Groundwater ... | reverse complement strand
AATACATAAAGTTCCTCAGACAATAATTTCAAGGTGTCAAAGATTTGATTTTCATAAATTAACTTTGGATAAAATTGTTGAAAGATTGGATTGGATTTCTAAACAAGAAAAAATTAAAATAGAAAAATCAGCGCTTGAATTAATTGCCTTAAATGCCGATGGATCTATCAGGGACGGAGAAAGTTTATTGGGACAAATTATGTCTATGGAAGATAAGAATATTACCCTAGAAGAGGTTCAGACAATTTTAGGGGTGACTGATATAAAGGCGATTCAGGATTTAGTTGAATATATTGTTGAAAAAGAAAACAGCAAAGCCATTTCCCATATTAATGAAATATCTAATCAGGGCCATGATTTAATTCAATTTACAAAATCATTAGTGAGTTATTTAAGAAAGACCCTTATTTTAAAAGTTGATTCTAATTTGGCTAGGTTAGTAGCTTCAGAATTGACTAAAGAACAGATTGATGTCATGATAAATCAAGGAAAAAAATTTGAGCAAGTTAATTTAATTAAAGCGATACATCTTTTTATTCATGCTGAAAATGAAATTAAATCAGCTGATTTTCAACAACTTCCTTTAGAATTAGCAATTGTGGAATGTTGTCAGTAAATTTTGGGGAGTAGCCAAGCGGTAAGGCAATGGACTCTGGATCCATGATCGGGGGTTCGAATCCCTCCTCCCCAGCACAAATTTTATCCGAAATTTATTTCGGATATAAAATTTAGTGTCCGCCTCTGGCGGACCAAGCATATTTTCTTATTGGTTTCTTCCGAAGCGGATTGTTTTATGTTAAAATAAAATTAATGAAACCCAATTATCTAAAATTCATTGATTTTTGCGCCGGAATTGGAGGCGGACGAATCGGTCTTGAAAATTCAGGAATGCGATGCGTCGGTTTTTCAGAGATTAACAGGGGGGCTATAAAAACATACAGAGAATTTTTTGGCGAAGAAGAAAAGAATTATGGCGATTTAACCAAGATAAACTGTAATGATTTGCCGGAATTTGATTTAATGATAGCTGGTTTTCCATGTCAAACTTTTTCGGTTATTGGGCAGAGAACAGGAATGAAAGATCGTAGAGGTCAGATTATTTTTAATTTGATAGACATAATGAAGGCTAAAAATTTAAAATACTTTATTTTAGAAAACGTTAAGGGACTTATGAATCATGGCAGCGGCGAATCTTTGAAAATTATTTTAGATGAATTAAATAAAGCTGGTTATAGAGTTTTTTGGGAATTAATTACCAGTCTCAACTACGGAGTGCCGCAAATGAGAGAAAGAATTTATTTTGTCGGGATCAGAAAAGATTTAGTAAAAGACAATAAAAGATTTCCTTTCCCGGAAATCGTGGAAAAACCAGAACTCAAAGAGTATTTAATAGATGATAGCGAATTGAGCTCATTTGAAAAAAAGAGAACTTATGAATCGTTTTTAAAATATATGGATAATAAATACAACAAAGGCAGATTTTCAGTAGAAGAAATGCTGAAGGAAGATTTTTTAGTTATAGATACTCGTCAATCTGATATGCGTTTGTATCGCGGGAAGGTCCCGACCTTAAGAGTCGGGCGACATGGAATCTTATACGTCAGAGACGGAAGATTCAGAAAATTATCTGGCTATGAGTCCTTATTATTGCAAGGATTTCCAAAGGAATTAGCAGAAAGGGCAAAAAACAAAATTCAAGATATTTATTTGCTTAGTCAAGCCGGCAACGCCATGACGGTCAACGCGGTTGAAGCGTTCGGCAGGAGTTTTATTAATTATATAAACGATTAAATATATGGCTACTAAAAAATCAATCAAATTTGGTTCTAATACGGCGAAAGCCGGTTTCAAGAACGAGAAAGACGTTATTATTAGATTTAATAATTGGGAAAAAGATAAAATTGCCAGAAAATGGCTTGAGGCGATGGGCTATAATATTTCTGATATTGAATATGTCAGAGCGTCAAAAGTTCGCGGACAATATAAAGCTGATATTCAGATTAGAGTTAGAATAGTTATTAAATTAAAGTCGCAAGAAGATTTGCAAAATCTGCAAGTAAAACTTGTCAGTAATCCGCAAGGATTTAATCAGATAGACAAAAGGTGGGTTGATAAATATGTTGAACTTTGGAATATCCCAAAAGATATAATAAAAATTTTAAAACTTTTTACCGGAGAAATAAAGCCGACAATTAAGAGATTAAAAGATCCGCGGAGAATGCTTTTATCGGAGATGAATGAAAACGACCAAAATAAAATTATTCATTTTTTTAAAGATAACAAAATTTTAATTGTTTCAGATATATTAAAGGGCCGAGGAGAATTTTCGGCTGATTGGGTTCTTGTTATTTTAAAAGCCAATGACGAGAGCAGATGGGTTTTAAGGTCTATTAACGAAGCAATGAATGTTTTTGGGAACGGAGATGTAAGAATAACAAATCAGGGCAGTTTGAAAATCGGAAAAATTGGCATGCAGAGGAAAGGCGGGGACGCCGGGCGAGATACTGCCAAAATGCTACAATTTAAAATTAATCCAGTAGAACTTTTTAATAATTAATTATGGCCGAGATGCGTTGGGTGAGGGTAGTTGAATAGCTCAAGAAAGCCCTCAACGGCCTTGCGTATTATTAATCTGGATCGAAGTGTCACTAATGTATCTCATCACGCGCAGTAAAATAATGGCGATTGGTGTTGTATAGTGTCCAATATGATTGTAAAAGTCAATGAAAACAGATAGAATAGAGATAATGGATACGCAAAACTTACAATCCAATACTTTAAAAGCAATTCTTATATCCGGAACATCTTTGATTTTAGGTTTTCTTTTTGATTATTTCTTTGTAGAAAAAATTCCTGGAATTTCTTTTCCATTGTATGTTGTTTTAATTATAGCAGGTCTTTTTTCTTTAGCTATTTTCTTTAAGAAGAGAATAAATAAAGAAGTTTTTTGGTTATTAATACCGCTTATATTTTTCAGTACAATGGTTTTTGTTCGTTCCAGTGAAATGCTTACAGTTTTTAATATACTTGCTTCACTATTATTATTACTTATCATCGCTAAAATATCATTCGGTGAAAAAGTAAAAAGCTTTTTAATTGAAAATTACATAAAAATTTTATTTCTTCCTATTGAATTTATCCATCCTTTATTCCAAACATTATCTGATTTATTCTTATCATTTAGATTAAAAAATGACCAAAAAAGATTATCGCAAATTATAAAAGGCGTTCTGATGACAATTCCTGTTTTATTTGTTTTTTTGCTTCTTTTTTCTTCGGCAGATTTGATTTTTCAAAAATATGTTTCAGATTTAATTAATATTGATATTAATCCAGAAATAATTTCCAGATTTATTTTAGTTTTAATGGCAACTCTTGCTTATATCGGCACTTACTCTTATTTATTTAAAAAGCGAGAAAATCAAGAAGTTGTATGGCAGGATAAAAAAAACTATAGTATTGGGAACGTAGAAAGTTCCATTTTGTTCGGTTCGGTTAATATTCTTTTTTTTATTTTTATACTTATTCAATTAACTTATCTTTTTGGAGGCGAAAGCAATATATCAGTTCAAGGATTTACTTATGCTGAGTATGTGCGACGCGGATTTTTTGAACTAATAGCAGTAGCTGTTGTTTCTTTGCTTTTACTCTTGTTTGTAGAAAAATATATTGCTAAAAAAGAAAAAAACCATTTGATTGGATTTAAAATTTTAAGCGCTGTGTTAATACTTCAGGTAATTCTAATTATGGTTTCTGCTTTTATCCGTTTATCGCTTTATGAAGAAGCTTATGGGTTTACGGATCAAAGATTATTTAGTCATGCTTTCATTATTCTTTTAGCAGTTATATTTTTCTTATTGTTTTATAAAATCCATAAAGATAGGGAAGAGAATGCCTTTGCTTTTCACGTTTTCATTTCAATCATTTTATTTTTAGCCGTTATGAATTTTCTTAATCCTGATGCATTTATCGCGCGTCGCAACATTGAGCGTTTCGTTGCTACTGGAAAACTTGATGCCTATTATTTAGGCAGTCTCTCAAGCGATGCCATACCGGAAACAATTAAAATATTAGATATATCAGATGAAAATATAAGAAATATTTTTGCTCGCGGGCTGTATTGGCGTGCTCAAGATATTAATTCTTCTTATTCCTCAAAATGGCAATCATTAAATATATCGCGAATAAAAGCTAAAAAAATTCTCAATTCAAGAATGAATGAAATAGAGCCATACAAAGATTATCAGTTAGAGAATCCTAATTTGGCAGAATGTTGTGAATAAAGTATAAATATTGCTATTAATTCTTTTATAATAGTCTTCGCATATCGCAAAAATTTTGTGAAATAAACATATGGATTATATAAGTTATTTAATTATTACTATTGGAATTGGGTTGTCTGTTTGGGTGATTATTAGGCAGAAACCCTGGTGGAAACTAACTCCAGATGAGAAAAAGAAAAAATTACCATTAATAATCGCTGGATTTATAGTGATCATTTTAGGACTGGTAATGTTTCTTTTTCTTTATCAATTCTCGTCCCCACAAAGAAATGCCGACTCAGAACAATTCACTGTCGCTATTGGACAAGATGATTCTAAAGAAATATTCGAACGGTTGGAGAGTAAGGGATTTATTAGAAACAAGATTGCTTTTAATATCGCTCTTATGGGATTTAAAGGAATAAACGCTATTTGTATTGACTGTATTGCTCCCGGCGCTTATAAATTGTCTAAATCAATGAGTGCTTGGCAGATAGCTAAAACTTTGAAGCAGGGACCGTATATGAAATGGGTTGTTATTCCCGAAGGTTTGAGAAAAGAACAAATCGCAGAAATACTTGCTCAAACTCTAAACTGGGACGATCAACAAAAAAGCGACTGGGTAACTAAGCATACAGCTATGAAATATGATTATCTTGAGGGCGTATATTTTCCGGATACATACCTAATTCCCGTAAATGAAACAGGACTGCAAATTGCCCAAAGATTTATCAATAAATTCAATGAAAAATTCTTACCATACAGTGATAAGTTTTTAGAAGCTAACATTAAATGGGACACTGCTCTAAAAATCGCTTCTATTACGCAGAGAGAAGCGTCAGGTCAAGATGATATGCCTCTTATCGCCGGTATTATTTGGAATCGTCTGCTTGCCGATATGAAGCTAGATATTGATGCTACTCTGCAATATGCCAGAGACAGTGAACTGGCTTTTAACGATCTTTGCCATAGTTCTGGCAATAAAGAACAATGGTCCTGTGACTGTGTGCAGGAACCAGATAACTGTTATATTAAAAATGGATATTATCAGGGAACCGAGTACTGGTGGACTCCTATTGCAATAGAAGACAAAAAAACTGATTCGGCCTACAATACGTATCTTTACAAGGGATTACCACCTCATCCAATCGCCAATCCAGGGATTAACGCCATTGATGCTGTTCTAAATCCGACCGAGACTAATTGTTTTTACTATCTCCACGACAACGAAAGAAATATTCACTGTGTCGAAACTTATGAAGAACATTTGGAAAATATAGAAAAGTATTTGAAATAAAAAATTTATTTGTTTGTATTAATAAATAGAGAATCAGACGATAAGATAAAAATTTATTTGTTCCTGTCCTATAAATTATAAAATATAGTAATAAAACAGTCGCTGTTTAAGCGACTTAACTAAAAAACTTCTAATTTAAGAAGTTTTTTTACCATTGAAATAAATATTCGTGATAATCACTCCCTTCAAAAACACATTTTGTTTCTTCTCCTTGTATTTGTTTACTGCCAGTTGATACTTGAATTATTTGTCCGAAAAGACCTAAGAAATAATAACAAATTATTTTATGACGTTTAAAATCTTTTAATCTTACTTTAACATTCCTTTCTTTTTCATTATAATCAATAACCTCTACTTTTCCAAAAGTAAAATATTGATGCCAATTATTAGCTGCTTTTTTAAGAGTTTTTTCAGCCGAGAGAAAGTATTTAAAAAAAAGTTTAACTGTAAAATTTAATGAAACTGCCGCTTTGCCCATTTTAATAATATCTTCCTTTTCCCATCCAAAAGATTTTACAGATCCCAACATAAATGAAGTAGTTAAAACAACCGAAATCCAATCCATTTTATTTATTTCTTCTACATCCGGCAAATTAATTTCATATTGTTCTAAAAGATTTTTTACTTTCTTATAACCATCTTCACCCTTTTTTCTTTTAATATATTCTATTAAAAAAATTAAATCAGAACCTCGTTCTTGACCTTCTAATTTTTTAACCATCTCTATTTCTTTTTCAAAATCAAAATTTTTAAAATCAAACATATTATTGTAAATATTTTAAATTATATCATATTAATTAAAACAAAACTATATTATTTGATTTTTTTTAATTTTAGTGTATAATATACGCAGAGAAATCGTTTCGGCGTTTTTTTTATTTCAATAAAAACTTATGGAAATTAGAAATATTGCAATTATTGCTCATGTTGATCATGGCAAAACAACAATTACCGACGCAATTATGCGACAAACGGGCATGTTTACTAATGATATGAGCATGGATACTGATAAATTAGAGCAAGAACGAGGAATTACAATTTATTCAAAAAATACATCTCTTTTTTATAAAGATGTAAAAATAAATATTGTTGATACTCCGGGACATGCTGATTTTGGTTCGGAAGTAGAACGAGTGCTTAGATCTATTGATTCTGTTTTATTGGTGGTTGACGCTCAAGAAGGACCAATGCCTCAAACTCGTTTTGTTTTAAAAAAATCTTTAGAACTTGGATTAAAACCGATTGTTATTATTAATAAAATAGATAAACCAGCTGCTGACCCTAAACAAGCCGAAGAAGATGTTTACGAACTTTTTATGGAATTAGGAGCAAATGATGAACAGCTTAATTTTAAAACTGTTTATGCTATCGGACGCGAAGGAATTGCTAAAAAAAGATTAGAAGATGATTTTTCTAAAGATTTAACGCCTCTTTTAGAGACAATTTTAGAAGAAGTTCCAGTTGCGCTTTCAAATTTAGATAATCCGACCAAAGCTCAAGTTTTTAATCTGGGCTACGATAATTTTTTAGGAAGGTTGGCTATTTGCAGAATATATGATGGAATTCTAAAAAATGGAAGTAAAATTTTTGTGAAAAAGCCAATGGGTGAAATAAGAGATGGCAAGATAACAAAACTTTTTACATTTAAAGGAATAGCTCGCGATGAAGTTAAAGAAGCTCTCGCTGGTGATATTGTAATGGTTGCAGGATTACCAAATGTTTTTATTGGAGAAACAATTATTACCGATAAAAATACAGAGCCAATGACTGCTATAAAAATAGATGAACCAACTATCACTTTGGATTTTTTGGTTAATAATTCTCCTTTTGCAGGAAAAGAAGGCAAATATTTGACGGGACGACAAATACGCGAAAGATTAGAAAGAGAATTAGAGGTTAATGTGGGATTAGAAGTTGATTTTTCTGAAGGAATTTTTAAAGTATCTGGACGAGGAGAATTACATATTGCTATTTTACTTGAAAATATGAGAAGAGAAGGGTATGAACTGCAAGTTTCGCAACCGAGGATTATTATAAAGGAGGAAAATGGGGAAAAACTTGAGCCATATGAAGAAGTCACTATTGATATACCAAATGAATTTCAAGGAAGTATTATGGAAAAAATTGGCAAAAGAAGGGGATCTCTTTTGACAATGAAACAATATGAAAATAATGTTAGATTAGTTTTTGAAATACCTACTCGCGGTTTATTAGGTTATCGCGGCCAGTTTATTATAGACACAAAAGGAGAAGGAATTATCTCCAGCAGAGTAATTGGATTCAAAAAACACATAGGAAAAATTCCTAAAAAACAAATTGGTTCTATGACATCAATGGCGACAGGCAAAGCCCTTGGTTTTTCATTGTATAATTTACAAGAAAGAGGAGAGCTATATATTGGCGCCAATACACAGGTCTATGAAGGAATGGTTATTGGCAATACCCCCAGAGGAGAAGAAATGGCAGTTAATCCTACTAAAGGAAAACAGTTAACAAATATACGCGCAGCTTGTTCTGATGAAAATATTATGTTAATCCCTCCTAAAAAACTTTCCATTGAATCTGGTTTGGAAATAATGTCGGAAGATGAATATTTAGAAATTACGCCTCAAAGCGTTCGCCTTAGAAAACAATATCTTACAGAGATTGAAAGAGCAAAGGCCAAGAGAAAATAATTATTTGATTAAAAATTAATTTTATAATAAAATAACAATATATGAAAAAAATAATTATTCTAATATTAATCATAATTGGTTTAATTGTTTTGGGATTTGTTTATTGGCAAGGAAATAATAAAAGCCAAGATCAAGACCAAAATCAAGAACCAGAAAATATGATAGGAGGGCAAAAAGACGAACATGGATGTTTAATTGGGGCAGGCTATACGGTGCGAAAGCAAACAGAAATGTTTAAGAATTTGGGAAGAAGAATGCGTTGAAAAAGAAATCCAAATTATATTAGCTGAAAAATACCAAAAAGATATTGATGATGTAAATATTACAGTTAATAGATCAAATGATAATTATGCGGCTGGAAGCGTATTATTTGGTCAAGGCGGTCCGGGCGAAGGCGGTATGTTTTTGGCGGCAAAAATAGATAATCAATGGCAGGTTGTTTTTGATGGGAATGGCAGTATTGATTGCGATAAAATGAGAAATGAATACCAATTTCCTGATGAAATATTACAACCTAATTTCTGCGATTAAAAGATATTAAATTAGCATTTAAAAACCGCTTAATGCGGTTTTTTTAAAACTCTGGCTAAAAATAAATAATTATGTCAGAATATATTTAATATGTCTTTATCAATCGGAATAGTTGGATTGCCTAATGTCGGCAAATCAACTTTATTCCAATCATTAACCAAAAAACAAATAGACAGAGCTAATTATCCTTTTTGCACCATAGATCCTAATGTTGGCGTAGTAACTGTGCCTGATGAAAGAGTTGATAAGCTTGCTCAATTAACTAAATCGGCAAAAAAAATATATACAACAATTGAATTTATTGATATTGCGGGATTAGTTAAAGGAGCTCATCAAGGAGAGGGATTGGGTAATAAATTTCTAGCGAATATAAGGGAAGCGGATGCAGTTTTATATATCCTTCGCATATTTCAGAATGATAAAATTATTAATACTCAAAATGAAATTAATCCATTAGGAGATAAAGAAATCTTAGACGCAGAAATGGCTTTAAAAGATTTGGCTACATTAGAAAAAAGATTTTCATCGCTTCAAAGAGAGGCAAGGGGACTTAATAAAAAAGCAATTAAAGAAGAAAGCGTTGTTAATAAAGCGATGCAATTTTTAAAACAAGGAAAAATGCTCTATAATCTTCTGAACGAAGATGAAGAAGAAATTTTAAAACAATACCAACTTTTAACTCTTAAACCAAGATTTTTTCTTTTAAATGGGAAAGAAGAAGAATTAACAGATAAAATTAAAAATGATTTTGAAAGTAATAATTTTTCTTATCTTGTTATAGATATTTTAAATGAATTTGAAATGGGGGAATTAGAAGAAGAAGAAAAAAAAGATTTGGGAATTATAGAAGAGTCAAAACTTGATTTGCTTATTAAAAAAGCTTATCAATTGCTTGATTTAATTACTTTTTTAACAACAGGCCCTGACGAAACAAGAGCTTGGACAATTAAGAAAGGAAGTTTTGCTCCTCAAGCAGGAGGAGTTATTCATAGCGATTTTGAAGATAAGTTTATAAAAGCAGATGTTATTAATTGGCAGGATTTAATTAATGTTGGAAGCATTGCTCAAGCAAGAGAAAAAGGATTAATTAGAACAGAAGGAAAAAAATATCTTGTTCAAGATGGCGATGTTATAGAAATTAAACATGGCGTCTAATAATTTATGTATAGAAAAGATAGAAAGGAAGAATTTTATACAAAAAAAGCAAAAATTGACGGTTATCCTGCCAGATCTGTTTATAAATTAATAGAACTTGATGAAAAATTTAAATTATTTCAGGAAAATGACAAAATACTTGATTTGGGATGCGCGCCTGGTTCATGGATGATTTATTTATCTAAAAAAGTTGGTTTAAATGGAAAAATTATTGGGATAGATTTAAGTGATATTTATATACAGCTTGAAAGTAATATGGAATTTATTAAAGAAGATATTTTTAAAATCAAGGAAGAAAAACTTGAAAGATGGCAGAATCATTTTAACGCTGTTATTTCTGACGCAGCTCCTTCAACTACGGGAATTAAAGACATTGACGCTGCTAGATCGTTAGAAATAATTGAAGAAGCTTGGTTGATAGCGAGTCAATCATTAAGGCGAAAAGGAATTTTTTTATGTAAAATATTTGAAGGTCAGGGAACTGATAACTTCGTTAAAAAAATTAAAAAACATTTTAAATTAGTTAAACTTTTTAGGCCTAAAGCAGTTTCAAAATATTCAAGAGAAATTTATCTTGTTGCTAAAGATTATGTAATTTGAAATAAAATACTTTGTTTATTGTATTAATAGAGAGGCCTATGCCTAAATTAAAAAGTGAATTAACAGATGAGGAGATCGCAGAAATGATTCAAAAAGGCAATTCTAAATTTTTTGAATCATTAATAAAAAGATATGAAGCGAAAATGACGCGTTATGCGAGGAAATTTCTTTCTAATTATCATGATATTGAAGATCTGGTTCAAAACATTTTTATTAAGGTTTATGTAAATATTAAAAGTTTTGATACTTCAAGAAAATTTTCTCCTTGGATTTATCGTATTGCTCATAATGAATTTATTAATGCGATTAAAAAGAAAGGCAAAGAACCATTGCCTTTATTTGATTTAGATATTATTTTTCCGCATTCAGCTTCTAAAGAAAGAGTTGAAAATGAAATAGATAAAAAGGAAATGCGTAAAATTCTTAATAAATGTCTCAAAAAAATTAATTCCAAATATCGCGAACCTTTGGTTCTTCGTTATTTTGAGGAATTAAATTACCAAGAAATTGCTGATGTTTTGAAAATTCCTGTTTCAACAGTAGGAATAAGGTTAAAGAGAGGCAAAGAAAAAATGAAATTATTTTGCGATAAAATAAATTATTATGAATAAAAAATTATCATTATCTGAAAAAATTATAAATGAAATTAAAAATGGTCAGTTTAAAATGAAATCAAAAATGTATTTTGTTTTAAGAACTGTTTTATTTTCTTTAATTACATTATTCACAGCTCTTTTTGTTATATTTTTTATTAGTTTTATTATCTTTATTTTAAAAACAAGCGGTGTTTGGTTCTTGCCGAGTTTCGGATTTGGAAAAATTGGAATCTTATTCACTTCATTGCCCTGGTTGTTGATTTTAACAGCTTTAATTTTAATTATTGTTTTAGAACTGCTTGTTAAGAAATTTTCATTTGCTTATCGCAGGCCGATTCTTTATTCAATATTAGCTATTCTTTTCTTTGTTGTTTTGGGAAATTTTATTGTTTTCAAAACTCCAATGCATGACGATTTATTTCTAAGAGCTCAAAAAGGAAAACTGCCTATAGCGGGAGATTTTTATCGCGATTTTGGCGCTCCTAACTTTTCTCAAGTTCATAACGGAATTGTTTTTGAAATAGTTGACAATGGTTTTGATCTTGAAACTTTCAGAGGAGAAATTTTAAATGTTGTCATTGATTCTAAAACTAATTTTTCGTCTGATGGGGATATAAGAAAGAATGATAGAGTTTTAGTTTTAGGAGAAAGAAAGAATGAAGTCATAGAAGCGGTTGATATTCGCAAAATTGATTCTCGTGCTCATCCTCGCAAATTTATGCATTGGAATAAAAAATGAAATAAAAAGTAATTTTGGATGTATTAATATAAAGAAAGGTCGGAATAATTAATTAATAAATTAATTAAAAAATATTATGAAAAAAATATTAATATATTCGTTTCTAACAGCTGGTTTAATAGGCGTTTTAAGCGCTGGAGCTGTTTCGGCTCATGGATGGTTTAAATCTGATGCTCAAGGACAAGAAAATATGTTTCAAGAAAAAGCTGGACTATTGGGAATTAGCGTTGATGAAATGAAAAATGCTTGGTCTCAAGGCAAAAATTTCAGAGAAATAGCTGAAGAAAAAGGAATCACTCAAGAACAACTACAAGAAAAAATGCGTGAATTAAGACAAGAAAAAATGCAGTCCCGTTTGCAAATGATGGTTGATAATGGCATTATTACCCAAGAACAAGCAAATGAACGTTTGCAAAATACGCAAGATAGATTTAACAACGGAGAAATAGGAAGAGGATTTCATAAAAGGTCTGGTGAATGCTTTAATCAATAGAATAATTCTAGACAATCATAAAAACACCCTGACGGGTGTTTTTTTTATTTATTTATGGTATAATAAATAAAAAATAATATAAAATTATGATTAAAAAAATTACAATATATTCATCATTTCTTTTGTTATTATTAAGCTTGTTCTCCATGCCTGCTTTAGCGGCTGAAGAAAATGATATTTCCGCTGAAGAGTTAGGCGTTGAAGAACCGGGAGTTTTATCTTGGTTTAAAGATACTTTTGATACTGTTCAATTATGGTTTACCCAAGATTTAGTTAAAAAATCTGAAATAGAACTTAGAAAAGCAAACAGACAGATTATTAAAATTAAAGAATTTATTCAGAATAATTCCGAAGATGAAAATTTACAGAATAGATTTAATGAATTGGATGGAAAATACCAGAATCTTATTAATAACATCAATAGCAGAATTGAAGAATTTAAAGAAGAAAACAATGATTCAGATAAATTCAATAGTTTTCTTGATAAATATACAAATCATCAAATGCTCCATCAAGAAATTATGAAAAAGCTGGAAGATCAAGTTCCTGAAGAAGCTATGGGAAAAATACAGCAAAAAAGACAAGAACATTTAGAAAATTTTGGAGAAGTAATGAATAAATTACAAGAGAGAGAAGAATTTAAAGAAAGATTGGGCAATATCTTGAATGATGAACAGCAGAGAAATGAAATTCGCGTTAGAGCTATGGAGACAATAGAAGAACTTGAAGAAATATCTGGAGAAGAAATTAAGGAAACAATACAGGAACTTAAATTAGAAAAAAAAGAAATTTTCCAGGAACTGAATAATATAAATCTTGAAAATCCAATTCAACAGCAAACTAACACAAGTAATCAAGGAGAAGATTATCAACTACAGAATCAAATCCAGGTTCAACAGCAAGGATCTGACCAGGGAAACGGGAAAAGAAATAATTAGAAGTCGTTTGAAAAAATTAATATGTTTCCAAAAGTTTTTATTATAATAGTTAATTGGAACGGCAACGAAGATACGATAGAATGCCTTGAATCTCTTAAAAACAATGACTACCCGAATTACAAGGTAGTCATTGTTGATAATGGCTCAGATAAAAAAATAGAAATTAGTGATTCTGAAATAAAAGTTATTTATAATAAAGAAAACTTAGGATTTTCAGGAGGAAACAATATTGGAATTAAATATGCTCTAGAAAATAATGCTGATTATATTCTTCTTTTAAACAACGATACTATTGTTAGCAATGATTTTCTGAGCAAAATGATTAAATTTGCTCAAAAAAATAAGCAAGTAGGCATAATTGGACCAAAAATATATTTTCCAAATTCTAAAAAAATATGGTTTGCCGGAGGAAAAATTAATTGGCTTTATAACAAAGGAACAATGAGAGGATTTAATCAGATAGACAGTGGGCAATATGATAAACCGGAGGTTCAAAATACAGATTTTATTACCGGTTGCTGCGCTTTAATAAAAAAAGAAGTTATTAAAAAAATTGGCTTAATGTCTGAAGAATATTTTTTATACTACGAAGACACAGATTTTTCTTTGAAAGCGAGAAGAGCTGGATATGATTGCGTTTTGATTCCTTCAGCTGTAATTTGGCATAAAGGTTCAAAAAGCGCTATCGCTGAATCGCCGTCATATATTTATTATCATATTAGAAACGGATTAATTATGGCTAAAAAATACGCGCCTTGGCATATTAAAATTTTTATTCATTTAAATATTATTTTAAGAATAAAAAAGCAATTTTTAAAATATATTTTTATGCCCAGTAAAAGAACTTGGGCTAAATATATTTTATTAGGAATTAAAGATTTTTATTCTAATAAAAAGGGAAAATTAAATTTATGAGAATAGGAATTGATGCTCATAGTTTGGAAGGGAAAAGAACTGGCGTTGGTCGAGTTCTTATTAATCTTCTTGAACAATGGAATAATTTTTCTAATGGTACGGAATTTATTCTTTATTTCAAAGAAAAAATTCCAGAATTAGATTTATCTGATAAATTTGAGAAGAAATTACTTAATTCAAAAAGCAATGCTTTGTTTATGCATTTTTCTTTGCCCAGAGCGGCAAAAAAAGACAAGGTTGATATTTTATTCTGTCCAGAATATATCTCTCCAATTTTTTATAAAGGCAAAACAGTTTTAGTTCTCCATGATATTATTTATCAAGCACATCCTGGAATGTATAATTGGCCAAGTATTTGGGATAGAATATTATTAAAAATGTTTTCAAAAATTTCAGCTAAAAAAGCTGATTTAATTATTGTTCCTTCAGAATTTACAAAAAATGAAGTTATTGGGCATTATAAGGTTAATAAAGATAAGGTTTTTAAAATATTTTTAGATGTTGATAGTAATTTTAAGAAAATAGAAGATGAAGAGGAGATAATAAAAATTAAAGAGAAATATAAGATTAAAGACAAATTTATTTTTTACATCGGTTCAATATTCAAGCGCCGTCATTTATCTGAAACAATAGAAGCTTTTGAAAAAATATCTGATAAATTAGCTAATTACCAATTTTTAATTGTTGGAGGAAATTATACCAATATTCCTGAAAATAAATTAAACCAAAAAAATATTATTTATCAAGAATATTTATCTGAAGAAGATTTGGTTGTTTTGTATAATGCTGCAGATTTAACAATTTATCTTTCTGATTATGAGGGATTTGGTCTTCCTCCTTTAGAATCAATTGCTTGCGGTACTCCAGTAGTAGTGAGTAAAAAAGCTTCATTGCCAGAAGTAATAGGCGAAGCGGGTATTTATGTAAAGAATAATTCTGATATTAATGAAATATCAGAAGCGATTTATAGGGGGCTGACTGATGATGATTTAAGAAATAATTTGATTAAAAAAG
>Ga0210057_1006038_pt1 | contig 15231 bp, 20 predicted proteins | sample CryGeyCG2114_010_2_FD_183968 | JGI IMG/M metagenome (GOLD analysis project Ga0210057, IMG submission 183968) | Groundwater microbial communities from aquifer - Crystal Geyser CG10_big_fil_rev_8/21/14_0.10 (SPAdes) (version 2) | ecosystem: Environmental > Aquatic > Deep subsurface > Groundwater ... | reverse complement strand
ATTCTCGGCGAAAACCTCCGAACCCGAAATAACAAAAGAAAACAACGAAGCAATTATCAAAATCTTTGAGTAACTTTTTCTTAAAAATAACTCCGCACAGATATAACAACAAGCAACGGAAAAAATTAATCAACAAACAGGTAACTCAAACTTTAAATATCCTTAACCCTATCTTATTAAATAAAAATGGCAGAAAAAAAAGAAATTTTAAAAGAGCGGGTAGAACACTCCGGTTTGTTTGATTTCCCTGCGCTTTACTCGTTCTCACACTCTTGGTGGGCTGAAGGTCATTATGGAATAAACGAGGACAAATACTCAGAAAAAGTCGGCGGAGAAAAGAGAGACATAACAGTTGGGTGGAAAGCTACAAAAGACATTTCGGACTACTTCAAAAATGAGATAATAATAAAATTTGTGGTCATAGGTTTAACAGACGTCGAAGCCGAAATTGAAGGAGAAAAAAAGAAAATGAACAAAGGAAATCTCATCATAGAACTAACAGGCACTCTCGTTAAAGACAAAGACGGAAAATGGGAAACCTCTTCTTTCAATCGCTTCTGGCGAGATGTATACAACAAATACGTCATTCCTGCCAGAATAGACCGGGTTGAAAAAACACTGAAAAAAGACATCAGAGATTTTCTGGAACAAGTCAAGGCTTTTCTGGAACTATCTGGAAAAAGATGAGTTGCTATCTAAACTTACAAAATTGCTCTCAACTACTACAATACTCTGAAATTTCTCGAAATTAACGGATAACAATTAAACAAGTCTCATCTCCCACAAGATTGACGATGCCGAAAAAAGATAATCTTTCACATAAATCTTTAATAATCTGCCTTAGTCTCTAAATTCATGAAAAAAGTCGCCCCCTTCGTGCTCTTGCTTTTGCTCCTCCCGCTCATCTCCGCACAAAGCATTGAAGTCAAAGAAATAAACAAGGGCTCCACAATAATTTCTGAGCTCTCAAACCCGGCGGTCTTTGACTTAGTAATAATCAATCATGGTGAAGAAGAAAACTTCCAGATTTACTCACTCACCACACCAATCTCCCCAAGCTCAAAAATCAAACTCAAACAAGGCGAAAACATCGTAGAAATCATGGCGACGCTCGGAGAACAATTCCGAAACAATCTCGGCTTCTTCACATTTGAATACGAAGTCAAAAGACAGTCTGGAGAAACTTACAAAGACTCTCTCCTCCTAAAAATCGTCCCGTTCAAAGATGTCTTTGAAGTAACAACAGAACCTATAAACAAAAATTCGCAAAAAGCAAAAATAAAAATAAAAAACACGCAGAACACAAACCTCAACAACATCAATTTTAATCTGGAAACACCTTTCTTCACGAAATCTCAGACCTTAAACTTCAAACCAAACGAAGAAATTGAAGTCGAGGCAGAAATCAACAAAGACTTTTCAAAATTAAAAGCCGGACCATACATCCTTAACATAAAAGTTGAAGCGGAAAACCGGGAAGTTGAAGAAGAAGGAATAATAAACTACCTCGAAAACGAAGAAACTTTCTCCGATAAAAAAAGCTCTGGTTTTATAGTAAAAAAAACAACGCTTGAAAAAACAAACATCGGAAACACAGAAGTAACCGAAACTCTCACCCTAAACAAAGATGTAATCTCAAGACTCTTCACCTTAAACTCTCCAGCAGCAAACAAAGTCGAAAGAACCGGCTTGTCGACAACCTATACTTGGGAAAACTCTCTCGAACCGGGAGAATCCCTCATCGTCGAATCAACAACAAACTACACTTTCCCCTTCATAATTCTTCTCGCAATAATTCTAGCAGGTTTTGGAGCAAAATCCTACTCCAAACAACCACTAGCAATAAACAAAAAAGTCTCTTTAGTAAAAACCAAGGGCGGAGAGTTAGCTCTGAAAGTAAATCTAAAAATAAAAGCAAAGGAAAATCTGGAAAAAGTCCGGCTTGTTGACATCCTGCCGGCAATGACAAAACTCTACGACAAATTCGGCAGACAGCCCGATGAAATTAACGCAGAGTCCCGCACATTAGTCTGGAACGTAAACTCAATGTCAAAAGGCGAAGAACGCTTCTTCTCCTACATAATTTATTCAAAACTAAAAATCGTCGGGCGCTTTGAACTGCCGACAGCACACGCTTCCTACGAAAAAGATGGAGAAAAATCACGGACAATTTCAAACCACGCCTTCTTCGCCGAAGAGATTTCAGAACATTAAAATGCCAAAACCATACTTTCTTTGTGAAAATTCAGGCTTGGGGCGTTAAAATCGGCCACCACTTGTAGGTTAGGTCGGCAGGATGTTCAGAACACACACAAATTATATTCGCTCCAGCATAATTACACCTAGCAAAAAGACCATACTTAGCAACACCACAAGAGACGAGAGCAGGATACGTTCCGACATCAAAACCCAATTTACCATCACCACCAAATCCTACATCTAATCTAGCTCTGGGGCTTGTAGTGTCAATTCCAACATCACCTTGGTTTTTTATATACATCCTATTAGTCCCTCCTGTATAAAATCCTAATCCCCAATCACCAAGACCTGCATCCTGTCCATTTATGATATACTCTCCAAATCCGTCCCCATTAGGAAACATCTTGCCCTGTGATTTTATGTCTCCAATAACTTTTATGTCTCCAATAACATGCAATTTTGCTGACGGAAGAGACGTTCCGATTCCAACCTCTCCACCACTGTCTATAAAAAACCTACCTATCCCAGCAGTATCTTCAATAACAAATTTTCTAGGTCCGGCAGGACTTCCTTCCCCAGTTGAAATTAAATCCCAACTTCTAATAAAAGGACCATCATTACTAGACATCCTAATAACTGTCTCCGCACCAGGGTCATAAACTTCAAAATCCTCTCCCGGATCTGTTCTTCCGATTCCAACTCTCCCCCCCCATATAAGAAATTACTCCACTCCCTCCGGCAGTCCAAACACCCCCTCCCAAGTCTGCATTATCAATAGCCGCCTGCAAAGTCTTAGTCTGCCCGCCAATATTAATATTTACCTCATCGGAGCTATGTCCAAGAACCGCGGGTTGTCCGGTGGAAAAGTCTCCGTAAGCAAAGGCAAAACCCAAAGCAAAGAACACAACTGCCAAAGCAAAAACGGCTAAATGCTTTTTCTTAATATTTATAGTAAACTCCACCATCTTTCAAAGAAATGAATCAAAACTATTTAAATTTATCCTGCATAGACGGGACCTGCCTCAAGCCCAACCCGAGTCCTCTTTAAATAATAATCCTCAATCTTCTTATACCTCTGTGCACTCTCTCTGGAAACGCTCGCCTTGACTTTCTTAAACGCCTCTTCAAAATCTTTCTTCGTAACTTTTTCACTGCTCATATCAATTCTCAGGGCATGTAACGCCGCCTCGCGAACAAGAGACTCAATATCCGCACCTACAAAACCCTCGGTCATCTTAATCAGCTCTTTAGTTTTTACGTCCTTAGCCAGTGGCGTATTCTTTGTATGAATTTCAAATATCTTTTCCCTGCTGGCCTCGTCAGGAATATCTGCTAAAATAATTCTGTCAAATCTCCCCGGTCTCAACAAAGCAGGGTCAAGCATGTCGGGCCTGTTCGTCGCTCCGATTATCGTAACATCTTTCAATCCTTCAAGACCGTCAATTTCCGCAAGCAACTGGTTCAAAACTCTCTCCGTAACTTTCGTCCCGGCTTCAACGCCTCTCTTTCCGGCAAGCGCGTCAATCTCGTCAAAGAAAATAACGCAAGGTGCAACCTGCCGTGCTCTCTCAAAAACTTTCCTCACTCCCTCTTCAGATTTTCCAACCCACATACTCAACAACGATGGTCCTTTAACCTGAATAAAATTAGCTTCCGATTCTTTCGCGACTGCCTTCGCTAAAAGTGTTTTACCTGTTCCGGGAGGTCCGTAGAGTAAAATCCCACGAGGAGCTCTAATCCCAAGTCTCACAAAGGCCGCAGGATTGCTAATCGGCCATTCAACCGCTTCCTTCAGTTCCTGCTTTGTCCTTTCCATTCCGCCAATATCTTCCCAGCCAACATTCGGCGTCTCAACGAAAACCTCCCGCATCGCACTCGGTCTAACAACTTTCAAAGCATCCTCAAAATCCTCAACGTGAATCATCGCCTTGTCCAAAACTTCCGGTGGAATCGGCTCATCCTCTTCCAGATTCAACTCCGGTAGCATCTTTCTCAAAACATTCATCGCTGCCTCTTTAGTCAAAGCACTTAAATCAGCCCCGACAAAACCGTGAGTCTTTCCCGCAAGTTTTTCCAGACTAACTTTTTTAGAAATCGGCATTCCGCGTGTATGAATCTTCAAAATATCAAGTCTGCCTTCCTTGCCCGGAACAGAAATCTCAATCTCTCTGTCAAATCTCCCCGGCCTCCTCAAAGCAGGGTCAACAGAATTTATCCGATTCGTAGCTCCGATAACTATAACCTTCCCCCTTGACTTCAAACCGTCCATCATGCTCAACAACTGCGAAACAACTCTTCTTTCAACCTCGCCCTGCACATCCTCCCTCTTCGGAGCAATCGCATCAATCTCGTCAAAGAAAATTATCGTCGGCGCATTCTTCTCCGCGTCCTCAAAAATATCACGAATCTTCTTCTCACTCTCACCGTAAAATTTGCTCATTACTTCCGGGCCATTCAATAAAATAAAATTAGCTTCTGACTCGTTGGCAATTGCCTTCGCTAAAAGTGTTTTACCGGTTCCGGGAGGTCCGTAGAGCAAGACTCCCTTCGGAGCATCAATACCTAATTTCTCAAACAACTCCGGATGTTTCAAGGGCAACTCAACCATTTCCCTGACTTTCTTAACCTCTTCCTTTAGCCCTCCAATATCTTCATAAGCAATATCCGGCAGACTTTCATCTTCCATATCGACTGCCTTCGGGTTAAGATGAATCTCACTGTCTTCGTTAATAAAGCACGGCTGATTCGGCGATGTGGAAACAACCATAAATCTGATTTGCTGAAACCCTCCAAATCCTCCCTGTCCGAACAAATCCTGCAAGTCGCCAAAAATATCCGGAAATCCTTCAGACATCAGGTCTTTTCTCCTGTGAACTCCACCGAGAGAAATAATATCTCCTTTAACCATCGGTCTCCCGAGCAAACCGCCCCGTAGCATTTCAGAATCAGCCTGAACTGTAATTCCCTGCTGAACAGGAGCAATAGTAACCTTGCCAGCCGGTCTCGCATTCGCTTTCTTCACAACAACAACCTCACCGACTCCCGTCCGCGCGTTCTTCCTCAGCAAATTATCAATCCTGATTATGTTTTCCCCAACGTCAGCCGGATAAGCCCTGTCAACAATCGCAACCGTTTCTCTCCCGCCAGTTATAGAAATAATATCTCCTCTAACTAAACCAAGTTCTCTCATCAACCCCTGGTCCATCCTAGCAACACCTTTGTAAACATCATCCTGCAAACTCTCAACTACTTTCAGCCTAACGCCTTTTTCCTTCACCATTTCCCCCCCCTGTCCTGATTAATAAAATTCAGACTTATCTTCCCAAAATCCTCAAACGCAAGTTTTACCATGTCGTCCATATGCCTACTCACCCTTCTGTTCGTATCGTTTATAAAATCTACTATCTCCTTAGGAATACTAATCGCATGACTGTTCCCCACAACCCTCAGCTTCACATTGTAAGTCTTTCCCCTCAAATCGTTATACTTCTTCAGCTTGCCCAAATCCTCAGGATGAACAATTCTCTCGCCACACTTCGAACACTGAACGGCCCGCAACTTTATCCCAGACTTGCAAACCTCCAAAGGATTCATCTTCACATCACACTTCTCACACATTATCTTAGCTTCAAATATATCTTTCATGTATATACATCGGGTATATACTGCTATTTAAACTTTTTGGCAGACGGAATTGCACAAAAAGAAAAGACAGAATACAAATTTTGCCACAGAACTCAGAACACAAAAGATTTAAAACCTGCTACTTCTTAAGGAAAGAATGTTTTTCAATAAAAAAACCAACAAAAAACAGAAATGCGAAAACTGTGGTTCGCTAAACGAAAAAAAATTTAGCTTCTGCCCAAGTTGCGGCAACAACTTAACAGACCACAGATGGGAAAAAGAAGACTTCGGAATTTTGGGAAGAGATGACCTCACGGAAAACGAAGTCGACAACCAGATGCCGCAAAACTTTACTTTAACAGACAAGTTAATCGGCTCCGTATTCAACAGCCTTATGAAAAACCTCGATAAACAATTCAAAGACCAATTCAAAGAAATGGAAAAACAATTTGACAACACGGAAATAAAAAATCTCCCGAACGGGATAAGAATAAAAATATCCGGACCTTTCCAACCCAATCAAAACGGTACAAAACAAAAAGTCATCAAAAACAACACAATTAATTCAAGCCAGATAAAAAAAATGTCCTCCTTTCCAAAAGAAAAAGCAAAGACAAACGTCAAGAGATTTGGAAATAAAATTGTCTACGAACTGACAACCCCTGGAGTCGCATCCCCACAGGACATTTTCATCTCAAAACTCGAATCCGGATATGAGATAAAAGCAATCGGAGACAAAAAAGTCTATGTCAACAGCATTCCAATAAACCTCCCAATCAGAAAATACTCCATTCTAAAAAACAAACTTTCCGTTGAATTCCTTTCTAACAATTAATCTCAGTTTGGATTATCGTAAAAAGCGAGATAAAGATTACATGACAATTCTACAGCAAAATCAAGAGTTTTCTAACTTTCCGGAAGATAGTTGCCATAAAAATCCGAGGAAGTTTTGCTAAGAGAATTGTTTGAAATCTTTTCTTCCGCAACGCAATACTCTCTCGCAGGGCAATCTTTATAAAATACCCTTTTGTTCACACTACAAGATCCTGTAGCTCAGCCTGGTTAGAGCGCCGTGCTGATAAACCTTGCTTCGTAAGAAGCGAAGTTTTCGAAAAAAAAGTCAGATACGCGGAGGTCCTGAGTTCAAATCTCAGCAGGATCATTATAATCAAAATGAAGATTAAATTAGGAAAACTGACTGCCGTCCTTCTTCTGTTCCTAACTGTCTTTACAATATATCTATCAATATCAGAAATTTCCGGGCAAACTGCCTGCATTGTAAATACAGATGATGCCCACGCAAACTGTTTAACAGTTCAGAACTCCAAGTACGGTTCAATCGCAGGAGTGAAAATAACTTATCTCGGAACACTGGCAATAGCCGTCCTGTTTTTACTTTTCCTCCTCTCAAACTCAAAAAACAAATTCAAACAAAACTTTTACGAAATCTACATAGTTGGAACAGTTGTCGGAACCCTCTCTGCACTGTATTTTCTCTCAGTCCAATTCTTCGTCCTGAAAATTGTCTGTTCGTCCTGCATAACGGTAGACAGCACATTAATTTTAATATCGGTTCTTTCATGGATGAACATAAAAATAAAAGATAGCGGGTAAACTTGCGGAGCAAGTTTCTAAAAAGAAGGCACAGCAGAACACACAAGTATAAATTTCCGCAGTCGTAAAGAGGCGACGGACAATTTCGAGCTATCAAGAGCGCCGTTAGTCTAGTGGCAGGATCCAAGCTTCCCAAGCTTGTGGCGCGGGTTCAATTCCCGCACGGCGCACTACATGATGTTGCCAAAAAGTTCAGAATCTTCTCTCCTGAAAATTTCTGTTATAACCTATTAAATCTCTGAAATTTCTGCTAAGAAACACAACTCCCGAAAACTTAACACGCCAGCATCCCGTAGTTTTGTCGCAAATTGAGAGTTGCCCGATTTCTAAAATTCCGGAAGATAGTTGCTGTAAATTCCCGGAAATTTGTCGATGACAAATCTCTCAACATTATCAGATAATAACCGAAGTCGGCGAAGCCGATTTGAACGGAGAAACCTGCAAGGTTTCGTAGTCGGTTAATGCCTGTTATATTCTCCCGTTAGGGATTGATTTTTAGTGCAACGATGCCGAGCAAAAAATCAAAGTCGTCGTGTCTATAGTTTTTATGGGGGTTTTCGCCGCCGTTTTTTGCTTCTTTTTTCTGAAAAAAGAAAAGTGGGGGATTTCCGTTTAATGACCGAAAGATATTTAAATATTAGATTATTCTAATATAACAATATGAAAGAGTTATATGAAATTCATGCTGAAATGTGCAAAGTATTTTCAAATTCAACAAGGTTGGAAATATTGAATTTATTGAGAAATAAAGAATTATCAGTAACAGAAATGATAAAAAAGACAAAATTAAGTCAAGCCAACATCTCCCAGCACCTATCAATTATGAAATCTAAAGGAATTGTTACATCAAATAGGAAAGGCAAGAATATTTATTATAAACTTACTAATCCGAAAATCATCAAAGCATTTGATATAATAAGAGATGTTTTGGCTGAAAAATTAAAGAAAAATGGAAAAATGGTTAAGAGTTATGGGGTGAAAAAATGAGAAAAATATTTACGATCATAATTTTCAGTATGTTATTATTAGGTGTGAGTTTGGTATCTGCACATGAACATAATTTTGATGAAACAAAACAACTAATAGATTCTGGAATTAGTTGCGATAAACTCACAGATGAGCAGCTTGAATCAATTGGTGATTATTATATGGAACAAATGCACCCAGGCGAACAACATGAGTTAATGGACAAGATGATGGGTGGAGAAGGTTCTGATACTTTAAAGCAAATGCATATTCAGATGGCTAAACGACTTTATTGTAAAGAAGATGTTGGTGGAATGATGAGCGGAGGTATGATGAATATGATGATGGGTTCAGGAGGAATGATGAACATGATGGGAACAAATATGATGAGTGGCTCATTTGGTGGTAGTTCATGGTGGTTGTGGAGCGTTGTAGGAATGTTATTTTGGATTGCTTTACTCGTAGCTTTGATTTTACTTATAATTTGGCTTTACAAAAAAGTTGCAGGACAAGCAACAAATGGTGGCTCTGCTTTGGAGATATTGAAAAAGAGATTTGCCAAAGAAGAAATCACAAGGAAGGAATTTGAAAGAATGAAAAAGGAGTTAAGGAAGTGAGAGTCATGGAAAAAGATAAGAACACATTGGTCTGGATTTTCATTGCTGTAATTGTTATCCTCTTTTTCATAGGAAGCTTTGGAATGGGTGGTTATGGGATGATGGGAAATTGGAACTATGGTTTTGGAGGCATGTGGATATTTGGGTTTTTATTTATGGCATTAATCTTAGTAGCATTAATTCTATTTATTTTATGGTTAGTTAAACAATTACAAGAAGGTAAAAGATGAATTTTGTAAAAGAACATTGGGAGAATATTTATCAAACAAAAAAATCAAATGAAGTGAGTTGGTATCAGGAAAAACCAAAAACCTCTCTTAATCTAATAGCTGAAACTGACCTAGATGAAGATGCTCGGATTATTGACATTGGCGCAGGAGATTCAAAGCTTGTGGATAATCTTCTTGCTCGTGGTTTTAGAAACATAACTGTATTGGATGTTTCTTCAAATGCGTTAAACCGAGCAAAGAAAAGATTAGGGGACAGAGCAAACGATGTTAAATGGGTTGTATCTGATCTAAGGGAATTTGAAACAAACGATAGGTATAATCTTTGGTATGATAGGGCTGTTCTCCATTTCTTAACAGAAGAAGCGGATATTAGTAGATATGTAGAAAGAGTAAGGCAATTATTAAAACCGAACGGTTACTTAATTATTTCAACATTTTCAGAAAATGGACCAAAAAGATGTAGCGGATTGGATATAAAGCAATACTCTGAAGATTCCGTGAAAAAACTGTTTAGCGATTTTGCACATATAAAAAGTTTTGAAGAAGAACATATAACTCCGTGGGGAGCTAGCCAAATATTCCTATGGGGGATATTTAGAAAACGTGGTGATGAAAAATGAAACAAGAAGATTTTGCGTATGTAGTTGAAACAGATAAAATCTTTGATGATGCTGTTGTTTCTGTGCTTAAAGCAGTAGAACAGAAAGGTTGGAGTATATTCCAAATTTATGATATAAAAGAGAGATTAGCAGCCAAAGGATTTGAGCATAAACCATTAAAGATTATTGAGATATGTTCGGGAAAACATGCCAACAATTTTCTCAATAAGAACCGATTGATTTCTCTGTGTATGCCATGTAAAATTAATGTTCTAGAGGAAAATGAAAAAGTAAAAATTGTTGGAATGAAACCAACTATGATTTCAGAGTTCTTTCCAGAAATCACTAAGGAAGAAGCTGAAGAAGTTGAGAAGGATGTTAGAGAAATTGTTGATACTGCAAAGTAATAGTAAACTATCTGTCCGCAGGACTTAGGAAATCCCCCCGATAAATTCTTTTTCGTAGAAAAAGGCTAAATGTGCGAAGCACTAAAAGGCGGAAACCCCCTTTAATAATTCTACACGACGATTGAACATAACATCACGTAATAATTTTACAAATTATTTTGAGACCTTGCCAGCAAATGCGACACCGCCCCATCCCACAACAATTAAAAACCTCTTTCCCCAACAATAAAGATGGAAGAAAACGAAAAATGCATTTTTCCGAAATGCCACAAATGCGAAAAAGGACATTTACTGCCTTTTTCCCGCGGCGAAGACGTTTTCGAAAAATGGAAATGCTCCGAATGCGGACACGCAGTTGAAAAAAGATAATTCCGGAGCATGTGTTAGAAAATCTGGAGTTTTTCTCTACCAAAATTTTCATAACAAGCTTAAAGTATGAGGAAATTTCCTAGAGGAAATTTCTCGACGCCATCACAGCAACTATAGGTTTGCTTTATACAATATCACCTCCCGAAAACTTAACACTCTCAATTCCAAGGGATTGTCAGAAATTCGGGGCTTTTTATTTTGGTGATTAGTACAGTTCGGCAATAACTTTTTTATTTCTTGCAGTTATAATCATTAATAACCCTGTGAACTACCCGCGGGCTAAAGCCACGGGGCGTCCACGTTAAAATCTAAAATTCATTCAATTGCTTTTGATAAACTTCATAGTCAACCCAATGTTTATCTTGGCTATGCTCGATGTAATGCCCAACAGCTTCTGTCGTAGTGCTCCCCATACTTCTACAAAAATTTAAGAAATAAATAGTTCACTAAAGCTCGCCCCGAGACAGAAATTCATCACTAAGCTAAAGCGGGGAGTTTTCTTTCTTGGGCGAGCTTATAAACAATGATTTTAAATTGCTGCTGATGTCTAGCAATTATTTTATTATTAATTATCGTCGCTATTTTACAATAATTTGGTTATTATTTGGGCTAAAATGTATCAATCGTCTTTGTTTTTTTATCTGGCATTTTTTGAGAAGTCCCTCAAACCTGACACAACCTATTTAGATAACAATTAAACACCGCAAAGGAATCTTTAAAAAACATCTTTTCTACTAATCCTAATGAACTGGTTAAAAAAATTCTGGACTTTCCTGAAAGAAGACACGTGGCAATCCTGGCTCGTCTCTCTAATTCTTTTAGTAACACTCATCAGATTTATTTTTTTCCCACTCTTGTCTTTTGTTACAGGAGCTCCTCTTCCTTTAGTCGTCGTGGAATCCTGCTCAATGCATCATCAGGGCGACTTCGATGACTGGTGGTTCAGATACGGAGAACAATACGACCGGTTCGGAATAAGCAAAGAATATTTCAAAACGTTCTCAATGCCAACCGGCTTTAACAAGGGAGATATAATGTTTGTCTGGGGGCGTTCAAATTCAAAAATCGGAGACATCATAGTTTTCACTCCAAACTCCGAGTCAACCGCACAACATCCGATAATCCATCGTGTAATCACGACAGAACCCTTCGGAACAAAAGGTGACAACGGCAAAACAAATCCAAGACAACTAGACGGCAGCAACACCCAAAGATTGGACGAAACAAGCATAAAACCTGAACAAATCATGGGAAAAGCCGTCGCAAGAATACCCGCACTCGGCTGGATAAAACTCGTCTTCTTCGAATTCTCCAGACCTGAAGGGCAAAGAGGTCTTTGCAATTAATTAAGATTTGTTAAAAAAGTCTTAATTAGTATTACTTTAAAGTTAAACATAGAAATAAATATTATAAACCCCTCTAAGCACCAAAAAGTAGGTGACCAATGGAATTTTGTGAAAAGTGCGGAGGGATGATTATGGTAACAGAAGGAAAAGCTAAATGTGCAAGCTGTGGTGCCCGCTCCAAAAAAAACCCGAAGATAAAAACCTCCGAAAAAATAAAAGACACGAAAACCGTCGCCGTAATAAAAAAAGAAGAAAATGTCAATCCTGTCGTTGAAATAAAATGTCCTAAATGCAAAAACAAAAAAGCCTATTTCTGGACGATGCAAACTCGTGCGGCGGACGAGTCGGAAACAAAATTCTACAAGTGCACGAAATGTGAACATTCATGGCGCATCTATACATAGATTTTAAAAACTAATTCTAATTAAATTAACATGACTGAAATTAGCATGGTTGAATTTGCTTTAGAAAGCATCTTGGTAACCCTGCTTTGCTTGGTCAACAAAAATGGCCTCGTAGCTCAGCCTGGTTAGAGCACTGGACTCTTAATAAAAACAAAGAGCAATCCAGGTGTCGCGGGTTCAAATCCCGTCGGGGCCATTGTCAGCAATAAAATTTTAGCAAAACAAAAACATTAAAAACACAGAAACAGCCCTTTTTCTATGCACGTACTGATAGCACATGAAGAAGGAATAATGAGAAGTTTCAGGCAGAAACCCTTAGATGAAACTTTCCCGAAATGCAGAGTCGACCACGCATCCAGCACAATAGAACTAATTGAAAAAGCGACAAACGGCGAAGATTATATCTTAGTAATAGCAGGAGGAAAAATAACTTCCGCTGATAAATTCAAATCTATAAAAATAATTAGAGATAGGGGATTCAGAGGAGAGATTTGGGTGTACAGCCCAAGAGAAGATTACAGAGAAACCGCAATGACTGCGGGAGCAAACAATTTTTACGACAACATAAAAATATCGGACGACGAAAGGTTCAAAAGAGATTTATCAAAACTAAAAGATTAACCAATCAACCTTCTTATATTCTCGATATTCTCGGCTATGTCTGTCCCTTTCTTCGTTAGCTTAATCAGCTTAATCCTGCCTTTCTTCTCAAAAACAACAAGCCCCAACCTTTCCAAACTCTGTAAAATCTTAACTGCATGCGAATAAGTGCAGTCAACTTCCTTCGCCAGAATGCTCCCGTACCTGACCCGCGCAATTCGCTTCAAAGCAACCAGCATCATCGCTGGCTTCCTTCTAAAAAAGATATCAAAATTTTCTTTTTGTTCGCGTTCCATTTTTAACATATACTTTACAACCTATATATTAAACCCCCTACGCATCTTTTAAATCTTTCTGCTACTCTGTTACCTAAAGAAGTGATAAATTCAAGATACTAAGTCCAAGAGACAACTAAGAAAAATACGCCTTAATAACCCCTCCGGTGATACTTTTTCCTGTTAATTCGGTATAAATTTTCAAGTAGCCCTTAGAAAATAAAGTTGGTTTGCCAGCAATAAGTTCAATCCTTGACAATCCAAGATTAAAAGACTCTTCAATGTAATTTTTGTCTCTAACCATTTTAACAGCTTCCGAAACAGAAGTAACTATCCTTATATCTTCTCCTCTAACAACTCCTTTGCTGACCCTAATCTCTCCACCGCTAATCACTGCATTAAACGTTTTGTTTCCAATAACCAATTCAATTTTAGGACTGTCTTTTGAAGCTGAGTCATGCAGATTATATGCCTTGATGTTAACAAGAAGGTAATAGATAAAACTCTCGTCAAAATTAACTGCCGCTTCTTCATCCGTTAAATTTAAGGAAGGATTTAGAATTTCTCCTCTTGAAATCCTTTCTTCATAAGCTCCAGTATAATCCTCGCTGTCAAAGACATAATATGCCAGAAATAAAAAAAAGCCAATCAAGAGAACAACATTAATAATTAACAAGACAATAAGAGTTGCTCTTTTTACCATTAGGACAACAAGACCAAAACGCTTAAAACCTTTTCTCTGCATTTAATCTTATGAAAATCCTTGCCGCATCCGACCTGCACGGCGATTCAAAACTCGCAAAGAAACTCGCGGAGAAAGCAGAAAAAGAAAAAGCAGACCTCGTAGTTTTATGTGGAGACATAACCGGCTGGGTTGAAACAAAAAACATCATAAAACCTTTTAAGGACAAAAACAAACGCGTCCTTATCCTGCCGGGAAACTGGGACTCGTTCGCAACAACTGAATTCCTAGCACAATTCTACGGAGTAAAAAACATCCACGGCTATTCCGCAATTTACGAAAACGTCGGGTTTTTCGGAGCTGGCGGAGCAGAAAATGCTCCAGGTCCGGGAAGAACCACAGAGCGGGAAATATTAAAGAACCTTGAGAGAGCCCACAAAGATTTGGGGAATATTGAAAGAAAAATAATGATAACTCACATGCACCCTCGCGGTTCAAAATCAGAATTCTCAGGAATTTCGGGAAGCTCCTCAATAACAAAAGCTATAAGGAAGTTCAAACCAGACTTTTTATTGCACGGCCATATCCACGAAGCCGCCGGTCTCGAAGAAAAAATCGGCAAAACCAGAGTAATAAACGTCGGTCGCGAAGGCAGAATTATTGAGATTTGATTATTGTTAAGTGGGGTGTTTAATTGAATATAACATCGGAATTAACCAAAGTCGGCGAAGCCGATTTGGACGGAGAAACCTGCAAGGTTTCGTAGTCGGTTAATGCCTGTTAGTTTCCCCTGAATACTTGGAAGGGTTGGATTTTAGTGCAACGTTCCCGAAGGGAAAAATCCAAAGTTGAGTTCTCGCATATAAATTTCTGCGAAGCAGACTATATTTTAGGGAAGGGGACGACTTTTTTTGCTTCTTTTTTTCCTAAAAAAAGAAGATAGAGGGGGCTTTTACTTTTGGTTCTTTTTCTAAAAGAACGGGTGGGAGCGAAACGAGGGCGGGAGTCTTGGGCGAGAAAACTTTAAAAAGAGATATATTTATATACATTTATGGATAAATATGGTTTGAGGGGTTAAAATGGAATCAAAAAATATCACTTTAAGGGTAAATTCAGAAGTGTATGAGCAGTATAAGGAATACTGCAAAAAGAAGGGCTTATTAATTTCAAGACAGGTTGAGATTATGATGGAAGAACAGCTAAAGAAAGAGGGGGCGAGAAAATGACCGAAGACATTGATAATAATACTATTTTCATGGAAAATGTTGAGCGAGGACTTAAAGAAAAAATCATTAAACT
>Ga0210057_1006036_pt1 | contig 15234 bp, 15 predicted proteins | sample CryGeyCG2114_010_2_FD_183968 | JGI IMG/M metagenome (GOLD analysis project Ga0210057, IMG submission 183968) | Groundwater microbial communities from aquifer - Crystal Geyser CG10_big_fil_rev_8/21/14_0.10 (SPAdes) (version 2) | ecosystem: Environmental > Aquatic > Deep subsurface > Groundwater ... | reverse complement strand
CGCCGATACTTTAGTTTATACCACAGAAAAAGTTTTGAAAGACGCGGGCGACAAAGTGAACGCGAAAATTAAGAAAACCGTGGAAGAAAAAGTTGAGGTATTGAAAAAAGTAAAGGATGGCGATGATTTGGAAGCAATTAAAAAAGCCACGGAAGAATTATCTCAAGCCGCGCAAAAGATCGGGGAAGCGATGTATAAACAACAAGCGACAGAGAGCAAACCAGCCGAAGAAAAACCGGCAGAGGAAAAGAAAGCGGAAGAGGGGCAGTATGAGGAAGTAAAAAAATAATTTTGGTGTGTGGGTAGGGACAGGTTTCAAACCTGTCCCTACGGAAATTGGAAAATGTTTTTTTGAAATAAAAAAGTAGTTCGTTGAAAAGTTAGGGAAAATAAAAAACTTCCCCTTGTGCGGAGAAGTTTGCGTACAAATGAAACAGATTAGGCTAACTTATCATCGCACGCATCATTATGCGCTGGACTTCTTGCTGGGCCATGCGGCCCTGCAAATCAGCTTCCTGCATAATTGCAGACAGTAGGTTCACCCTGTCCACAATATCTTCCAGCATATTCTGTGCCAGAAATTTCAAAGCGTTTAGCTTTGAAAAGCCAAGCTCTTTGGCTTTGCTAAGTATGTCAAAAATATCCATAATACCTCCTGACTGGGTTATTTTATACGCTCTTTTTATTTGCTTCCATTCTCTCTCTTTTTACAAACTTTGTCAAGCTTAAAATTAACCATCAAATACAAAACAAAAAATCATCCTTTATAAAAAAGACGATTTCAAGTGTGGAGCCAAGGGGAGTTGAACCCCTCTATCCGAGTGCTAACCACGAATTCCTCACCAGAGGTGGCCCCTAAAGCTCCACAGAAAGATTATAGCAAAAATTAGGCAAAAAGAAAAAGCCCGAGATTTGCACTCGGACTTTGCGGGTTACATCTGAATTCGTGGTTAGCTGATTAAATAATATCAAAGCTATAAAATTTGTCAACTAAAAGTTATCCACATTAAAAATTAACCATCAAATTTATGCCAAATGAAAATCAACCCGCCTTGTCGGCGGGCAAGCCCCAGGAAATCCGCATTCAGGATAATTTCGCCGGCGGGGAATACGCCAATGCCATGCAGATTTTTCATAACAAGGAAGAATTTATTCTGACTTTTATGAATATCCTGCCGCCGGCTGGCCGGGTGTGCGGAAAAATTATTACTAACCCCGGACACTTAAAAAGAATGATTGCGGCTTTGCAAGACAATTTGGCCAAATACGAAAGCCGGTTTGGAAAAGTGGAAGAAGCGCAAGCGCCGCAGGAAAGCGGGGAAGTGGGGTTTAGGGATAAGTAAAAATTTTAAATTACAAATTTTAAATTTTAAAATAAATCTCAATTTTAAAATTTAGAATTTTTTGGCGCGTTTCTATGAGTAAAAATTATTACGATATTCTTGGTGTGCAAAAAAATGCATCTCAAGACGAAATCAAAAAAGCTTTTCGTAAATTGGCGCATGAACACCATCCGGATAAAGCCGGCGGCAACGAAGCCAAGTTTAAAGAAATCAACGAGGCCTATCAGGCGCTTGGCAATGAGGAAAAACGCCAGCAGTATGATCAGTTTGGCCAGACATTTAATAGTGGTCAAGGATTTAACGCCGGCGGTTTTGGCGGCCAAGGATTTAACTGGCAGGACTTTGCCAGACAATCAGGTGCTAATCAACAGCAAGGCGGTTTTTCGTTTAATGCCGAAGATTTTGATCTCGGGGATTTATTTGGTGATTTTTTTGGTGGCGGCAGAAAGACAAGGCGCAGAAGTTCGCATTCTGAAACAGGCGAAGATATTGAAATTCAAATGATCATTGATTTTAAAGAAGCTATTTTTGGCGCGGAAAAATTTATTGTTTTAGAAAAACAGGATATGTGCGACAGATGTTCTGGCTCTGGCAATGAGCCTGGCAGTAAAATAATCACTTGTCCGGAATGCAAAGGCGCAGGTGAAGTGCGGCAGATCCAGCGGACAATTTTTGGCGTGTTTGCTACCGCGAGCATTTGCAATACCTGCTCAGGCACAGGCAAAAAACCAGAAAAATTTTGTTCCAAATGCCATGGCCAAGGCAGAGTCAAAGATAAAAAGGAAATAAAAATTTCTATTCCAGCAGGCATTGATGAAGGACAGCAAATTAAAATTTCTGGCCAAGGCAATGCCGGGTTTAAGGCCTCTCGCGCAGGCGATTTGTTTATTTCTTTCAGAATTATGCCTAATCAGCATTTTAAAAGAGATGGCCAAAATATTTTGTCGCAAACAGAAATCAATATGGCTGACGCTGCTTTAGGCGCTAAAGTTGAAGTAGAAACTGTTGACGGACCTGTAATTTTAAAAATTCCAGAAGGCACGCAATCTGGCAAGGTTTTTATTTTAAAAAACAAAGGCGTGCCAGAATTAAACCGCGAGAGCCGCCGCGGCGATCATTTGGTTGAAATGATTGTTAAAACTCCGACTAAAATTTCTCGCAAAGGCAGAAAGATTCTAGAAGAATTAAAAGAAGAAATAGAATAATGTATTGTGTTGATTGCACTCGCTAAGGTTGCCAAATTTTCTTCCGCAAAACTCGGCCTCGCTTTGCTCGGCCTCAGACATGTTGCGGTGCGAAAATTTGCCAACCTTAGCTTCGTTGGACTGAATTATAATTAGCATAATTTATATTCCTGCTTTTTTGTTTTTGTGTTATAATAGAGTTATGTTAATTACTACTCTCAATATTCTAGACATTAATCAGGCCGCGAATAATGTTGACTGGTCTGCCAATTCCAAGGATCTGGTTTTAATTCTGTTTTTAGCGCTTTCTGTTTTGATTCATATTTTTATTTTGAAACGCGATAAAATTTTTTCTTGGCTCATCGGGATTTATGCCAGCTATCTAGTTGTTCTTTTTTTTCCATATAACATTTGGCTGTCAAAAATAAGTTTGGAGCAAATAGTTTGGATAAAATCAGCCGGGTTTGTGGTGTTGGCCATATTTTTAACTGTTATTTTTAGCCGCGGCCATATTTTTGCCGGCTCACAAGGCAATGCGCTTTCAAGACTTATTCACGCCTTTATTTATGGCATTTTATCAGTTGGCTTACTTATTTCTCTTTTGACTACTTTTTTGCCCATGGAATTATTAAGCCAGTTTTCCGCGCTCGCGCTAAATATTTTTAATACTGATTTGGCGCGTTTTATCTGGCTGGCTTTGCCATTGGTTTTAATTTTATTTTCCATAAAATTTAATCGTCATAAAGGACCTGGCCGGCCGCCGTTGGAGTAAAAGATAAACTATTTTGTCATTCCCGCGAATGCGGGAATCTCATGGAATTAGCAACTGATTATTCACTGGGATCCCCGTTCCATTTGCCACTGGCAAATGGAACTCGCGGGGATGACAATTATTTTTTAAATTTTTTCTAAATCCACCAGTGATTTAATTTTGATTATTTTCTGCCTCAATTTTGAGGCATTTTTTTGTCCTTTGAAATAATGAATTAAATGTTTGCGCAAGGGGATTAGATTATCGTTATGTTGTAAAAAAAGTTGGGCGTGGCGGAGAATAATATTTTTTTTGTCATCCTGATGCAAATCAGCCTGCCCGGCGGCGAGGCGGGGATCCAGAAAGAAATTAAATTTTGTTTTCTGGATTCCGTTTTTCAACGGAATGACAGAAGATGCTAAACATTTTTTTATTTCATTAAATATCCATGGTTTTCCCAACGCGCCGCGGCCAATGCCAATTCCATCTGCCCCTGTTTTTTCCAGCATAATTTCAGCGTCTGTCAGCGTACTAATTCCGCCGTTCGCTAAAACAATTTTATCAGGTAATAGTTGTTTAATTTTTTTTATCATTGCAAAATCTATTGGTCCAGTCATGCCTTGCGCCAGCGAACGGCCGTGAATCATTATTGCGGCAATGGGCAAATCTTTGATAAATTTAATAAAATCTATGGCTGTGGTATTCTTTACCCGGGTGCGAATTTTAATTGAAACTGGCAGATTGGTATTTTCTAAGACAGCAATAATAATTTCTCGCGCTAATTTTTTGTTATCCATTAAAGCAGCGCCAGCGCCAGTTCTAAAAACCTTGTGTGCCGGACAGCCAAGATTGATGTCAATACCACAGATTTTTTTATTGTCATCCCCGCGTAAGCGGGGATCCCCTTTTTCAAGGGGATGACAAAATTTTTCATTTATTATTTTTGTCGCCTTCGCGAACGCTTCTGGATTTTTTCCAAAAAGTTGGACAATAACATTTTTTTCTTCTGGTAAAAATTCCAGCATTTTCAAAGTTTTTTTATTTTCCCTGGCCAAAGCTTCTGCAGAAATCATTTCCGTGTAGACCAAATCTGCTCCGCCTTTTAAACACATGACACGAAAAGTAGAATCCGTATAGCCAGCCATTGGCGCTAAAGCCAGAATAGGTTTTTTGAGTTTTTGCCAAATATTTAATTGACTTTTTTCTTTTTTCATATTACATTAACAATACAAAAAATAGGAGGAAAAGTTTATGGCGAATCAAAGTGAACACAGTGATGATGGTTCTGTAATAATGTTTGTGGAGCCAAAAAATAGGGAGGATTTATTTAAGCAGACAAAAAAAAGATTGAGACATGAGTATGGGGAGGATTATGTTAAGAATATGACGAAACGAGAAATTAGCTCGCATTTTCGGCCAATTTTTGGTAAAAGGAAAAGATAAGAAAAAATAACAACCACATAAAAACAAAAATCCCGATTTAATCATGATCGGGCTTTTTTATTTTTCTTTTACCACGCTTTTGCTTTTTGTGTCCTCAGTTTTATATCCTAACTCTGCAATTTTTTTCCTTATCTCATCTGCCTTTTTCCATTCTTTATTTTTTCTTGCCGTTTCGCGCTCCGCCGCTAATTTTTTCACTGCCGCTGGAATAATTATTTTTTCTTTTTTAACTTTGCTCAAATTTAGCCCCATTACTTTATCAAAATCCAAAAGGGTTGCTTTTTTATCTCCAGCCTGTAATTTAGAATTAAGAACTTCCCAGACAATGGCTAATGCCCGCGGCATATTTAAGTCGTCATTGATGGCAGTTAAAAATTTATACTGATATTTTTTATCAATTATAGCGTTTTTACCATCTTTTATAGCTGATACTGCTTCGTATAAATTATTTAAAGCATTGGCTGCTGATTCAATTGATTTTTCACTCCATTCCATTGGTTTTCTATAATGGACTGTCAGGCAGGCGTAGCGATATGACAAGGGATTGATATTTTTTTTGAGCAAAGCGTTTTCCAAGGTTAAAAAATTTTCTGTTGATTTGGCCATTTTTTTGCCATTAGCAATATTTAAAAAAGCGCCATGCAGCCAATAATTAAAAAATTTTTTACCAGTGGCTGATTCTGACTGGGCGATTTCATTGGTATGATGAATATTAACATGGTCAATCCCGCCGCAATGAATATCCAATTCTTTGCCAAGATATTTCATGCTCATAGCAGAGCATTCAATATGCCAGCCGGGAAAACCAATGCCCCAAGGCGATTGCCATTCCATCTGTCTTTTAGCATTTTTAGGAGAAAATTTCCATAAAGCAAAATCAGTTGAATTTTTCTTTTCGTTATTTTTTTCCACCCTAGCACCTTCTTCAAGAGCCGCGAGCGGCTGATGGCTTAATTTATTATAATCAGGAAATTTTGAAGTATTAAAATAAACGCCGTCAGAAATTTTATAAGTGTAGCCTTTTCTTTCCAGAGTTTTTATTAATTCAATTTGTTTTTTGATATTATCAGTGGCGCGGCACCAAATATCCGGCTCCAAAATATCTAATTTTTTCATATCTTTTCTAAAAGCTCGCCAATAAAAATCAGAGATTTCCCAAGCTGATTTGCCTTCGCGTTTGGCGCCCTTTTCCAATTTATCTTCGCCCATATCACGGTCGCCAGTCAGATGCCCCACATCAGTGACATTCATGACATGTTTAACTTCGTAACCATTATAAATTAACACTCGCTTTAAAATATCTTCAAAAATATAAGTGCGCAAATTGCCTAAATGAGCGTAATTATAAACAGTTGGTCCGCAAGTATAAAGGCCCGCTTTATTTTTATTAAGGGGTTTGAATTTTTCTTTTTTGCGTGTGAGAGTATTATAGAGTTGCAACATATTTATTAGAGCCATTTTTTCTTTTTAAAAATCAAGAGCATACCGGCGGCAGCGAGAATCATAATGATCACCACGCACCAGAAATCATATTGAGAGTTGATAAATGGCATACTATTCATAGTGTTCATTCCAAAAATCGCGGCAAATAAAGTCAATGGAAAAACAATGACTGAAATTACAGTCAGTGTCTTCATAATTTCTGTCTGACGATGCGACATCAATGACTCATGTGTCTCATGCACCGCATTGATGGTTTCTTTGTAATTTTCTAAAAAATCCCAGATGTCTTTAGTGTGATTGACTAAATTGGCAAAATAATTATGCAAACAATTGCTGGGATAAAATTTTTCCGATGCCTTAATCAGTTTGGAAATAATGCTTTTATGCGCCTGCATGGCTTTGCGGAAATTCACAATATTAATTTTGATGCGGAGAATTTCCGTAATAATAACTAATTTTTTTTCAAATATATTTAAAGTGTTAATTTCAATGTTGTCAATATCCTGACTGATGTGATTGAGCATAGGAAAACATTCGTGCAAAAGACGGTTTAAAATTTCATAAAGCAGAACTGAACCATTGTTCAGATATTTTTCTCCGAAGGCGGGATTTTTTTCCGCTTCTGTTTGCAATTCTAATAGCGGCTTTAGTTCGCCGTTATGCACTGTAATAATTTTTTCATTATCAATAAAAAAATCAACTTCCGAAGGCCTGACTTTGCCTGTCTCTTTGTCATAAAACGGAAAGAGCAAAATCATAAAAATATAACGACTGCGGTCCACTAATTTTGGTCTCTGAGTTGGTGGCGGACATTCAAGAATATCCTGCTCTTCATAATCAAAATTATCTTTCAGCCAGTCAAGCTGTTTTTTTGTCGGCTTATCAACAATGTGCCAAAAGAAATTATTGTGTTGGTAGGAAGAAATGTGGGGCATAATATTATATTATCACATTTTTAATTTTTATGCTAAAATTAACTTGTGGATAGTTTAAGAAAACCTTATTCAGAAATTGCAAAAGAAAAATTAAAAAGAGAGTCTCAAGAAAAAGAGGCTGATTTTGAGTTAAAGAGAAACAGGAGAGAAAAAGAAATTATTAGAAGAGAAACAGCTGGCGAATCAAGGGAATCTTTGTTGCAAACTCCAACTGGCCAAGGAGCATCAGCAGTTGGTGCGCCAGGCATAGATGCGACTAAAAGTCCTTTGCATCAAACCGTGGAAGCGATTTTGGAAGATAATTTGGAAGATTTATATTTCTCGCTTGACGTCGGGGCCCAAGATAAGTTTAAGAAAAAAGGCGAGGAAACTACTGTTAAGATTATGCAATTAATAATCTCGGCTAAAGCCACTTTTAAAAATTTTTTTAAATTGATTTTTAAATGGCTTAAAATTATTCCGGGTGTGAATAGATATTTTTTAGAGCAGGAAGCGAAAATTAAGGCGGATAGAATAATGGAAATAAAATTTTAATTTCTAATATCTAATTTCTAATAAAATAAAAAATTTTGTGATTGACTTATTAAATAATGTTTCTGCAAGGTTTTTATTTTTAAAAATTAGAAATTAATGAGAAATATGCCTTATTCTTCTTTTAGCCAACCCACCCTTTTTGATAACCCAATTTTTATTGTCGGCCTGTTTTTACTGGCTATTATTTTTTTAATTTTGATCATTATTTTAATCTGGCGCGCTTGGGTCAGGAAAAATTATAAACTGCCGTTGGAATTGCGTTCTGTGATTCTTTCGGTGGCTGTGCCAAAAGATGCGGCTGGTGTGGGAAAAAAAGAAACTGAAACCGGTAGTAACACAGCGCAGATTCAGGAACAAATTTCCTGGGCAGAAAATCTTTGGTCAACATTTGGCGCGATTAAGCCGCCTAAAGCATGGCAGGCCTGGTTTTACGGACGGCATGATGAAATCTCTTTAGAGATTGTGGCGCAAAATCGGCTGATTTATTTTTATGTTGTGGCGCCAAAATATCTGGAGCAGTTTATTGAACAGCAAATTCAGGCCCAGTATCCTCACGCGCAGATTGAAATTGAAGAGGATTATAATATTTTTGCGCCCAGTAGTTCTGTGGCCGCAGCCTGCCTTAATCTAATGAAACCAGATATTTTGAGTTTAAAAACTTACCGCAAAATGGAAGTTGATCCTCTGAACTCTTTAACCAATAGTTTGTCAAAATTAAGCGATTCAGAAGGCGCGGTGATTCAGATTATGATTCGGCCTGTCGCTAAAGACTGGCATAAAAAAGGCCGTAAAATTGTGCAGGAAATAATGTCTGGCAAAAAGATAGATGATGTGTTGAAGAAAATTCCCGGCCGATTTTGGTATGATAAAGCGGCTAACCAGACTTTAAAATCCATTGGCGGCTTGCATTCTGCTTTTTTAGTTAGCGAATCAAAATCCAAAGATGAGTTGCCTAAACAGCCCCAATTGACGCCATTGGACCAGGAAACAATAAAATCAATTGAAGAAAAAGTGGCTAAAGCAAGCATGGAAACTAATATCAGAGTTGTAGTTTCTGCGCCAGATAATTCCACAGCCACCATGAATTTAAGAAATATTTTGAATTCATTTGGCCAGTATAATATCTATGAATATGGCAATGGCTTTAAAGCGTCTGGCAGTAAAAAAATTGATAAAATAATTTCTGATATAATTCATAGGCGATTTAGTAAAAATTTTTTAATGACTTTGAATACGGAAGAATTAGCTTCTGTTTATCATTTTCCTTTACCCAGTTGCGCTACGCCAAATATCCATTGGCTTGGCGCCCGCCGGGCGCCAGCGCCGACTAATATGCCGGAGCAAGGAATTATTCTGGGAAAAAATATTTACCGGGGCAAAGAGACGCTTGTCAAACTTCAAAAAGATGATCGGCGCAGGCATTTGTATATTATTGGTATGACAGGCACTGGTAAATCAACTTTAATGGTTAATCTGGCTGTGCAAGATATTCAAAACGGAGAAGGTGTTTGTTATATTGACCCGCATGGCACTGGTATTGAAGATATTTTGCCCACTATTCCTGAATCGCGTTTGCAAGATGTTATTTATTTTGATCCTGGTTTTACTGAGCGGCCCATTGGATTAAATATGCTAGAAGCAAAAACTTCTGCTGAACAGGATTTTGCCACGCAGGAAATGATTGAAATTTTTTATAAACTAATGCCCAGCCGTGAAATGGGCGGTCCGATGTTTGAACACTATATGCGCAATGCTATGTTGCTCTTAATGGCAGACAAAGATAATCCTGGCACCATTGTGGAAATTCCGCGCGTGTTTGTGGATGAGGAATTCCGTCAATACAAATTATCCAAATGTCATGATTTAATGGTTAAAGCTTTTTGGGAAAAAGAATATGTGGCTGCTCAAAGAGGCAGTTCAGGGGCTGACATGCTTTCTTATGTGATTTCTAAAACAGGCCGTTTTATTGAAAATGAAATGATGAGGAATGTGATTGGCCAGCCGTATTCTGGCTTTAATATCAGAGAGATTATGGATCATAAAAAGATATTATTGGTGAATTTGTCAAAAGGAAAAATAGGGGAAACAAATAGTGATCTTTTGGGCTTGATTTTTGTTTCCAAATTGCAGATTGCCGCGCTTTCCCGGGCTGATTTGCCGGAAAATGAACGGCCTGATTTTTATCTTTATATTGATGAATTCCAAAATTATGTCACTGATTCAATTGCCACGATTTTAGCTGAGGCAAGAAAATATCGCTTGAATTTAATTATGGCGCATCAATACATCAGTCAGCTAATTAAAAATCAGGACACCAAAGTGCGCGACGCGGTGTTTGGCAATGCCGGTACTATGATTTGCTATCGCATTGGCGTGGAAGACACGGAAACTATGGCTAAACAATACGCGCCTGTTTTTAATGAATATGATTTAATGAACATTGAAAAATATCAGGCTTATGTGCGCTTGCTTATCAATAACGAAGCAGCCCGGCCGTTTAATATGATGGCGTTTCCACCAGTGAAAGGCAATCCAGAAATAGTAGATGTGGTTAAAGAATATTCCAGCCAAAAATATGGCCGGCCAAAATCAGAAGTGGAGCAGGAAATTTCTGAAAGGTCAAAATTAGGACAAAATGCGAAAGATGGTGTAATAAGTAATCCGTAATCTGTAATTTGTAACAAAAAGCATAAGGCTTTTTTTATTTGCCAAAATAGTGGGTTTTTGATAAGATTGAGATGTTATTATTTTTTGAGCAAAGAACGACGGGACCCCTCGCTACACTCGGGATAAATTTCTTTATTTATGCTAACTGCAAAAGAATTAAGAAAAAAATATATTGAATTTTTTAAATCAAAAAAACACGCGGAGATTCTCTCGGCGTCTTTAATGCCGGAAAATGATCCGTCAACTCTTTTTATTACTGCTGGCATGCAGCCATTGGCGCCATTTCTTTTGAATGAAAAACATCCTGCTGGCAAACGTTTGGTTAATTCGCAAAAATGCGTGCGCACCGTTGATATTGATGATGTGGGTGATAAAACTCATCACACTTTTTTTGAAATGCTCGGTCATTGGTCGCTTGGCGATTATTTTAAAGATGAAGCAATAAAAATGAGTTATGAATTTTTAACGCAAGAGTTGCAGTTAGATAAAAATAATTTGGCATTTACTGTTTTTGCAGGAGATGATAACGCAGAGAGAGACGAAGAAGCAGCCAGTGCTTGGAAAAATCTTGGTGTGAGTGAAAAACGAATCGCATATTTGCCAAAAAAAGATAATTGGTGGGAGCCGACTGGCAATAGCGGCCCCTGCGGTCCTTGCACTGAAATGTTTTTTTGGACTGACAAAAGTGAAAAGGTGCCAGATGTTTTTGATCCAGCTGATAAACGGTGGGTAGAAATTGGCAATGATGTTTTAATGCAGTATGAAAAAATTGGTGAGAATAAATATAAAATTGCCAACCAGAAAAATATTGATAATGGCACTGGCTTGGAACGATTGTTAGCTGTGATGAATAATTTAGATGACAATTATCAAACAGATTTATTTTGGCCGATAATAAAAGAGATTGAAGAATTATCTAATAGCAAATATGGCGAAGACGAAGAAACTAATAAGCAAATGCGTATTATAGCAGACCATTTAAGAGCGGCGACTTTTATTATGGGTGATGATATGGGTATTGCGCCATCAAATGTGGACCAAGGATATGTGGTTAGAAAATTGATCCGCCGGGCAATTCGCCACGGCCGGATGATTGGGATTAAAGAAAATTTCAGCCATAAAATTGCCGAAGTGGTGATTGAAATTATGAATGAAATTTATCCAGAGCTTTTGAGAAACAAAAAATTTATCCTGGACAATTTAATGGCGGAAGAAGATAAATTTACCAGGACTTTGCAGGAAGGAATGAAGATGTTTCATGAAAACATTAAAACATTAAAACATAAAAATAATATTTCTGGTTCATTAGCTTTTAATTTATTCCAAACTTATGGTTTTCCACTGGAGCTGACCAAAGAGTTAGCCAAAGAAAATGGACTTGAAGTTGATGAAGCGGAGTTTAATGAAGAATTTAAAAAACATCAGGAGCTGTCGCGCACGGCCGCGGCTGGAAAATTTAAAGGCGGGCTGGCTGATCATTCGGAAAAAGTCACGCAATATCACACAGCCACGCATCTGTTGTTGGCCGCGCTTAGGAAAATACTAAGTGAAGATATCGCGCAAAAGGGAAGTAATATCACGGATGAAAGAATGCGCTTTGATTTTAATTGGTTGGAAAAAGTGCCAGAGGACAAGCTGAAAGAGGTGGAGGATTTGGTAAATCAAAAAATAATTGAGAAAATTCCGGTTGAGATGCAAGAGTTGCCAAAAGAAGAAGCAATAAAAATTGTTAAAAAATTGTCTTTTGATTTATCTAAATACGGAGACATTGTCAAAGTGTACCTGATTGGAGATTTCAGCGCTGAATTTTGCGGCGGGCCGCATGTGAAAAACACGAGCGAGCTCGGGCATTTTAGAATTATTAAAGAAGAAGCATCGTCTGCCGGAGTGAGGAGAATTAAGGCGGTGTTAGAATAATTTTTAAGTTTTAATTTCTAATTTCTAAATAACTATTTTTGTTTTATTTTTTAAAAATTAGACATTAGAAATTAGTAATTATTTTTTATGTCATTTGCCACTCAATCATTTCGTCCACAACGCAATTATCGTCTGGCAGTTGCGCGGCCAAAAAAACATCATTGGCTCTGGCGCGGAGTTTTTTTATTGACAATTTTAATTTTATTTTTTATTCTTTTCACTTATGTTCTGCCAAGTGCCCGCGTCACCATTGTTACAGAAACGGAAAATATCAGCCAGGATTTTGAGATTCAACTGACAACTGATAATACCAAGGTTAATGAAGAAAATAATATTTTTGCCGCTGTAATTGTAGCAACTGAAGAAACTAAAGAAAGCGAATTTAAAGCCACGGGCAGTAAAAATATGGGCAAAAGCGCTACTGGCCAGGCAATATTTTTTAATAAAACAGGCAACCCACAGCCAATTACTCCTGATATGGATTTGGTTAGCGATCAGGGCAGTGTTTTTAAAGTTGCTGAACCAGTCAATGTGCCAGGCGCCAGAGTTGACGATCAAGGCCAGGTAGTGAGCGGAGAAATCATAGTCGCTATTTCAAGCAAAGAAGCAGGCACTAAAGCCAATAATATTTCTGGCCGTGTAAATATTTCCGCTCTTGCCCTGGATCGCCAAGAAAAGATTTATGGTTCAATTCAAAACACTACTTCAGGCGGCACTGATAAGAATGAAACAGTGGTGAGCCAAGAAGATTTGGATCAAGCCAAAGCGAAATTGCTTAAAGATTTGGAAACGCCAGTTAAAGAATCCTTAAATAAAAAAGCTGGCGCTGAAATGATTATTTCTGACCAGCTGATTCAGTTTGACAGCTCTGAAACTAATACTTCAGTCGCCATAGATAACCCAGCAGATAATTTTAAGATGGCTTTAAAATTAAAAGCCCAGGCCTTTGCTTATGATAATAAAAATTTACGCCAGAATTTGAAAACTAAAATCGCGCAAAAATTAAAACCAGGCCAGACAATTGCTGAAACAGAATTCGGCAGTTTGGAATTAACAGTCCAAGATGTGGATTTCTCTTTTGGCACAGTTAAGCTGGCAGTCAAAGCGACATTTCCAGTGGCTGAAAATATTGATTTAAAAACCATTAAAGCTAACATTTTGGGCAAAAGCGAAGTGGAAGCGCGGCGCTACATTCTTTCTCTGCCCAAAGTCAAAGATGTTAGATTTGATTTTTCCATGAGTTTAAACAGTAAATTGCCAGAAAAAGAAGATAAGATCATAATTGAATTAGGCCAAGGAATTTAATTGCTTGACAGATATTTGGCTTTTGTCTATACTATCCATATAACACACTTAATCTTAAGACCCAAATTTAATTTTGATTAAAAGAATAGCATTATATTCTGGATATTTTTTATACCCAGATGATTTAAATACTAATGAGTGTTGACAACGTCAATTATCAAAATCCAACCCAAGGATCAATACCGCCTGATTCTTTTGGAGCTAATAATCCACTTGGCACGAGCAAAAGAGATGATTTTGGCCCTTTTAAGATCAATAAAAAGGGTTTTATAGAAATTATTGGCGAGGTGGTGGAATCCTTGCCAAGCATTACTTTTCGTGTTAAATTAGAAAACGGCCAAGAAATTTTAGCCAGATTGTCTGGTAAAATGCGCCTTAATAAAATTATGCTGATTCCAGGGGACAAGGTCAAAGTAGAAATTTCACCTTATGATTTGACCAAGGGCCGCATTATGTATCGTCTATAAAATAATTTTTGTTTTTTCCGCGTAAGTCTGCGTTTTTTTAAACGTGATGTTCCGCGTAAATCCGCGTTTATATGAAAGTTCGCGCTTCGGTAAAAAAAATTTGCAAAGATTGCCAAGTTGTGCGCCGTAAAAAGCGCGTGGTTGTGATTTGCAAAAATCCGAAACATAAGCAAAGACAGGGGTAAACAAAAATTAAAATTTAAAAATCAAAAATCAAAAATCAAAATTTTGGAATTTTAAAAATTATTTTATGGCCAGAATTGCCGGTGTTAATTTACCAAATGAAAAAAAAATAGAAATAGGTTTGACCTATCTTTTTGGCATTGGTCTTTCGCAGTCTAAAAAAATTTTAAAAGAATTGGCTATTGATCCAAATATCCGGGTTAAAAATTTAACCGAAGAACAAACCAATGCTTTGCGCCAAAAAATAGAAAAAGAATATCGGGTGGAAGGCGATTTAAAAAGAGAAATTTTAAGCAATATTAAAAGATTAAAGGAGATTGGCAGTTATCGTGGCAGCAGGCACGCCAAGGGATTGCCTGTGCGCGGCCAGCACACCAGAAGAAACACGCGCACAGTGCGCGGCAATGTCCGCCGTTCTGTCGGCTCTGGCCGTAAACCAGCGGCGCAAAAAACTTAAAAATACGAATATTACGAATTAAATAAAATACTTACGAATAAAGATAATTATGTCTGAAGATAAAAATAATTTATCAGAAAATCAAGTTTTAGAAACACCAACTGCAGAAGCGGCGGATTTGGATATGGCTTTAGAAAATCATATTCCGGATCCTGAAAATATTACTAACGAGTCAGAAGAATCTAAAACCGTGGTTACAACAGCCAAAGGCAAGAAGAAGAAAAAAGTCGCTCCTTTTTTGCGCGGCGGACGCGGCCAGGCGCATGTTAATTCCACTTATAATAACACTTTAATTTCCATTACTGATTTAAACGGCGCCGTGCTTTTATGGTCAACAGCGGGCCGGAGCGGATTTAAGGGCCCTAAAAAATCTACGCCTTACGCGGCTGGAATTATTGTCAAAAATTTAGCAGATAAAGTCAAAGCACTGGGCATTAAAGAATTAGATGTCTATGCCAAAGGAGTCGGTATTGGCCGCGAAGCAGCAGTGCGCGCTTTTGATACTAATGGCATTAAAATAATTTCCATTACTGATGTGACTCCGGTCGCTCATGGCGGTTGTCGGCCAAGAAAAAGGAGAAGAGTGTAATATGGCTAGAAACATA
>Ga0210057_1006035_pt1 | contig 15234 bp, 15 predicted proteins | sample CryGeyCG2114_010_2_FD_183968 | JGI IMG/M metagenome (GOLD analysis project Ga0210057, IMG submission 183968) | Groundwater microbial communities from aquifer - Crystal Geyser CG10_big_fil_rev_8/21/14_0.10 (SPAdes) (version 2) | ecosystem: Environmental > Aquatic > Deep subsurface > Groundwater ... | reverse complement strand
TCTGCGAGATTCTCGCAGAATGTTTTTAGACGAGATGAGTAAATCAGATCAAGATAAACTTGTGGATTTTTTCAAGCACAACAAGATATTGATTGTTTCAGATATTTTAAAAGGTAGAGGAGAATTTTCGGCGGATTGGACTTTAGTGATTTTGAAAATGAATGGAGAAAGTAGATGGGTTTTGAAATCCATAAACCAAGTGATGAATGTTTTCGGAGCTGGCGATGTGCGAATAACCCGTGAGGGCAGTTTAAAAATTGGCAAAATTGGAATGCAAAGAAAAGGCGGAGATGGCGGTCGTGAAAGCGCTAAATTGTTACAATTTAAAATCAACCCTGTTGAATTGTTTGAAAAATAAATTTTATGTCAGACACTGTCTCGAAAAAGAAACGAAGCGAGATAATGTCTCGGATAAGAAGCAGGGACAGCAAGATAGAGCTTTTATTCAGAAAAGAACTTTGGAAACAAGGTTTTAGATACAGTAAAAATTCTTCAAAATACTTCGGTAAACCTGATGTTGTCTTACTGAAACATAAAACCGTTATCTTTATAGACTCATGTTTTTGGCACGGATGCAAAAAACATTGTCGTATTCCGTCAGTAAGAAAAAAATACTGGATTGAAAAAATAGCAAGAAACAAGGAAAGGGACAAGGAGGTTTCAAGGCACTATAAAAAAGAGGGATGGAAAATTTTTAGGATTTGGGAACATAATTTAAAGAGAGACGCTTCGATAGAAATTAAAAACATGGTAAAATCTATGAAGATGTAAAAAATGGATGTGAATTTATAACTATGGCTAAAACAACAGTAAAATCAAAAATCACATGGAAAGACCATGTCGTTGATGTCGAAAAATTAGAGTTGGACCTACAAAATCCGAGACTTCCTAAACACGTTAGAGATCAAAACGATATCACTCAGATCCGAAACTATCTTTTAGATAAAGAAGATGTTTTGAGAATCGCAAGAAGTATTGCAAACAATGGCTACCATCGTAGTGCTGTGGCGATTGTATGCAAAGAGAATGGCAAGCTAGTTGTTTTGGATGGAAATCGTCGTTTGGTCGCATGTCAATTATTGCTAAAACCAGAATTGGCAACAAATGCTCGCGATAAGAAAGAACTTGAAGAACTTAACAAAATCGTCAATAAACAGGAACTCAAAAAAGTAAAGATTGCCGTTGCTCCTTCTCGCAAAGAAGCAGAAAAGGAAATTTGGGACATACATGTCAACCAGCTTTTAAAGCCATGGCAAGTGTTGCAGAAACTTCGCATGTATAGAAATCTTATAGATTCTGGTGAGTATGATATTAATTCTGCATCTTCCGAGTATGGTGTAACACCTGCTCAATTTAAGAAGGAGCTTGAAAAACTATTTTTCTACGAGCAAATTTTAGAGCAAATCAGAACAGACAAGGATGAGGAGGAACTACTAAAATCAGGTTTTAACAAAATTGACCGTTTAATTCTCAGCACAAATGGTAAAAAACTTTTAGACTATTCAACCAATGACAAGGGAGATATAACATTTGCGAACAGAAGCGAGTCAGATAAAAAACTAAGGCAGTTAGTCCCTTACATTACAGATCCGCAAAAGGTATCAGCACAAGCTACACAAGAGTGGCTTGTTGAGAATGTATTCTCAAAGATAGATTCTGGTTTTTCAGGCAATAAGACAAATACTGAAAAAGAAAATGAACAGACTGAAGCAGATGCGCCGTCTCCTAAAAGAAAAACGGCGAGAGAGAAAAATATAGCACAATCATTGTTTGGACAGAACTTGGTATTAAAAAAAGGAGACACGAATAACATCTATCAAGATGTTTTGGATTTGTACGATTTTTATGTAAAAGATAGCCAAAAAAATGAACCAAGGTTATCAAAAAATTTCCCCGCACTGATCAGAATGTCCTTGCGACTACTTGTCGAATCAGCAGTAGCAAAAACAAAAGGTGTTGCGGACTATGTAAATACCAATTTCGATAATGCGAAAAAACAATTAACGCAAGACCAGAAGACAACATTATCAAATAACAGTGTTAGTGGCGCTAAAAGCCTAATTCAGTTGTTGCAATCCGGAGCACACAATTATACGAACTCAGCAAATTTTGAACAGACCGTTGCTATGTCCATCATTATTGGTGCTCTGCTAAACATTACACACATCAAAAAATGAAAGGTCAAAATACTAAAATAATTTCTGGTTTCTCAAGTCCGCTTCGTTATCCTGGCGGAAAAACTCGTCTTGCAAATAAGCTACTTGAAGCCATAGAAAAAAACTTTATCGGAAAGGAAAAAGTTGTTTTGGTGGAGCCTTATGCTGGCGGTGCGGGAGCCTCACTTGCCCTGCTCTTTGCCGGAAAAGTGGAAAAGATTATTATAAACGATTTAGATAGAGCAATTTTTACTTTTTGGAAAATAGCTGTTTCTGATACTGATTATTTAATCAATAAGATACGGCGAACCGAGGTTAATATTGAGGAGTGGAAAAAGCAAAAAGCAATTTATAATTCAACAAAAAATGATCTCAAACTTGCGTTTGCCACCCTGTTTTTAAATAGAACCAACCGTTCGGGGATTATGAATGGCGGGCCGATTGGCGGCATGGACCAATTTGGGAAATGGAAAATTAATGCTCGTTTCACTAAAAAAACAATCATTGAGCGTCTGAAAAAAATTAAAGATTTTCATAATAAAATAGAGGTAAGTAATTGTGATGGTATAGAGTTATTAAAAAAATTGGAGAAACGGAAAAATAAGAACCAACTTTTTATATTTCTGGATCCTCCATATTTCCAAAAAGGACAATCATTGTACCTCAACCACTATACCAATAAAGAACATGAGAATTTATCTGAATTCTTGGAAAAATCATCTTTCAAAAAGTGGATTATGACTTACGATGATGTTCCTTATATTAAAAACTTATACGCAACAATGCATACTAAAGGATTTGCTATTCAACACAACGCATATGAATCTAAAATAGGCAGAGAAGTGATGATTTTTCCAAAAAGTTTGGTTCCTGTCAGTATTTAAATTAAGGGAGTTCCGCTTGCGTGCGAACGGGAGGGTGGGTCAAGCGCATTTGCATTTGAGCCTCGGACATTTCCGCTAGGGCGTCCATGACTAAAGGATGAGCGTCGCCGTAATCTTGCAATACAGAAATCCAAAGCAAAAGCGACACCGCATACAGCCGATATGAAAACGAGGAAGGGGGTTGTGCGAGGGCGGACTCCGAAGGCACATAAAACGAAGGCAAAGACTCTAAATGACCACTAGACAAACGAAAGTACCGAAAATGCTGAACTACCACTGCGAGGAGGAGACCGAAGCTGGGGGAAGGATTCCTTCCTTCCCCCAAACAGCATGGCGCCCGAGCCACCCGCCCGCAGGCGGGCAAAGGCGAGGAGAAGCGCCAAACCTAGACATCTAGGCGCGAGTAGCCCTAGCGGAAATGTCTGAGGCGAATGCCGAGGATGGACTCCTTTAGATCATGAACGCAAAATGTTAGAATGTCAGAGGCACGATATAAAAAGGTTTTGATTCTGCATTTTTGTCCGCCCCGAATTCCACCAAAACAAAAAGAGGAGCAAATGGAAAATTCCTCCCCAAACCCAGTATGAGAGAATCTACTGGGTTTTTGTATTAAGAAATTTAGCGATTTTTCTTCAAAAAATCAGTAGAATGCAGAGACGGGATACGGCATTACTTTCCCACACCTTGTTGCTCGAAATAGTTTCGAACTTTGTCCAACAAACACCGCCAGAATGGCATCTTTGAACCAGAAGTATAGGTTAGTTGACAATTACTTGACAATTGAATATAGATTGAATAACGGGAACAGTCACCATTGTTTGGTAAATAGTGTGGTATAGTAAAATCATGCCACGCAATGCACGAGTTGATGCCGGAGGAGAAATATACCACGTGATTAATCGTGCGAATGGTCGTCTCCACATTTTCAATAAAGACGAAGATTATAGACTCTTTGAGTAACTTCTACTTGAGACGAAAGAGATTTTTGATTACAACACACAAAATTCAAAACAATGGTGGCTGTCCCTGTTTTTGTCTTAATACAAAAACCCAGTAGATTCTCTCATACTGGGGTCTGGGGAGGAATCCGCACGGGCTTTTGGATTTCGTCTTGGCGGGGTGGGTTATAAATCAAATTCCTTTCTTTAGTTAAAGAAAGGAATTAAAGTTTAGCAACTTTTTATAATTTTTTTCATTTTAACTCTATACTTATCCCAAGTTTTTGATTTCCATTCTGAATTTCTTAACTCTTCAGCGTATAGATTTAATTCCTTATGCAGCTCGTCCAAAAATTTAGTTGCGTTTATTACTTTATTTTCTAAAAGAGATCCTGCTCTTTTTATTCGCCATCCGCCAGTTGTTTCTCCTTGATGTAAAATGCCACAACGAACATGTTTATAAAAATCTTTTTTAGAAAATCCATTTAATTTAGTGGCACCATTGAAAAAATTATCAAATATTCTACCACCACCTTTTGGAGTTTTACCCCACCCATTCTTGAATGACTGAAGTGCTTCTATGCAGAGACAACAATTTGCCATTATTGCAAATCCATTTTTATAATCTTTCCTATAAATAGGATTCTTAAAAGTAAAAGATTTAAGATATCTACTATATAATCTATGAAAAAACATTTCAGCAATAGCTGATTTATTATTTTCTTTAATAAATCGTCTATAATCTTTAATGGTTATATTCTTACCATTTTCAAGTGTTGATAAAATAACATCGTCATTATTCGTTTTTCTATTTTTTGTCATTCTTTTTTCAATAATCCTTATAAACTATATCTATTATTGTGGAGGTAGTGATAGTATTTTTGTCCAAACAGGGTTACCCTCTCTAAGAAGTTCGTCTTGTGTAACGCAAGCAGTATTACTCTTATTAAAATAATGTCCAAACCCACCAATTACACAAGTACAATTTAATCCACCAGCAGAACTCATTGTGCCATACCATACAGCGTTGGGTCCAAAGTTATTTTCACAAATTTTATTATTGATTTTAATTGTTTCGGCTGAGGAAACAGGAACGCATGAATTTCCTCTTTCATTCCAGGCATAGCCAGTTTTACACTCACATGGAGGTGTGCCAGTCCATATAGCATTTATTGTCTGACAGAATTGAATTGATTCTGTATCTTCTTCAGAACTTGGAGGCGTACTTCTTCTTATCTGATCTGTGGCAGATGGTGTATTGATTGAACCTTTTTCTAACTCACTGAATAAACTTTCAAGCATTTGAAGAGCTTTCTTTTCTCCCTCAGGGTCGGGTGCTTGTCCGTAACGTAATGTCGGGTCAACATATCCCGAAGTATCAACACAATCTCCTCCCGAATTTTTAGAGTACCCAGCTTTACACACACAACTGTCTTTTGAAAGAGTAGCATCGTAATAAGAATTTTGTCTAAGTAAACACAATGCTCCTTGCCATGAGCCACTATTTTGCGGCAAGTAAGATTGTCTGCCTTCCCAGATGGCTATTTCCGAGTTAGTCATTTTGGAGTACCACCAATTTACTGTCGGCAGTGGAATAAACAAACCACTATTTTGATTACATTTTTTAGCATTTGGTGAGGCTACAAGACACTGAACAGTTACCCCCACTAATTCACCGTTAGAATTAAAAACTGGTCCACCAGAATTGCCGAAAGATATATCGGCACTGTTTAATATAAGTTTTTGCCCACTCTCTCGGTCTGTAAATATTTCTTTAACAACTCCTTCAGCTTGTACAGTTTTCCCTCCACCATAATCAGGATAACCGATAGAATAAACAGGATAATTAACATAGATATCTTGAATATTTTTTGTGTACGAAGATAGATTTACTGTGCGGTCTCCAAGTGCGTTGAGTGAAATATCTAATACAGAGGACCATTTGTTATCGAAAAAAACTTGGTCTATATAAACTAAAGCAAGATCTAAATTTTTATTATGTTTAGAGCCGCTAGCTCCTGTGCTAAGTAAATAATTAAAATAGTCGCACTGTGTGTTGAGTGAAGTCGTCACACAACCATAAACTTGATATCTAGCGGGATTGACAATCACTTTTTCAACAACATGATAATTTGTCAAAATATGTCCAAGTCCGCCTATGGAAATGCCAGAACCCCAAGAAATATCTTGCTTAGTGACAGTGTCATAAATTTTTAAACGAAGCACTGATTTTATAACCGCGTTATCAAATTTAACTGACGCTATCGGAATCGGTCTATCATATTGTTCACCTCCGTTCTCGGTCTTTTTTATTGTTTGAGTTCGAGTGTCTTTTGGTATGTCGTCTTTTGAAACAGTTAAGTCGCTAATTGCTTTTACTTCACCTTTATTTTTTGTTGTCGTAGCTGTAGGTGGTATAACTTGCACAATCTCAGTTTTTGTTGATTTGTTAAACCATGACCAAGAAAAAGGATTCCACCAAGAAGCCATTGCAATTGAGGGAATAACGAAAAAATTTAAAATGATCACTGCTAATAACTGTGTCCTTTTCATTTTTTTATTGTATCATTTTAGGTCTTTTTTATCCATAACCCACTCCGCCAAAAAAATCAGAAAGCCCGCGCGGATTCCTCCCCAAACCCCAGTATGAGAGGATCTACTGGGTTTTTGTATTAAGAAATTTAGCGATTTTTCTTCAAAAAATCAGTAGAATACAGAGACGGGATACGGCATTACTTTCCCACACCCTGTCGCTCGAAATAGTTTCGAACTTCGTCCAACAAACACCGCCAGATTGGCAACTTTGAACCAGGGGATAACGGGGACAGTCACCATTGTTTGGTAAATAGTGTGGTATAGTAAAATCATGCCACGCAATGCACGAGTTGATGCCGGAGGAGAAATCTACCACGTGATTAATCGTGCGAATGGGCGTCTCCACATTTTCAATAAAGACGAAGATTATAGACTCTTTGAGTAATTTCTACTTGAGACGAAAGAGATTTTTGATTACAACACACAAAATTCAAAACAATGGTGGCTGTCCCTGTTTTCCCAAAATATCTTTCGGTTCTTTAACCAAAAGAACAGCTGATAATCTAGCTGTATTACTCTCTGTCTTGATGTCGTGGAAGCAACGATTTCAAGCTAATTTCTTTGAGGAGTATTTAGGGTCTCACCCTGCGCATCGAATAAAGATTAAGAAGTCAGACTCCTGTGTATAACTCTCTCTGGCTTGCCAATACTCATGCGGTATACTTATCTACATGCCAGAAGAAAAAAAAGTACATCCGGCGGTCATTATGGTCGTCGTACTGGTTGTAGGTGTCACTCTTGGATATTACTTCGGTAACATGCAAGGGGTGAAGAAAGGTGTCGCTATGGAACAAGCGTCTGTCGCTTCGGCGCAGGCAGAGGTTCCGGCAGACGTAGTCTCGGAGGTTAACCCCTTTGAAACAACGACGGCAAATCCTTTCAGTGAGACATCTGTCAACCCGTACGAAGATGTAAAAGTAAATCCATTTGAATAACAGTCGCCTTTTCGGTGACTGTTTTTCGTTAATCGATGGTGGATATTTGTCCGCGTAATTATTTTGTATGAAAAAAATCCTATACATCGGGGTAGTCATGCTTGCTGTGTTTAGTATTGCGAACAGTGTGCTCGCTAAGTCTGTTTCTGATATCACGTATCCCGTTGGCGAGCTCGGAAACTGCGAAAGCAGAGAAGCATGCAAGACATACTGTGACGACCCAGCGAACGTGAATGCGTGTATTTCGTTCGGGAAGCAACAGAATCTCATAAGCAGTGTTAATCCACGAGCGAACCTGGCGGCAGTCGGTGAGAACGGCGAGACCGGTCCGGGAGGATGTGAGAATCGTGAAGCATGTCATACATACTGTGATGAGTCAGCGAATGCCGAAGAGTGTTTTACATTTGGTAAAGAACATGGACTGATTACCGCCGAACAAGAAAAAAAGTTTGAACAAAAGAAAAAGATAGATGAAGTTCTGAAGAGTGGTGGCGGTCCGGGCGGATGTACCTCACCAGAAGCGTGCAAGACGTATTGTTCTGATTCCGCAAACCTGAAAGAGTGTGTTACGTTTGGAAAAGCAAATGGTCTTCTGTCGCCCGATGAAGCTTCTCGAATGGAGAAGCAGGGTTTTAAGGCGGTTGTGCATGATGACGAAGAACGTGGACCTCGGCCGGGGAAACTCGATGATAATTTTGAAGGTCCTGGAAATTGTAAAGGCCCCGACGAGTGCCGAAAATACTGTGACGATCCGGTAAATCAAGAGACCTGTATTTCGTATGGTGTCGAGCATGGCTTCATGAGTAAAGAAGAGGGCGAGCGCGCGCGAAAAATGGTAAATCAGACAGGTCCGGGTGGATGTCGCGGGCAAGAGTGTAAGGCCTACTGTGATGATCCTGCGCACCGTGAAGAATGTATTACGCATGCTGAAGAAAACGGCTTCATGACGAAGGAGAAAGCCATGCACGCTCGCGAGATGCGTAAGATTGAAGAGCAAGGTGGACCAGGAGGATGTAAAGGTCCCGACGAGTGTCGCGCATATTGTGAAGACCAAGAAGCGCACGGGGAAGAATGTTTCCAGTTTGGAAAGGAACATAATTTGATTAACCCAGACCAACAGCAACGCTTTGAAGAAGGCAAGATGCTTCGCGCAAAAATCCAAGAAAACGGTGGTCCGGGTGGATGTACGTCACCTGAAGGGTGTAAAGACTTCTGTTCCGACCCCAACAATATCGAGGAGTGTAATGACTTTAGTGTGAAGCAAGGGGCGATTTCTCCTGAACAAGCACAGATGCGACTTGAGAAGTTCTCTCGTCAAGCGCCGGGATTTGATGAGCAAGGCAGACCTGTTGAAGGCGGTCCGTTTGACCCACGAATGCGACGACCAGAAGGTGATGGATTTATGCCACCAAGAGGGGGACAGGGAGAGGATGGACAACCTTTCGCGCGACCGGACGGATGTACCACAAAGGAGGAATGTGAAGATGTTTGTAAGGTAAATCCTGAGAAATGTATGGGTTCGGGTGAACGACCTCGTATGCCAATCGGTGAAGGACGTCCTCCAATGGTTGATGAAAATGGGAAACCAATTGAGCGATTCGATATGCGAAATGGAATGCGTCCGGAAGATGGAGAGTTTCGTGAAGATGGCCGACAGCCTTTTCCACCCGATGGGCAATGGCCTGATGACCGTATGCCCGTGGACGGAAAGATGTTTCCTCCTAATCCAAACGTAAGGGATGATCAGGCTCGTAAGATGAATCCTGAAATGATGAAGGATGGACGTTCTCCACAACCAGGGAGTGAGCCTCGCCCGTTCAATGACCAGAATAGGGATATGAAGCCTGGAGATTCACCTATGCAACGACCCCCTGCTACAGCACCGTATCGTTCGCCAGACGGTGTCTTCGGAGATAGACAGATCCCTCCTCGACCTGCCAACGGAGAGTTTCAGAAAGACCAGATGAGTGGAGATATGCTTCCACAGCCAACAATGCCCGGTGGTACTTTCCAGCCGAGAACTGATGGTTTTGTACCACCACCTCCACCGACAGGTATAAACCAGACACCCCCACCGCCTACGGGGGGTACAGCACCAGCAGAAGGCACGTCATTTTCTCCACCGCCACCTCCGCCGTCAGACGAAAATAAAGTATTTTAGTCAAGTCCGCGAGTATCTCATCCGAGATGCTCGTGTTCTTTTTGTTGAGTGTGTATGTAAGTGTTGGTATACTACATCAACTTATTAATAAGAAAAAAGTAATGAAAAAGTGTTCACATGGACGAGCGGATATTTCGCTCCTTATCACGCGGTTAATCATCGGAGGGATTTTTATAGCAACTGGTTGGATGAAGGTGTCCGATATGGCGTCGACCGTAGGCTTTTTTGATCAACTTGGCATCCCAGTATTTCTAGCGTACGCGGTCGGATATGTTGAGCTTATCGGGGGCATCATGATTGTCCTCGGTCTCTGGACCTGCCTTGTTGCAATGATTCTCTCGGTCGTTATGGTCTTCGCAATCTGGTTTACAAAAGGTATGGGCTTCCAAGGGTTTTCGATGCCACTTGTCACTCTCGCGGGGCTCGTTGCTCTCGTTGGCGTCTGTGGAGGCAAGTACTCGATCAAATGTTCATGCGCTGGTTTCTGCTCAAGTTGTTCTGGTGGATGTAGTGATTGTTCGGATGATAAGGATTGTAAGGACTGCGAAGGCGGAACATGCGGTACCGAAGCAAAAGAGACCCCTAAGGTATAACGACTTCAATATCCTCCGATTTCTCTGAGGGATGTTGCTCTATACTCATAGTATGACAAAAATCGTAGGGCACAGAGGGGTGGCAGGGTACGCGCCGGAAAATACCCTGCGTTCGTTCGAGATGGCGATAGAGTTCGGGTGCGACCGAGCCGAACTCGACGTACATCTGTCGAAAGACGGCGAGGTGATTGTTATTCATGATGATGACGTTGCTCGAATAACGGGAGGTGTCGGCAAGGTTGCCGATATGACCCTCGCAAAACTCAAAGAACTCCGTTGTCCGGAATATCAGGAAATCCCGACACTGCAGGAGGTGATTGATCTTACGAAAGGAAAGATTAGTTTGCAGATTGAACTCAAGGCAAAGGGAACACCAGAAGCGGTCAACCGACTTCTACTCAAAAACGGCATCGAGGGTGATGTGGTTCTTATTTCTTTTGATGTGGAGCTACTTCGAGAAATGAAGAAGCTCAATCCTCGATTACAGGTTGGTTTCTTGTTTGACCATATCCCCGAAACTCTTTGGGGTCTTGTGAGTGAGATTCCTCTTGAGTTTATCGGTCCACGAAGTATCGCCGTCACGAAAGAGTTGGTAGAGGAAGCACACTCACGCGGATTACTCGTATACGCGTACCATGTGGATACAAAGGAGCTTGGCGAGAAACTTATCACCCTTGGAGTCGACGAAATCGGCACCGATTTCCCAAAGCTGTTTATTACGTCGTAAACTATTTTCTTTATAGGCTAATTCGTCCTCCTTCGCTAAAGCTACGGACGGACAAGTACGAATTAGCCTATAATAAGAACTATGTAGAGGTTGAAAAAACAAGGAGAAAGAGTAGTATAAGGTGAATGAAGATGCCGTTGTTTATCCCCACACCAAATTCACCAAGTCTCTCTTTGGTGTGGGGGTTTACCAACCTTGCCGTGTTTGTACTTTTCTTCGGCATCGCGCTCCTTGAGGCGTTGCAGAAAGGTAATTGGCTGGGGGCTGGACTCTTCCTCGCGCTCGGGGTGCTCTCGCTCCTTGCGGATTGGAAAAGGAAATGAAGTATTTTGCGTTCATGAATCCTCAATTTGAAAAAGGACTTTCTTTGGTGCTAGCGAGTTTTCTCGGACTTTTTTTAGAACTGGCACTCATTAGGTGGCTTCCGGCCAATGTGCTCTCAATTGCCTATTTTTCCAACATCGTACTCATATCGGCTTTTCTTGGTCTCGGTCTTGGTTGCGCTCTGGCATCAAAAGACAGAGACACATTCAGATGGTTTCCGCTCGCGCTGCTCTCCACCACTATTTTGTTCCTCATGTTTCGCTGGTTCGAAACGGTGATTCCGGTGCAAGGAAGCGAGTGGATATGGAGCTATTACGGAGGAAATAAACTGAGTGTATTTTCGGAACGCCTCGATATCTTTTCCGCGCTTGCCGCGGTGTACCTGCTCACCGCCGGTCTTTTCTTTTTCATCGGTCAGAAAGTCGGTTCTCTCTTTTCGGATTTCCCACCTCTGCGAGCATACAGTCTTGACATCGCTGGCAGTCTTCTCGGCGTACTCATGTTCGGACTGTTCTCTTTTTTTGGTGGTGCATTCACTACGCCGACCGCGTGGTTTGCCGTCGCTGGGGTGGTCACTCTCTGGCTGCTACGTCGGAACATACGGTTTGTCGTTTTCGGAGTTTGTTGCTTCGGAGCAATACTCCTTCTGGTGCACTATGCAGGGCAGAAGGAATTGTGGTCTCCCTATTATTCCATTCAGATTAAAAGCGAAGACGATGGAACGCTCAAACTCTTCGTAAACAGGTTTTTCCATCAGCAGACGATAGATTTCGACGAAAACAAGGAAGGGCGAGAAAAATACGGTTTGCCGTACCTTCTCGTGGAACCCGAGCGCGTGCTCGTTCTCGGTTCGGGCACCGGCAATGACGTGGCTATGGCGATACGTCATGGCGCGCGGAAAATAGACGCAGTTGAAATCGACCCCGTCATTCTTTCTCTCGGCAAGCGTCATCCCGCGCGTCCTTATGATGACCCGCGCGTTACCGTGATTGCCGACGATGCCCGCTCGTTCCTCCGGCGGACTTCCGAACGGTACGATATGATTGTTTTGGGAACACTTGATTCCCACGCGCTTCTTTCGGCGTTTTCGACGGTTCGACTTGATAATTTCGTGTACACCACCGAGTCTCTGACAGAAATCCAGAGACACCTCTCCGACAAAGGTGTCGTGGCGCTACTCTTCTCGGTTCCGGAAGAGTGGCTTCGTGAGAAGCTCATACGAAGTGTTACCTCGGTATTCGGCACTTCAGAGACTATGGTGTATAAGGGGGATACCTCGTTGTTCAATCTACTCATCGTTGCCGGGCCCGGTATGCACGCGGAAACAAGCAAGAAGGCTCTCAGTGCGGGTATCTTTCAACCTCCTGACATAAAAAACGGCGGTGCTGATGCGTTGCCTACCGACGACTGGCCGTATCTCTATTTGGCGAGTCATACAATCCCAAGTCACTATGTGAAAGCGCTTATCCTACTGTTCCTTCTTTCCGCGGGAGGAATCTTCGCACTCTCGGCACGGCAGAAACTCGGAAGCACGAGCCTCAACTTCTTTTTTCTTGGAGCCGCCTTTCTACTTCTTGAGACGAAAAGTGTTACGACGCTTTCATTGCTATTCGGTTCCACTTGGCTTGTTAATGTCTTTGTCTTTGCAGGTATCTTTGTCGTTATTTTATGCGCGAATGTGTGGGTGTCGACTCGACCGATTCGGCGGATAGGGAGCATCTACGCGCTTCTTTTCGGTTCTCTCCTCATCAATTTTCTCTTTCCTGTAGGCGCCTTCCTCGGGCAGAGTTTCTTGCTGAAGTCTGTGCTGGCAACAGCTCTGGTTTCACTGCCTCTTTTGTTCGCGTCCGTCATTTTCTCTTATCACTTTCAGAGCGTTCGCACAGTTTCCGCAATGTTCGGCATAAATCTCATCGGAGCTGTTTTTGGCGGTTTTCTGGAATACAGCTCGATGCTGACCGGTCTTAATAGTCTATACATTGTTGCAGCCGTTTTCTATCTAGCGTCATTCATTCTCTCAACACGGCGAGAAAATGTGTCCGTTGATTTAAAGACATAAGGCGCTCTGATTTTTCCGGAAGACCTAACCCCGCCAACCTCTTTGCGGGTTTGGTGTTTTATCTATTTTCTTATTCGCGCGAATAAGAAAATAGATGCGGGTACGGTTGAATGTTGTTATAGGCTAATTCGTCCTCCTTCGCTAAAGCTACGGACGGACAAGTACGAATTAGCCTATAATAAGAACTATGTAGAGGTTGAAAAAACAAGGAGAAGGAGTAGTATAGGTGAATGAAGATGCCGTTGTTTATCCCCACACCAAATTCACCAAGTCTCTCTTTGGTGTGGGGGTTTACCAACCTTGCCGTGTTTGTACTTTTCTTCGGCATCGCGCTCCTTGAGGTTTACCCGAACCCTGCAAATAAAGGGGCGGGCTTTCTAGGAAATTGGCTGGGGGCTGGACTCTTTCTCGCGCTCGGGGTTCTCTCGCTCTTTGCGGATGTGAGGAAAAAGTAGGGTAATTTCTAGTTTGGGATTTTTCTCTGTTTGTGTAGTAAAATGAGGTAATGAAAGACATACAGGGTAATCAGATTCCGCCACAAACCGTGTGCAACCCCACGCCGAGAAATATCGAGCGACAGGATTTTGTGGACGGCAGGATTTTTGAGTTGATAAACGAGATTTTGCCCCAGCGCAAGAAAATTGACTGGGATATTGAGGTGATAGCCACTGTCCGCGAAGCGATTTTCTTCGTCGTGGACGGCAAAGTCCACGGCCTCAACGAACACAAGTTTTATCCGTAGGGCTGGAACGGATTTTTTGGTATAATTGCACTATGTCACTCGTATCTATTCCCGAAGCCTCAAAATGGGCATCAGACTTCCTTGATAAGGAAGTTTTGCCGACAAACATTTCTTATCTTGTTCAGTATGGCAAGGTTAGAAAACATGGAGAGAATGGCTCGACTATGGTTGATTTGGCCGAATATTTTATAAGTGGCTACAAGGATGCTAAAATAAGACTATGCGTGATATAATGACAAAAATACTGCTTGGCGACTCACGAGAAGTGCTTAAAACAATTGATGATAATTATGTTGATTTAATTGTCACTTCTCCACCCTACGCAGATAGAAGAAAAAGTACCTACGGGGGCATTGACCCGGAAGAATATGTTGAATGGTTTTTGCCTGTTAGCGCACAATTATTGCGCGTACTGAAACCGACAGGCACTTTTATACTAAACATTAAAGAAAAAGCTGAAAATGGTGAAAGGAGTACCTATGTACTTGAACTTATTTTAGCGTTACGTATACAGGGTTGGCTATGGACGGAGGAGTTTATCTGGCATAAAAAGAACTGCTATCCTGGTAAATGGCCAAATCGTTTTCGCGACTCATGGGAACGAGTATTGCAATTTAACAAGGCACGTGATTTTAATATGTATCAAGAAGTAGCACAACTTTCTAACGTCTTTTGATTATGAGTTACGAAGGCAGAATGCTTAAAGATTTAGCAATGCCAACACGAAAAGAGGTTGAGCGTGCTTTGCTGAAAATCTTATTCAAACACAACGGGGTAATAAAAGAATTTGCCACGGGTGAAGAAATTGTAAATGAAATTGCTGATGGATTTGATTTGAAAAATAACCAAAGAACTGCTGTACTAGAAAGAATTTATCTCAAAGAAGATAGAATTGTGAGGACACCTCTCTGGCATCGTTTACTATATCGTGCTGCCGATGCGTTAGCAAAAGAAAAGTTAGTTTCAAGACCAACTTCAACGGCAACTTAAAGTTAGAATTCGAATTTTCTTGTATACTGGCGAGATGAAAAAAGAAAAAACGGCAAGCATATTTCTCTTGGCGAACGCAAGGTAATCGAATCTCTTTTAAGGCGAAACATTTCTCAAAAGGAAATTGCCG
>Ga0210057_1006033_pt1 | contig 15236 bp, 17 predicted proteins | sample CryGeyCG2114_010_2_FD_183968 | JGI IMG/M metagenome (GOLD analysis project Ga0210057, IMG submission 183968) | Groundwater microbial communities from aquifer - Crystal Geyser CG10_big_fil_rev_8/21/14_0.10 (SPAdes) (version 2) | ecosystem: Environmental > Aquatic > Deep subsurface > Groundwater ... | reverse complement strand
TTGTAGATCCCTACGGGGAATTGAAGGGCGGAGCAGCGGGTCCCCACTCCAAAGGAGTGGGGCTGCGAGCCGGGGTCGAGCGCACTTAGTATTTTACAAGTATGCGAAGTAAAATACTTAGTGACGGGTGACCGATTCTCCGCCGGCAGGTAGGCCTACTTATCGGCAAGCAGGCCTGTGGAGGCAGAATGTCACCAAAATTCCACCCCTTCGTGGCGGAAGTTAAGAAGTACAGTGCTAGTATAGAGGTATGAAAATGAAGGTGGTGTTTGGCGGGGTAGCTCTTGGGTTGGTGGTAGCCGGTGGTTACTTCTTCTTTCGATATAGCACGCCAGCGGAGTTGCTTAAGGATGAGACAGGCGATGCCGCTACTCGTAGTGCACCAGAGCAAACTGCGAAGGAAGATGTGCAAAGCGATACGCTTACACGAAATACGGGTACACCCACTTGGGGTGGGTATCAATGGACTGATGAGGGTGTTCGTGATGAGAATTTCAGCTTAAAACGCATACCACAGTGGGATAGTGCGCAGAGTTTTGAAGGTGCTACCTTTCGCTCGCACGTATATTCACTGCGGATACCATTTAAAGATTTTGACGAGGCGTATGAAGCTTACAATCAAATAGAAGAGGAGATATTTTCGAACATACACAGCGGTTTAGAAGCACAAGGTTTTACACCCACTCGTTTTGAGAAGCAATTCCAAACAACATGGGTTTTCGACCGCACCTCTGAAAACGAACGCCAAGTAGCAGAGCTTCAATTTGACTTGCTTGAGTCAGATGGGTGTGTGGGCGAGGAATGTGAACGTTCGGTTCTATACGCCACTTTTATGTTCTCAGCTCCGGTTGCGATCGAAGATATCGACTGGTACCTCGGCACAATGCCACGCTACTACCACGAAAAAAGTGGCGTCTCATTTCTCTATCCGGCGGGGTATGCGCCAAATATCCAAGAGGACGGAGAAATTATTTTTCTTGAATTGGGCACGCCTGCACACGAGGGACTCGGTATCTCGGTTCGGTACCGTAATACCGGCTTGAGCACAGCGGAAGAACTTGCCAGTCACCTTCGCGTCGTTGATGAAGAGATAATTGAAAAAGAGGGTTTTAATCCAGATGAAGTGTCGTACAGTGTATGGCAGGAAGAAATAAACGGATTCCAACTAGTCTTTCATAGAAGAGATTTTGCGGGTTGGACAGGGAACCTCTATGAAGTGTATGTCGTATTTGGTGGTGGTAATGTGCTTTTTATAACGACAGAAGAAAGTAATCTATCGCTTGGCGCGATGTACCATTCATTTGAGCGATTGTAAAAATTACTTACTTTTTTTCAGTTTGAATAAACCCTTCTCTGGTTTATAAACTCGTTCTGGGTATCTCTCAAGAAGTTTCCACACACAGCCATTGATTGTCTTCGGGTGGAAAGAGGGATGTCTCTTCTCAATTTGACTTACGAGTTCAGTCCAGCGCAAACCGTCTGGATTCTTTTCGAGGAGTTTAAATATAGTTTCGTATATCTGGTGTGTGATTGGCTTCTTCATATTTCTATTCTCTCAAGTTACAAGAGTGATGCAAATTGTGCGTAAAGGAAAGCCCCGCGCATGACGCGGGGCTTTTGTCCTAATCAGAGAGGAGGGTGTATTACCTCGCCCCATAATTGTGTTTCGTACGCTTTCGCCACTTCCTCAAAAGGCGAGAAATACGAAGCGTACATAACAGTAAGCAGTGCGACGGCAAACGAGACAACCAGAATTGCGAGAAGGTACTTAAACGATCGCGGGTATCGGCGCAAGGTCATAATGCGCTCCTTTTCAGAGGTGCTTCCAATGACGTCTCATTTTCTTCATTGCCACAAGGGAGAGAAAACAGAGAAGGGAAAGACTCGCGTAGATATAGGCTGTGAACATCCAATGCTTCATTTCAAAGGAGGCGATAGCCTCATTTAGAAAAAGCAGGTAGGATCCGCTCACTATGACGAGCCCTGCGCCGGCGAATATTCCAATCAGAGCAACAAAGAAGTACATAAGGGTTTGCACGTATCTGAGGAAGAACATATCTGTGCTCCTATTTCTACTTTTTGCATTCTGACATAAAACACGGTTCTGTCAATTTTGGTGAGCAAAGGAAAACGGCCGCCCCATTGGGGCGGCCGTCTGACGCTGTGGCGCCGAGGCCGGCGTTAGATGACCCTACCGGTGACGCCGAACTGATTCGAGATACACGGCGTACCCTTCAGCAGCGGGAGCGGCAAGCGCCAGCCGTTGCCCACGAAGGGCACGTCATGGCCCGGGCCGGCGGTGCAGCGGGTGCCGAACCAGGAGCCCCACGGACTCGGGGCCGGCGCGCCGGCGGCCTTCTTGGCGGCGTACTGCGGGCTGAGCGACGGCGTGCTGGCAACCTTGCTGGCGGCCGAAGCCGGAGCGACGAAGAGCAGGGCAACGGCGATGCCGGCGCCCAGAGCGGTGAGCAGTTTCCTCATTGAACCCTCTCTTTCTCCCCACATGCCTTGCGGGGCATCTGGGCACGATATTCATGCACAGGTGTCCCGCTAGGAGCTGTCCGATACGATATCACTACGAAGGATTTGGTCAATAGCACCATCACATAAAATAAAATGGCCACCCTTAGGCGGCCATGTAGTCTATACGAGAAATACCTTTCGCAGTGGGAAACAGGATTTTTCCTGCCCTGGTCCTTTGCTCGGCAGGATAGCCGTCGGTTTTGCGATGGGTGCACTGCTCATGTGCGAGCGCTCCGGCTCTTGTGCTGGAATCGAGTCAGCCAGCGCAGCCCACGGCGTTAGCAGAAGTGTGAGAGAAATCCAGACACTTTTCATGGCATTTCCTCCGTTTCTGTATACGATTGTGCAACCAACAATGCCTGCTGTCAATGATGTGGTAGAATATGCCAGTATGACAGATGCGGCATCAAAAAAAGACAGAACACTCTCGCGCGGCGCGCGGATTATTTTTTCATACCTTCGGGAGTTTCGCGGGATTGTTATACTGCTCTCAACTCTTGCGATCATTCAGGCTATTGCAGACGGGACTGCGCCGTTTCTTGTTGGTCGATTATTCGATGCAATACTTGAAACGGATTCATACGTTACTCTTTTCGAATACACTGTTGCCTCGTGGGCGGTCTTTTTTGTGGCGCTTGTCAGTGTTTGGATTACCGGCGGGGCACTCGGTTGGTTTATAGACCGGCGGCGGCGCGCGCTTGCGACAGATTTGGTTGCCATTTACCCAGCTCGAGCATTTGCTCGGTTGCTTCGACTCCCTGTTTCCTTTCATAAAGCTGAGAAATCAGGAGAAGTCCTCGAACGGGTACAGCGGGCGCGTCACTCGCTTGATGTTATTGTCACTGAAATTGCAATTGGTATTGGGCCGGAAATGCTCTCAGTCGCTATTGGTCTTGGTTTTGCTCTCTACATTAATCCGCTCCTTGGAGCCATTCTTATTGGCGGAATTCTGGTATACGTTGCCACGCTTATAAATCTCGTAACGCCTCTTACCGGCATGCTTCGCGAGAGTAATAAGGCGTGGCGCGCCGGCTGGGGTGTAGCGCATGACGCATTCGGAAACTACCAAGCGGTAAAACAGGCAACTGCGGAAGAGTATGAAGAAAAGAAAGTGTGGGACAAACTCGTTTCCGTTGCGGCGGAAAAAGGGAAACGCATTGGTTACATTTGGAGTGGAATTTCGTTCTACCAGCGGATAATCGTTGTTATTACGCAAACGCTTCTCATTGGTATCTCAATTTATTTCATACGACAGGGGACGCTTACTATTGGAGAGCTCCTCGCACTCAATGGATACGCCGGCATGCTCTTCGGGCCGTTTGCGCGGCTTGGGTACCAGTGGCAATCAGTGCAAAGCGGACTCGTGAATATCATCGCGGCAGAAGAAATGTACGCGTTGCAACCGGAGAAGGCTTACGGAGACGGCCGGCAATTAAAAAGCATACACGGAGAAGTGGCATTTAGAAATGTCTCATTTGCATATCCGGATGATACCGAAACAACGGTTCTAAACGATGTTACCTTCACAATTAAGCCGGGTGAAGTGGTGGCGCTTGTCGGAGAATCAGGAGTAGGAAAGAGCACGACAATTGAACTGCTCTCGGGCTACTACTACCCAAGCAACGGGAGTGTAGAAATAGACGGCAATGACACGCGGGAACTTGATTTAGCAAGCTTGCGCCAGCACATCGCAGTCGTGCCGCAAGAGCCCGTGCTCTTTAATGACACCGTGCTTACCAATATCAAATACGGAACGTTTCGGGCCAGCAAAAAAGAAGTTGAGGCAGCCGCACAGGAAGCTCGCGCGGATGCATTTATTGAAAAATTTCCTAAAAAGTACGACACGCTTGTGGGAGAGCGCGGGGTAAAACTCTCTGTGGGGCAAAAACAACGAATAGCAATTGCCCGAGCAATTCTGCGAGATCCGAAGATTCTTATTCTTGATGAGCCGACAAGCGCGCTCGATGCCCGTACAGAGCAATATATTACCGAGTCGCTTGAGAAACTCATGGAGGGAAGAACCACATTTGTTATTGCGCACCGCCTCTCCACAGTACGGAAGGCAGATACGATTCTCGTTTTTGAAAGCGGGACAATTGTAGAGGTTGGCACGCACGATGAGCTCATCAAAAAAGAAAACGGTATTTATCGCAATCTCTATGAGTATCAAATTGGGCTACACTAGGAGCATTTTTTGCTGCGCGCTAATTGCAATTCTCGCAATTATTATTGCAACGCACTTTCTCTCACAGAAAGCGCCGACAGCAGAGCGAATCAAATACGCCCAGTCGCTTGCCCGCGAGCACATCCTCCAGTCGCTTACCGCAGGCGGCTTTTTCCGCTATGACCTCGATCCGTTATTTGACCGGAGTAGCGACAGTGATTACGACGTGCGACAGATGCTCGCTTCTCGCGAGCTCGCACTCGGCGCACGCTCAGATGAGGCAATGTATGCCGCTCATAAAAAGAATCTCGATGCAATTTTTAGCAACTGGTATGACTCTGATGGAGAACGGGGGTACTTGCACACACCGATCGGTTCGAGCCTTGGCGTCAATGCGCTTTTTCTACGTGTACTTGTCGAGAGTCCGTTTTTTGAGGCGCTCCGGCGGGAAGCAGACATGGTGGTGGAAAACATTCTCTCTGCCCAGCATGAAGATGGATCATTCGATGCGTATGGCATAGAATCGCCGTACGCATACAATACGAAACGCACACTTGCCTACGCGGCGCCGGAAGCGCTCTTGGCCCTCCTTGAGTATGTTGAAAAGACCGGCAACGATGCCGTGTTTACTAAGACAAAGAAGTCTTTCGATTTTTATTATCAAAAGTATGTCAGTGATATAGAGCAAAACTACTACTCCATGTATGTACCGTGGCTTACCATGGCAATTTACCAGTATACGAAGATGACCGCAGAGACGCAGTATGTCGAGGGGGTATTCGTGCTCTACGATAGGCTTTTGGAAATGCAGGACACCCTCTTTTTCCCAGGGCGCTTCTATGACAGAGCGCACCCAGAGTACGGCAGGCAACACACCGGCGCAGACGCCATTTTTACCGAAGGACTCGGCTACGCACTGCTTTTAGCCAAACAGGGTAACGATACCAAGCGAGTGGACCGCTATAGTGACGCTCTTAAAAATGGCCTTTCAAACCTGCTTTCCCTGCAGTATACAAAACAATCACCACTTCTTTCTGCGCATAGGGAGCAGTATGTCGGGGCATTCCGTATTCGCTCGAGCAGTTTTTGGACCCGCATCGATGTAACCGCGCATGCACTCGATGCCTTTGATAGCGCGCTTCAGGCTTTGGCTAAGTAGCGTATACTACGTGTATGGAAACGTTTATTTCCGTAGCCCTGTTTCTTGCCGGTTTTTACATACTCGTCAAAGGTGCGCACATACTTGTACGGGGCGCTTCCTCAATCGCGACACTTCTCGGTTTCTCACGATGGTTTGTCGGAGCAGTTATTGTTGGAATCGGCACCTCAATTCCGGAATTTGCAATTAATGTTGCCTCAGCGTTTGCGGGTGAACCGGTTGGAATTAGCGCAATCATTGGAAGCAATACGTTTAATACGCTATTTCTTATTGGTATTGCGGCGCTTATTACACCGCTTTCACTAAAGCGCGCTTGGATTCGGCGTGATGTACCGATAAATATTGCCATGGCACTCCTGACAAGTGCCGCAATCGTGCTGCCTATTGTCGGTCTTGCGACATTTGGAGGCATTACCCGGGAAGAGGGAGGTATATTACTTGCCGGCATGCTTGTTTGGTTTTTCTTCTTGATGTTCCAGCGTATGGATGCACGTGAGGCGACGGACGTACGCATCTTCACTATTACAAGTTCTCTTGTCATGATTGCGCTTGGACTTGTCGGAGTTCTTCTTGGTGGTGAGTGGGTGCTTGATGGCGCAGTAACGCTCGCCGCGACTTTTAACATCTCCCATGCATTTATTGGACTCACGGTTGTTGCAATCGGCACATCGCTTCCGGAGCTTGCTGTGGCAATAACTGCGGCAATACGCCGCGAACCGGGTGTCGTTGTCGGTACAGTACTTGGTTCAAATATATTTGATATGCTCGGCATACTCGGTATAACCGCACTCATTCACCCCATCAGAGTTGAACCCATGATTAGGCTTGATATTCTTGCGACACTCGTTGCCGCCGCACTCTTTACGGCACTCGCTCTTTTTGTCGGACGTCGGTTTACCATCGGACGATTCGAGGGGGTCGTGCTGGTTGCCGCATACATTGTGTATGTGGTACTCCTCGCGCTGCGAGGTTGATATATACTATTTGTATGAAAATTGCTCTTTCTGATTTGCGCGATATTCACTTTTCGACAGGAACGAAAGCACTGTGCGGGAATCGCCTCCTTATGCAGTTGGGATTCGGTATGGTGTCGATTTTTGCGCCGGTCTTTTTCTACCTTAATTTCGGCCATTCATTTGCGGTTGTTGCATTTGTGTATATTACGCTCTATACCCTGCATTTGCTCTTTACGCCGCTTGCCGCGCTCCTCTTTCGGCACTTCTCGCTTAAGCGCCTCATGCTCTTTGCCGTGCCGCTTGCGCTCGTGGGCATGCTCGCACTCGCGCTCTTTGAGTACGGGCCGTGGTTTTTTGTTACGGTGCACATTTTCCTCATTGCGGTATATAAGGCACTCTACTGGGTTCCATACCACGTCGATTTTTCACTCTTTGCAAACGCTACACAGCGGGGAAAGCAGATGTCGATTTTACTTAACCTTTCGTCAGTCATTGCAGTTGCCACACCGCTTATCGCGGGCGTAATTATCGCTACATTTGGCTTTTCTACTGCTTTTGCATTTTCAGCAGTTTTCTTCGCTATCTCTATGGTGCCGCTGCTCTCCGTACCACCGACACGCGAAGTATTCGAGTACTCATTTCTTGAGTCATTCCGTAAGCTATTTTCAAAAGAGCACCGGCCAATACTGCTCGGCTATGTTGGCGATGGGGCGCAAACGGTGGTAACGGCAGTTATTTGGCCGGTATTTATATTCCTCTTGCTCGACCAGCAGTATGTAACGGCTGGTTTTGTAACAGGCATTACTATCGTGGCAATAATGGCAATTCGTTTTGTTACCGGAAATCTCTTCGATCGGTGGAGCAAGGAAAAAACGCTTACGTGGAGTGCGGTGCTCCTTGCGACTGGCTGGATAGTAAAAGTATTTGTTGAAAGTGCGTTTCAAATTTTTCTTGTTGATACGTACCACCAGGCCGGACGAGCAATGAGCAGGGTTTCGATTGATGCCACTACGTATGAACAGGCGGCGGATAACGGGCACTATGTGGATGAATTTACTGTTCTAAAAGAAATGTCACTGAATATCGGACGAATTTTAATGCTTGCACTCATTGCGTTTACTGTCGCTGTGGCAAGTATCAAAATTGCTTTTATAGCCGCGGCGCTTGCGGCACTTATGGTCACCGTTTTAAATAAACGGATACATGTCAGCGCCTGAAATACTTATCATAGATAAAACGGTGGGGATGACCTCGTTTGATGTGATTCGTGTGCTAAGGAAACACTTCACTATTAAAAAGATGGGGCATGCCGGTACGCTTGATCCACTAGCAAGCGGAGTCCTTGTTGTTGGTATTGGAGCTGGGACAAAAAAATTAAACAATTACCTGAAACTGCCAAAAACGTACGGTGCTCTCGTGCGCTTTGGTGAGCGCCGCAGTACTGGCGATTTAGAAGGAGAAGTGCTTGAGGAGAAAGACGCAGGCGCGCTTACTAGAGAAGATGTAGAGAAGGCGTTGCGTGCAATGAGGGGGGAATTGCTTCTGCCGGTGCCTGCATTTTCAGCCATTAAAGTTGATGGAAAGCCGCTGTATAAAAATGCACGACGTGGCATCGAGATGGCGTTGCCGCAGAAAAAGATGTGTATTACTGAAGCGACACTCAATTCCTTCATAGAAGGCGAGCGCGCCGAAGCTGAGATAGAGTTTGTGGTTACAAGCGGCACGTATGTTCGCTCACTTGCAGAGGAATTGGGGAGGCGTGTGGGCTACCCCGCGACTCTCGCGGGTCTCAGACGCACGTCGGTAGGGGAGTTTACCATTAAGGAGGCAAAGCCGATTGACCTATTCACATGACCGCTTGCGCAGGCAGGCCTGCCGGCAGGTTGAGCCGACTGGAAAACAAAGGCGCCCCATTTGGGGCGCTAAAAAAAGGTCGGTTCTCGTCGAGACTTCTCTTTGAGGGCCTTTTTTCTCTTTCGAGTCATGTCTGCTTTCCGTGCACCGCGCTTTGCGACGAGCGAGCGCATTTCCTGTTCCCGCGCTTTGCTCCACCTGCCGGTTGCAATGAGCCACTCGGTAATGGCGTAGTGTGGGAGCGGTTCATGCAGAAATGTGCGACCCCAAGAAAGTGCGAGAGTGCAGGCCTCCTCACTTACCGCAAATGTATCTGGCCGATGTGGGAAGCGCGCCTCTTCTTTTTTTGAGCGCATGGCACACTCAGCCTGGCGCTTCGCCTCCTTAAAGTCATTATCAGAGACCCAGTTACCAATTTTATCGGTTTTCCATGCGCCGCGTGGAGTCATTTGGAAAAAGAGAGTTGTCCCTCCAATATGAACAGAGCAGTGCGTAGGTGTTACCGACTCATTGATTACCTCGACTAATTCCTTCATGCCACCTCCATAGCGGATATGGGCGCCACCGCGGTGGTGGCGCCCATTTTGTTCAGGCAGTGCCGGCGGGTTCGCGCAGGCCGAGCTTGATCTGAGCGAAAAATTTCGCCGCTTCCTGCGAGCTCACCGGCCGATCCTTCTCGGCCTTCTGGCGAAGTGCGTGACGCAGTTCGCTGTCGTCCATGACGGCCGTTGCGAGCTGCTTCGCATCGTCAATCTGGCGCTGAGTCAACTCGGCTTCATCCGGGTTGCGCACCGCGCATGAAAGCATGATACCGCGCTCCGGGATGCGCCGATAGGTGAGCTCGTGCCCATAAAGGACCACAGTGCACTCCATCGAAGTCGCCTGAAAGGCTTTCACTTTCATATCGTAAAGTTGCAATTTCCCCTCCTTCGGAGATGTTACGATGTGTCTGAAAACATATTTACACAAAAACTGTAAAAAGTCAAGAGAGAAGCTTTTCCACAACTGCTTTTACATCGCTTCCGTCAGCTTTTCCCTTAAGCTCCGCCATTATCCCGCCAACAAGTTTTCCCATGCCGCTTTTATCACTCACCCCGAGTTCATCCATTTTTGCTTTTGCAATCGGCTCAATTGCCTCCTGGCTCATCATCTCCGGCAGATATTCCTTAAGGACTGTAAGTTCCTCTGCTTCGGTATCGGCAAGGTCTGTACGTCCACCTTTGGTGTACTGCTCGATTGAATCTTCACGCTGTTTCGCGGCGCGCTTAATAACCGCAAGCGCTTCTTCATCTGAGAGCATTTCTGTTGGTTTTCGCTTGAGGGCAACAAGTTCATTAGTAAATGCTGCCATAAGGCCGCGCAAAACACGCAGGCGAACGTCGTCGCGCTCCTTCAGTGCTGTGGTCATTTGTGCCCGTATATCTTTTTGAATCATAAAAATGTATTACCTGTGTGGAAATTGTAGCAAGAGAAACGCATTTTTCCACTATACTAAGAGCATCTATGCCGAATAATCCCCACGCAACGAGCGAGGCTATTGATGTCGCTCGCGCTTTTGATACTGATATTCACACAGGGCTCTCCGTGGCGGAGGTGAAAGAGCGTCGTGCGCAGTACGGTGCAAATGAACTTACCGAGGAGAAGCGCGCAACAGTACTTACTCAAATTATTGAGCAACTCAAGAGCCCGTTGGTTTTTATTCTCCTTATCGCCGGTATTGCGACAGTGTTTCTGGGGGAGTATCTCGATTCAATAGTTATTACGATTGTTCTTCTAATAAATATAGTCATTGGCACGGTGCAGGAGGGGCGAGCATCAAAGGCATTTGAAAGACTGACTGCCTCACAAGAGCATTTTGCGACAGTGATACGAGACGGAAAGAAAAGTGTGGTGCCAAGCAATACCCTGGTACCGGGAGATATCATTGAAATTACCGCCGGAGGAACGGTCCCAGCTGACATCCGTATCCTAAAAGAGAAAGACCTTACGATAAATGAGGCTGCGCTTACCGGAGAGTGGATTGCCGTTTCTAAATCGCACACTCCAGTCTCTGCCGACACGCCGCTTGCAGAACAGCACTCAATGGCGTGGATGGGTACGCTTGTCGCAACCGGAAGTGGCACTGGAGTCGTCGTTGCCACCGGCGCAGAGACACAGGTCGGAGTAATCGCAAAACGTCTCGGGACAGTAAAGGAGCAGAAAACACCGCTACAAAAAAATGTCGCGCAGATCGCGCGCTTTATGCTCTATGTCATCTCCATATCCGTGGTTGGAATTTTTATACTCGGTATTTTACGTGGAGAGCCAATCGGAGAGATGCTCTTGGTGTCAATTGCTGTTGCAGTTGCGGCTGTTCCGTCGGGTCTACCAGCCGCAGTGACTATCGTGCTTGCTATTGGCATGGAGGCAATACTTGGCCGTGGCGGTTTGGTGCGCAGCCTCCTTGCCGCGGAGACTCTTGGCTCAACGACAGTGGTGCTTACTGATAAGACTGGCACGCTTACTGAGTCGCGCATGCAGCTCTCGGGGCTCTATACGCTCTCCAGTATCAAGCAGGGGGTAACCGATGCAACGGGAGACAACAGGGAGCTACTGCACATGGCAGTGCTTTCATCCGATGCATTTATAGAGGAAGGTACTGATGAGAGTGGCAATGCGGTTATTCACGGCAGGCCGATAGAAAAAGCAATCATGCTTGCGGGAATTAGCGCAGGAGTTGGCGGGACGGGGAGTGACTGCGAGCGGCTCGACCTCTTGCAGTTTAAGTCAAGCCGACGTTTCGCTGTCTCGCTTAACCGATGCAGGAAGGAGAGTGTGAATGCGCTCTACTACAGCGGTGCTCCTGAAGCACTGCTTGAGAAATCCACATACATACTCGATAACGGAAAGCGACGGGCGCTAGGCGAGAGCGATGAGGCGCTGTGCACTAAGCTTCTTGATACACTCACCGCGAAGGGTTTGCGAGTCATTGGGATAGCGTATCGGCACGTCGAGCTTGAGAGTATCCCTGAGACATTCAAAGAAGACGAGAGCAAAGAGCTAACGCAGAAACTGACATTTGCAGGGTTCTTGGCATTTTCAGATCCAGTGCGGCCGGACGTGGCTGAATCGATTGAAAAAGTGCGCGGCGCAGGTGCCCGCGTCATTATGGTTACGGGAGATAATCCAGGGACGGCAAAACAAATTGCAATTGAGGCAGGAATAGCAACTGAGAAAGACTCGGTGTGCCGAGGGTCTGATATTGATGAGATGAGCGATGCAGAGTTGCTTGAGCGCCTGAACAATGCGGTTATATTTGCCCGCGTGCTTCCGGAGCAGAAGCTTCGCATTGCCCACGTGCTTCGCGATGCGGGTGATATAGTGGCAATGACGGGCGACGGAGTAAATGACGCTCCGGCACTGCGCAGCGCGCATATTGGCATTGCCGTCGGAAGCGGTACCGACGTGGCAAAAGAGTCAGCCGACCTCGTTTTAATTGAAAATAGCTTCTCAGTTATTACGGATGCAATTGCCGAAGGGCGGCGCATTATTGATAATTTACGAAAAATTGTCGCCTACCTCCTTTCAACAAGCTTCAGTGAAATAGTCATTATTGGCGGTGCGCTTATTGCGGCTGTACCACTGCCGTTTTTGCCAGTACAAATTCTCTGGGCAAACATTATTGAAGAGGGGCTGATGAGCTTTGCATTTGCATTTGAGCCGCGCGGAAAAGATGTCATGACGCGTGACCCGCACGCACTCAAGGCACGCGCAGTGCTCTCAAAGGATGTAAAGAAGCTCATCTTTATCATTACGGGCATTACCGGCGGCGCATTACTTCTTCTCTACTGGCTTCTCTTGCGCATGAATCTACCGATAGATGAAATCCGTACCATTATGTTTGCGGCACTCTCACTTGACTCTATTTTCTTCGCATTTTCATTTAAAAATCTCCGCCAGCCGATTTGGCATATCCCACTGTTCTCAAATCGCTACCTGCTTGCATCGCTTGCTATATCCTCCGCGCTTCTGGTTGCTGCGCTCACGCTCCCGCCGCTCCGTGCTCTTCTCTCACTCACCCCTCTTACATTCGGTGAAATTGCGCTCCTTGCGGGGATCGGCATTTCAAACCTCGCCCTCATTGAAGTCTTAAAATATGTGTTCTTTGAGCAACGCGCACGCCGGTGATACAATCGGGAGGTGGAATCAGTCAGTTTTCTTTTCACACTTCTCATAGTCCTAGTACTGGGGGCCATTGGGCTACTCATTTTTCTAATTAAGAGCCGTTCCAATAAAATCGAGAGCCCGTCAGAGGGCATACTTATGATGCAAAAAGAGCTCCAGGAGCTTAGGAACACTCTTGATAAACGCATGGGTGAGACGACGCAGACCATGCACGAGTCAGTGAAGACGCAGTTTTCTGAATCGCAGAAGCTCATTAACGATATTAATCGTTCTGTGAATGAACAGCTGCAGAATGTTGTAAAAGGGGTGACAGAGGTTTCTGAATCATCAAAGCAGGTCTTTACGGTCGCGGAGCAGTTGCAAAATTTGGAGAAGGTGCTCAAGCACCAGAAACAGAGGGGAAATCTCGGTGAAGCGTCGCTTCGCCTTGCGCTTGAAAACATTTTGCCTGCGACATCGTATAAACTGCAGTACCTTTTTGAGGGCGGGGACGCGGTTGATGCGGTTATCATTACGAAAGACGGCATGATACCGGTTGATGCGAAGTTCTCCCTTGATAACTACCGCAGGCTTGTTGACGCGCCAGAAGCAGAGCGCGAAGCGCTTGAGAAAGAATTTAAGAATGACCTCAAGAAGCGAATTGACGAAACAGCGAAGTATATTCGTCCGAAAGACGGCACGTTGCCATTTGCTTTTATGTATATCCCAGCAGAGGCTATTTACTATGACTTGCTGGTTAATGAAGTCGGTTCAGTAAAGGTAAATACACGCTCGCTCATTGACTACGCGTATAAAGACAAGAATGTCATCATCGTCTCACCAACCACGTTTGCAGCGTATCTGCAGTCGGTGCTCTATGGCTTTCGAGCTTTTAAAATAGAGGAATCCGCAAAACAGATTGGCAAGCAGGTAGAAGATTTAAGCCGGCACCTAAGCGCGTATGACCAGTATTTCAAGAAGGTTGGAAATTCGCTTTCAACGACGGTAAATCACTACAATTCAGCTCAAAAAGAGTTAATGAAAGTTGATAAGGATGTCCTTCGCATAACGAGTGAGAGTGCCGGAATTGAGCCCCTCGAGCTCGATAGGCCTGAAAAAGAGGAGTAGTGAAAAAGTCACACATCCCATTCTCGCCTGGCGCCCCAGCCAAACCCGCCCTCAGGCGGCGAGAATGGGGTGTGTGACAAGAAAAAACCCTTGATTTTTTGGGGGAAATAGGTAGGATAGTGGAGCGTATGGCAGAGGAAAAAACAGCAGAAAATAAGGAATATGCCGTTATTGAAACGGGCGGAAAACAGTATGTAGCCTCTGTGGGTGACATTTTGACTATTGAAAAGCTTCCTGAGAATTATGAAGAGGGAAGCAAAGTAGAGTTTGATAAAGTACTACTTGTCGATAATGGGAAGGACACGACTCTCGGTACCCCATACATTGATGGCGCCAAAGTGCTCGGCGAGTTTGTAAAAGAAGGGAAGGGGAAAAAGCTCTATGTAATGAAATTTAAATCAAAGAGCCGTTACTTTACGAAACACGGACACCGTCAGCCGTTTGCAAAGGTGAAAATCACCGCGCTGAAATAAAGAAAAAGCCCCGACAACAGTCGGGGCTTCCCTATATTATCCGTGAGGTGTAGTACGGCCTAAACGCTTTTGAATTTCATCGACGGGCAATTTAGCCACCCGTTTAAGAAAACTAGTTACATTGTGCTCGCTTACCCATCGACAGATAATGCTATCTTCTCCAAAGTCGTGAGGTGTGCAACGAAACTCATACCGCCTCAGCTGAAAATAGACGCCGGCAGGCGACTTGAAATGGGTGAGCCTTTCCCAACCGAGAAAACCATCAATGTCGCCGAATGGTTGCACACACGTATCGTGGAGTAGTGTGCATTGCGAGACGACAAAAACGGTGTCTTCGTCATAGGGGGATAAAGAGGCAATTGTTTCCGGCCACTCACCCATAAGGTAGTCGTAGGTGTCCTGCCGGAGCGGTACCTCAAAAAAGCGAAAGACTCGTCCGATTCGGCTCAGTATGTCAGTAGGGTCAGGCAAATAGCCCTCACCGTGACAGTCTGAATGTAGCACTACAGGAACAGTTCCAGACTTTTTTGAAGAAACAGCGATATTGGCATTTCGCGATGAGCTGACAAGCCGCTTCCACAGAATCCGGAAACGGAACCGAAATGTACTACCACTTTGTGTATTGTGCCGTCCAGTCAAGAAAACTACATCAAATTGCGATGTCGTACTTTTAGATGCATGTTCCATTTATCCACCTTTCCAATAACAATTTTCTATAAATAAAATAGAACAATATTTAATATTTGTCAATATTTAATAAAGAAATAGTGAGTGGATTATACTAATACCTGTTAAAATCTGAAACTAGGGCTAAGTATGTTTCCAAAAATTAGCCT
>Ga0210057_1006032_pt1 | contig 15237 bp, 19 predicted proteins | sample CryGeyCG2114_010_2_FD_183968 | JGI IMG/M metagenome (GOLD analysis project Ga0210057, IMG submission 183968) | Groundwater microbial communities from aquifer - Crystal Geyser CG10_big_fil_rev_8/21/14_0.10 (SPAdes) (version 2) | ecosystem: Environmental > Aquatic > Deep subsurface > Groundwater ... | reverse complement strand
ATACATAAATAACAATGCTTTATAAATTTTAACTTGTTGAAAGGAGGTGAAAACAATATGGGACTTATAGATATTGGTTATTGCATGGTTGGGGGGATTTGCTTTTCGTATAGGAGGTGGACTCATACATTTAATTCTTGTCATTGCCCTCATTGTGATTGTTGCTCGTATGTTGGGTTTCGGTGTGTAAAGAGTTAATTAAATTATATAAATTTTAAAAAATATGAATATTAAAACAAGATTAGACATTGCTGGACAAAAAGTGATAGGGACTGCTCAACAGGTTAAAGGTGAAGCTGAAATTATGTCAGGAAAAAAATTGAAAGGAAATTTAGACAAAGTTCATGGAAAAGCAAAGGTAGCTGTAGCAAATTTAAGAACTAAATTAAAAAAGTAATAACTTAATATATGGAAAAATCAGTTTTTCCTTATCCAATCCAGAATTATAGTAGAAAAGCAAAATGGGTTATGTATATTGGAGTAACTTTGCTTATTGGGGTAATAGTAATGTGGGGGTTTATTTATACAACTCAAAAACAAAGCGAAACAAATGGAATTTTGGTAAAAAAAGTGCGTGCATTTGAAAATAAAGAAGTCTCACATTATTCTCCTCCTCCTATCAAAATCAAAAAATATGTAACTATAAACTTAATTAATAGCACGGGTAACACTAAACATTGGGGAAAAATTGTGAAAGCCCTCGTTAAGTCAGGGTATAGTCTTTCAAATATCGAATTGGAGAACGCTAAAGTGTTTGAGGACACAGGTACGACAATTACCGCAAATGCGGATTTTGATGAAATAGTTGCAAATATCAAAGACGTTTTAAAACCCGTCACTCCAGAAATAACCGATGGAATTCCAAACACTGACCCTAATGTTGATAGCGGGTTTGATGTAGTCATAATAATAGGAAGTTGATAATAATTACTATAATGCCCACACAAGATACTTCACTCTCATGATTTGAATTTACTTTTCTAATTCCTCGAAGCATAAAATATAGAAGAACGTATCCGATAAAGCGGAGGAAATAAATCAAGAGGTCAATGTTGAAAATCATTGGCAATGGATGTAGACTATAGTCTGTTAGCATCCTCAAATAGTAAAATGAATATTGATCGGACTAAAGAATTCGAAGTTTTTTATAGGCAGTTCTCTACGCGTAAATACAAAAAGGGCGAAAATCTTATTCGTGCCGATGACAACCCTCAAGGTATTTTTTGTTTAACCAAAGGATATGTGCGTCAATATACCATCTCCAAAACTGGGATTGAATTAACTCTTCAAATTCTCAAACCAATTGCCTATTTTCCTCTTATCTGGGCAATCAATGGTGCCCCAAACACATATTTTTATGAGGCCTTAACCCAAGTTGAGGTAGGACGTGCACCGAAAGAAAAGGTCGTTTCTTTTATTGAAGATAAGCCAGCCATCATCCTTGAACTCATGAGCAAACTCTTAGGAGATTACGCCGAGACATTATCAAGGATCGAACATCTTGTTTTTAGTGATGCCTATCGAAGAGTCATCTCTGTACTTTTGTATATAGCTAGACATTTTGGAGAGGAAAACAAGCAAGGTACGATTGTCAATCATCGTTTTACCCAACAAGATGTTGCTACTCTTGTTGGAGTCGCCAGGGAAACAGCAAGTATTGAAATGGGTCGATTGGAAAAAAAAGGATTTGTAAAATATATTGATCATTCAATGATATTCAAAAATATTAAGAACCTTGAGCTCGAATTGACTGCTGACGATACGAAATTGTAATCTCGCTCACACTCACAATTTAATCTCTCTTAATAACCAATCGTCTTATACATTACAGTACATCTTGTTAATTCTACGTATACTGATGCTATGACAACCCAAGAAGAAGTGACAGTAGTTGAAAATCAAAACCCAACTCAAGTAGTAAGAACAACAACCAAACAGGTTGAGCCAAGCGTAAAGGGTGAAACTCCACAAGTTGTTTTTGAAAAGAAGAAAACTATTTTGCGATTCAATCAAATTATTTGGTATATCTTAGGATTTATTGAAGTACTACTATTATTTAGAGTGGCATTAAAAATGTTGGGAGCTAATCCTTCAGTAGGGTTTACCAATTTCATCTATTCGATCACTACTCCTCTTGCGGCCCCTTTCTACGGTATTTTAGGATTCTCCGTACAAGGAAGTGCAATGATTGAATGGTCAACAATAATTGCCGTGATAGTGTATCTCTGTGTTGCATGGGGATTAGTATATCTACTCGAGATTATCTATCCAATTACGCCAAAAGATATCGAAACAGAATAAAAGATTATAAATTTACTAAATATCTAAACATATGAAAACTCTTAAGATCAATAAAAAAGCAGGAAAAAACGCTGGCATTAATCCCATGGTAGTGACTGTTGCTGGAACGGTTATTGGAGCTGGGATTGCAGTTGCGGGCGTAGCCCTTTCAGATGAAAAAAATCGAAAGAAAGTAATGAAATTTGCGAATAATGTAAAAAAAGGCTTGATTACTTATGTTGAAAAAACCCAAGAACAAGCGGAAACAAAAAAAGAAGCGTTCGATAAAAAAATTTCAAAAGATAAAGAAATCGTAGACAAAGCAGTAAGTGCAGCAAAAATATCATTACATAAAACAACAAAAGAAGTTAATAATGCTATTAAATCACTATGACCACAATTGTAAACAGTCCAACGCCAGCAACTGATTCGGGAAGAACAAATTTTTTAATAGGTACGTTCATTGTTTTAGGCTTTATCGGAATATTCTTATTTTTTGGTATTCCTGCAATGAAAAGAATGGGACTATTTCAAATAAACATTCCGACTCCTCAAGTAGTTGTGCCAAATAAAATAGACATAAATGTTAAACAGACAAAATAAGAAAATATTATTAATTAAATACATCTAAATATGGGGATACTACTTTGGATCGTTTTCGGGGCTTTGGCAGGATGGATCGCATCAATAATAATGAAGACTGACTCAGGACAAGGAACAGTTTCTGACATAGTTATGGGGATAATAGGGGCAGTTGTTGGCGGTTTTATTATGAATCTAATCGGACAAGCTGGAGTAACGGGATTCAATCTTTATAGTTTCGTCGTTGCGGTTATAGGAGCTGTTGTTGTTATTTATATTGGCCGAATGGCCCGAAATAGATAAATTTATGAATATTTCATTTTCAAATTTAACCCCATTTACTTCAGTTGTATTTGGCATCTTAATTCTTGTATTTCCTAGGTTCCTTAACTATTTAATTGCGGGATACCTTATTCTTACAGGAATTATCGCACTTGGTATATTGAGATAAAAGAATCTTGTATTTAACACATTAATAAACCATATGTTAATTCTTATTTTTTCTTTACTAGTGGGATCGATGCTTGTTTATATTTCAAGATTCAATTTCCAACCAGTTTCAGTTAATCTTGGATTTTACGTGCTCAATAGTATCCCCCTATTTTATGTCATAATCGGTTCATTACTTATTGGTTTGGTCCTATCCTATCTAGCGTACCTCGTTAATGCTATTTCAAACTCGTTTGTACTTCGGGGCAAAGATGGTGAAATCAAGAAAAACAAGGCAGAAGTACTTGAGTTAACAAAAAGGGTTCATCAACTTGAAATAAAAAATGAAAGACTAGGGAAAGACTCGGGAATTGAACCAATGGATAGAAATGCCCTATGAAGACACTTTTATCTCACTTATGGAAAGCACTTCGTCTTCCAAAAAAACTACAATTATTTATTATGAGATTCTCTCAAGATCAATTTCTCGTCGGTGTTACAGGAATAATCTTGAATGAAAAAAAAGAAATTCTCCTTTTTAAACACACGTACCGAGCTCATGCGTGGAGTTTACCTGGTGGGTATTTAAAATCTGGAGAACATCCCCGTGAGGCTCTTGAACGAGAAATAAAAGAAGAATCTGGATTGGTAGTAAGCGTAGATGAATCACTTAAAACCCGCACCGACCGTAAATCTGCACGTCTTGATTTATGTTATACGGGTGTTTTAATTGGTGGAGATTTCAACCCAACGAATGAAGTTTCGGAATATGGTTTTTTCTCTCAAGACAAACTCCCTCTTCTTCGAACTAATCAGGTTTTTTTGATTGATGAGGTGCTGAAGTTAACAAAATAAAAAGGTGATTTACAGGTAACAAACCCGAGTACAAAGTACCTTAGCGCTCCTTTAAACTCTCTGAAACATCAGAACTTATTATCCGCATTCGCTATACGCACAAGAGTAGCACTTTTTGCACCCTTCCTCATACGCAAACGACACATCGCCACATTTCGGACAAATGTCAAAATTCGACTTTCGCTCCGAAGGTTCAGCAACAACGGGTACTGCAGTTTGTACTGGCTCACCTACCGCTTCTTGCACAGCTTGGGTTGCAAAATGTCGAATCAATACTTTGGCAACTGCATCGGGCAAGCTTCGTATCTTTGAATCTCCAAAACCAAGCGTTTTTGCGCCACCGATGCTTTCGAGTTGTTCAATAACCCTTTCAAGTTTTTCCTTACCGGTGAGCGTTGCGTTCATACGAAGCACAAGGGTTATCATCCTCCCTAAACCCTCTGCCATCGCACCCACATCGCTTCCTGCTTTTCCAATATTTATGAAAAGCTCAAATGGGTCCCCGGTTTGATCCGCATTCACGGTAATAAACGCGGTACCCACTGGGGTATCTATCTTATAGGTCGACCCGTTCACCAACATAGGTCGTGGTTTTACTTTATAGACAGGAGCTTTCACTTCTTCTTTTTTCTCTTCTTTTATACGTTCAAGCACTCCAGGGCGCGAGCCGTCGCGCATATAGGTGACTCCCTTCAAACCCAAATCGTATGCCATCATATAGGCTTTGCGCACTTCCTCTACTGTATGGTGATTTGGAGCATTAATCGTTTTTGAAATAGACGCATCTACATACTTTTGAATAGCTGCCTGTACCTTTACATGGTCCTCAGGGGTTAGATCGTTTGCGGTAACAAAAAAGTCTGGCTTGACAGCATTTTTTGCTGCACCGTTCACTATACCTTGATCCTGTAACCATGCTTCATATAATGGATGACGGATTGTATGTTCGCCGAGCCTGTCGCGTCGTGTAAATTCGAATTCATACACCGGTTCAATCCCAGACGTGACACCAACCATAAGAGATGTTGAGCCTGTTGGTGCCTGCATAAGTATGATTGAATTTCGTACACCGTGCTTAGCTATTTTTTCACGCACCTGCTTTGGGAGTTCTTTTATGAATTTCCCTTTTACATAGAGCTTGTTATCAAATTTCGGAAAAGCGCCCTTTTCTTTTGCAATATTTGCAGACTCATCAAAGGCCTCATCTCGAATCGTCTTGTATACCTTTTCTATAAACACGAGCGATTCTTCAGAACCGTAACGCAAATGCATCTTGATAAGCGCATCTCCTAATCCCATAGTCCCCAATCCTATTCGCCTTTCCCCTCCGAGCTGCATTTTGCGAATACCATCAAAAATGTATTTATCCGCATCGATCACGTCGTCTTGGAAACGAACACCAACACGTACCGTTTCTTTCAACTTCTCAAAATCAAATGTGCCTGGTTTTCGGAACCCATCTTCTTGACGCACAAAGGCGGCGACATTAATCGATCCCAAGTTACAGACACCCCATGGCGGCAAACCCTCTTCTCCACAAGGATTGACACAGTTAATGCGATTCCAGTACCAGTTATTGTTCCATTTGTTGTAGCGTTCCATAAACACCAACCCAGGCTCTGCTGAGCGCCATGCTGCTTGAGTAATATCTTCCCATAGTTTCCGTGCAGAAATCGATTTCACTACTTCTACTTTCTTACCAAGTTTCTTCCATGCGGTAATATCACCATCCCAGAGCGTATCGTATTCTGGATCGCGCACATCAGGAAACAGCAGATCCCACTGTTTATCTTGTTTCACCGCTTCCATAAAAGTGTCAGAAACTGCGACCGATAAATTTGCACCGTTGATCCGCGTTAAATCTTGTTTTACCGTCACAAATTCCAATATATCTGGGTGCCAATCCCACAGCATGAGCATAAGAGCGCCACGTCGACTACCTCCTTGTTGAATGATATCTTTCGTTGCGAGTGAGAAGAGCTCTGCCCAATTACAAGGTCCAGAAGAAAAACCGTTTACTTTTGATACCCGAGCACCTCGTGGGCGAAGCGATGATAAGTTGATACCAACCCCACCACCGTGTGCCATTATCTCTATCATCTGTTTAAGCGTATCTACTATCCCTCCACGAGAATCTTTCGGGCTAGGAATAACAAAACAGTTATAGAAGGTTACATCGTATCCTGTGCCAGCTCCTGCAAGTACACGACCTCCGGGAACGTACTGAAAATTTTCCATTGAACGTGCAAATTTTTCTTCCCAGCTTTTGCGAACACTTTTCTTCTCTATTTTCGCAACACCCTTTGCTACTCGGCGCCACATTTCTTCCGGTTCTTTTTCTAGAGGATTACCTACCTTATCTTTCAACGAATATCGATCCAAAAAAACCTTTTGTGCTATACCTTGTAACTTCATGCGAAAATATATATGGGGCACATCTCGCACCCCAACTTTTAATTATAGTAATTTCTTTAATTCCTTCTCAAACTCTTCTACATCTACAAACCGTTTAAATACCGATGCAAAGCGTATATACGCAACCTTATCTATGCTTTTTATTTTCTTTGCAATAAGGTTCCCTATAAACGCACTCTGTATCTCTGTTCCTTTTTGCCGCCTTAACTGCTCTTCTATTTCGTCGACTAAAGTCTGTATTGTCTCACCGCTTACCTTAGTCTTCTCAAACGATTTAATTATTCCAGACTGTAACTTTGAACGATCGTAGAGATCTCGCCGGCCGTCTCTTTTGATAACAACGATAGGTATTCTATCTATTCTCTCGTACGTTGTATATCTCTTTTTACAACTTGTGCACATACGCCTCCTGCGCAGTGCGAAATTATCTTCTGCGATACGAGTTTCAACAACATCACTTTGTTTTTTGCCGCAAAAAGGACACTTCATATTTTATCTGTAAACTGCGCTCATATAATTTCACTGAGTGCAGCAAATGTAAACACCGAACAACGGTCTAAAACACTATGTCTAGTGTGTACAAATATAAAGATACACTAATTAAATCGTGTGTCAATCCGTTCTTTTCAGATCAAACACTATCATTTATACGGTATTGATTTTTGCTACGGGCTAAAGTATTTAGTTAGAATTTCTTTTGCAATTGGCGCGGCAACGCTTGAGCCTTCACCTCCATTTTCAACCAATATAGTAATTACTATACTTGGATTATTGTACGGTGCGAATGCGCTAAACCACGCGTGAGGATCGCTGCCATTTCCCTGTGATTCTGCAGTTCCTGTTTTACACCCAACATGTATTCGTTTTCCTTTGACGCTAAAATCAAAAAATGGCCACGCCGTACCACCCGTTTCACATGCCTGGCGCATACCATCTCGAACTGCTTGTATGTTCTGCGAGGAAAATGTCATGCGCTTACAATCGCGTTTTTGCCCAAGCTCAACCTGAAATGCACAGCGTACGCCATTTGTAGCAATAATAGCTATGGCCTCATGCATCTGTACTGGATTAACCAAAATATATCCTTGCCCAATAGAAACATTGACTGTGTCACCAAGAAACCACGGCTGTGCGTATTGTTTCTGCTTCCATGCATCACTTGGTAACATCCCTGTTTGTTGAGGAAAAAAATCAGACATATCTGCGTCTGCCAAACCGAATTGGGTAAACCACTTATGCATTCTCTCTATACCGCTTTTTTTGCCTATCTGATAAAAAAATATATCGTTCGAACGTGCAATTGCTTTTCGGACGTCTACCATGCCTTCTTTCTTTCCATATTGAAGAAAGTACCAGTTACCGAAGGAAGTATTCCCAATACGAAGCACTCCTGTATCTTCAAATTCTGTATTTGTTTCTATTATGCCATCTTCTAGAGCACCCAGAGCTATGAGCGGCTTAATGACTGAACCGGGCGGATAAACTCCTGATAGCGCTCTGTTTAAAAGTGGTTTTTGTGCATCTGTAGACAACGTAACATACTCATGAGTATTTTTAAAAAGGGAATTTGGATCAAATGAAGGAGAAGAATACAGCATATAGACTTCTCCTGTGTTGGGATTGCTCGCAATTGCTGCACCGATTAGATTACCGAACGCATGCCGCGCTGTCTTTTGCAAATTAGTATCAAACGTAAGATGAATATCTGCACCGGCGGTTGGTATATCTTTCGCTAGTTCTGTTCTTTTGACGCCTCGAGCATCAGTTTCTACATATGATCGACCAGGGTTACCACGAAGCCTACACTCAAATGTTTTTTCAAGTCCATATACCCCTACATACTGTGTACTCGATGCTTTCGTGCCACAGGAAATGTCTTTCAGTGATTTCTCATTTGGTAAACCTACATACCCTAAGACGTGGGCATATTCATTTCCATATAGATATGCACGTGTATTCTTATTAGATTTCTCATCATTCTTTACTAGGGGCAAATCATACCTATCATAAAATATGCCTCTCGGCGCACTTATAAGAACCGACTGGACAGAATTGTCTGAAGAAAGTCGTCTGTAATAGTTCCCAGCTATAATATTCTTCTTAAACAACTCTACAACAAAGAGTACGTAAAGAATACATAAAAAAAATATAAGTAGTTTGCGGTACACGTCAACCATGGATGAAAGTATATACCACTTTGCTCTGAATCTGTAACCTTTGGAGTATGCTTGCATCTAAAACGCTACTGCAACCACTCAGATTATAGTTCATTTAGTTTCACCTGCGAAGCTGGTTGTTCTGATTTCACTAAATCCAAAAACGACTCTGTAGAAGATAGTCTCTTGTGACCTACCACTTTTGATACATACGCAATGGGGACACCCGCTGCAAGCTGATGAGCTATAAACGTATTGCGAAGGTCGTTCACTTTTGCACCTTCAATGCCCACTTCTCTAAAACAACGATCCACTAGATTTCTGATGTTTCGAATCAAAAGAGGTTTCTTATTTTTTGTGATAAACAAATGGTCTTCTCCTACTGTTTCAGGGCGTACTTTAACATATTCAGCAATAGCTTTCTTTGCCAACTTATTCAGCTGTATACTTCTATTTTCATTTTTACCATATTCACCCACGATTAATGTTTCTGATTGTACATTATCGATACGAACATCAGCAAGTTCACCAATGCGTAATCCTGTTTGTAAGAACAGTTCGATGATAGCATAGGTCCTTTTATCTCCTCGTGCGTAGTCGCGTAGGGCTCGGTATTCGAGCTTGCTTAGTATACGCGGTACACTACTTTCAAATCGAGGGTGTGCCACATCGAGTGCTGGATTAATGGTAATAACGTTCTCATTCTTCAAAAATCGGTAGAATGTTCTGATTGAATTAAGCTTACGAGAGGCAGATTTCTTTGTGTATCCATCTTTCATAAGCCCTTCTATGAAGAGTTGTATATCTTCTTTTTTTACCTCAGTAATCACAGTGACTTGTTTTTTGGCCAAAAAACCCAAGAACTGTTCAATATCTTTTTTATACGCCACCACAGTATAGGCAGATTTGCCTTTCTCCTTAAGGTGTGCTATAAATTTTTCCAGGTACTCACTGAAAACGATACTCTCATTATGCATATGTCCTATAATAACAAACACCTGCATAAAAGGCAATACAATAAATGGGGCCTTTTATTCTTTATTATATTTGCTTTCTTTACGATAACTCTCATAATTGGGATAGTAAGATTGACTATTCAATATCATAATAGGAATAAAACACTTGCAGAATTACATACACAAGAGCGGGAAAGCGAGAAAGAAAAAAACAGGTTATTGCTCAAACTAAAACAGGTAAAAACACCAGAGTATATAGAAAAACATGCACGGGAATTAACGCTCGCAAAAAAGGGAGAAATAATTGTGGTAGGCTCGTTTCCTACTCCTACCGAAGCTCCAAAACAATCTTCACATGTTCAACCAACGTATATACAATGGTACAATATATTCTTTAACCAATGAAGGTAACAACAAAAAAAGGAGATACTGGCATAACCACACTGTTCAATAGGGCTCGGGTTGAAAAGAGTGAGCCTATTATTTGTTTATTGGGTGAAAATGACGAAATACAGTCACTGTTAGGTATCCTGAAAACCATGCTAATAGACCAAAGGGATAAAAATATCCTTTCAACAGTGCAGAAAAATATATATAAGGTAATGGGAGAGCTCTCTGGTGCGTCAGAAATAACAACAAACGAAATACAAAGATGGACAAATAAACTCGAACAAGAAGGTCAAAATATCATGGAACGTATCCATATCAAAAATGTATTTATTATTCCTGGAGAAAATGCGCCTGAAGCATGGTGTCAATTTGTCCGTACAAAAGTACGGTCACTCGAACGCACTTATTGTACATTTGCGAAAACGGATAATGGAATGTCAAAATTCATTCCATTTTTTAATCGATTATCTGATTACCTTTTTATTCTTGGTAGAAAATATGCCACACACCATGAAATATGAAATTTCAGCAGGCGGCATTGTCTATAGGAAAAAGGGAAACACTCGTTTATGGCTGCTCATTCAACAGGCAAATACAGGGCATTGGGGTTTTCCAAAAGGTTTGGTTGGAGATAATAATCCAGAAGAAACACTTGAAGAAGCTGCCCTGCGAGAAGTAAGAGAAGAAGGTGGAGTTCATGCGCAAATTAAACATACAATAGCAACGCCTTCTCGTTACTTTTATACATGGCGCGGTGAAAAGGTGAAAAAAACGGTGTGGTATTTTGTTATGGAGTACATGAGCGGATCGGCGAAAGATCACGACATTGAAGTCGAGCGTGCACAATTCGTCGAAGAATCGCTCGTACCAGCGCGACTGACATACCAAAATGATCGCAAAATGTTTCGTCTTGCAATCGATGAGCTCACATAGTCCTTGCCCCCTTAGCTTAATGGATAGAGTGATGGTTTCCGGAACCATAGATGAGCGTCCGATTCGCTCAGGGGGCACAGATACGCAGATTTTTTAGTACTTTGGAATTTCCATGGTAAAATAAAACGTGTACGCACCCGTAGCTCAGTGGTAGAGCATCACTCTTATAAAGTGGGGGTCCTTGGTTCGATCCCAAGCGGGTGCACAGCGTACCGCCTCATTCCAACTCTCCCCCCTTTAATACTAATTATTGACTTACCCGCAAAGCTGGAAAGTGTGCGAAGCCCGCTTTCGACCGTCTTTGACGACTTCAGCGAGGCGAAGACGGAACATTTGATATTGGACATTCCCGTGTGGTATCCTATACCCATAGCTCTTTGATGTGGAAGAATTTTAAAAAATTAATTTTCAGCGTGTGGTCCCACATTCAGTGATAATACATGAGCGTGGGAATACGAGGAAAGGGCTTGCCACATTCAGTGAAATAGCATGAACGTGGTGAGAATCGGACTCACGATCAACGAAATAATTTGAACGTGAAGTATCTGCGGAAACCCTTAGGTATCTTGCTGTTTGCCTTTATGTATTTCTCAAAGCCATTTAGTAATAAATGGTACAAAGGAAATCCAAAACAGTTTCTTCCCCATTCTACAGAGTGTGTGCGTTCGTGCGCACCATTAATAATTTAAGATATTTTTATGTGTGGAATATTTGGTTATATTGGGGATAGTAACGCCTCCGAAGTTATAGTTCGTGGACTTAAACGACTCGAATATCGTGGATATGATTCGTGGGGAATTGCAGTTGCAGCACAGAATGCGCTCAGCATTGCAAAACAAGTAGGTCCGATTGGAGATGTCGAGAAAAAACTCGATCTTCCCATGTCTACTGCTGGTATTGGACATACTCGTTGGGCAACGCACGGGCGAGTAACACGCATAAACGCACACCCACATTTTTCAACCGACTTATCTTTTGCACTGGCTCAAAATGGTATCGTTGAAAATTATAAGGAGTTACAAAAAAGATTGATCAAACTTGGCTATACGTTTTATACAGAAACAGATACAGAAGTCATTGTGAGATTGATCGAACATGAGAAAAAAAAGACATCGTCACTACTCGATGCGGTAAGAAAAGCATTCATGCAACTTGAGGGAAGAAATACCATTGCGCTCATTACAATAGAGGGAGAAATTATAGCGGCACGCAATGGCTCTCCTTTAGTCGTTGGAAGAAATACAACAAATAAAGCTCTCTATATTTCATCCGACACATTATCATTTGCTCCATTTGTTGACAGCATGTATTTGGTAGATAATGGACAGCTTGTGCGTGCGGTGGGGACAAACATATATTGTCAAAATATCAGCACAGGAAAATCTATTCCGATGCAGTATGAGCCCGTATCAACACGCCATAGCGAAGTAGATAAGGCGGGTTATGAACACTTCATGCTCAAAGAAATTCATGAAAATCCACTCGTTATTGCTGCACTGCTCAAACAGCCAGCTGAAGAATATGAACGACTTGCTCAGGCAATCAAAAATGCCCGCAGAGTTTATACTATTGGCTCTGGAACAGCTGGAATTGCAGCTGCACAGATTGCATTCTATTTGCGTGAATATGCTCACGTTGACGCAGTTAGCTTAGTTGGTGCAGATGCAAAAGAATATTACGACTATTTCACACCCGATGATCTTATTATTGCTCCTTCACAAAGTGGTGAGACTGCAGATGTTCTGGAAGTGTTAGAGCATGCCCACAGCAAAAAAGCAGTTATCGCTTCTTTTGTGAATATGCCAGGTTCTATTATGAGCAGGATTTCTGATTTCGCATTTATGGCACAAGCCGGACCAGAGATTTGTGTGATGTCTACAAAGATATTCGTTTCACAAATAGCGTGGGGATACCTACTTGCAAAAACTATTGCAGGTAAGCGATCTGATGCAATAAACCAACTAAACAAGCTGGCACGCGATATGGATGATTATTTGAAAAAATCCAAAACACATACAGAACTCAGGCGAATAGCACGCATTCTTTCAAAGAAACACGATATTTTCCTCATGGGCAAGTATCAGAATCTTCAAATTGTACGGGAAGGTATGGTGAAGTTAATCGAAGGCACCTACAAACACGCACATGCTATAGCTGCTGGTGATCTTAAACACTACGCAATAACACTTATGGAGGATGGCGTTGTCGTTATAACTGCTATTTCTCGCGATTCTGTGTATAACGATATGGTAAACGCTATACACGAAGTAAAAGCTCGTGGAGCAACGGTCATAGGTATTTCAGCAGAGGAAGAAGAAGGTATGGATATACACATACCTGTACCAAAAGAGACAGAGACGAGCGCAATTATGCACGTAGTGCCTTTGCAACTTCTTGCATACTATATGGCAAAACTATTAGGAAATAATATAGACCGACCACGTAACATTGCTAAAAGCGTAACCGTAAAATGAATATGAAGCACATATCTAGTAATTGAGAAGTTCGTATAGACTTACTTCAAGCGCACAAGCTAATCTGCGTAGCGAATTTAGGCTTGGATTGGCAGAGCCATTTTCTATTTGGCTTATATACGTTCTATCTAAATCACAAAGCACTGCCAATTGTATTTGTGACAAACCTTTTTGCTTTCGCATAAGTCGTACGTTTTCTTTTAGTATTCGAAATGGCCTACTTATTGCCATATGTGTAATAAACCATATCTATCCTATAAATACCATGGCTTATATGCTACACAATAGATAGAATAGGCCGTTACAAAGTCTTTTTATTGACTCAAAATATATGAAAATACTCCTTGATTTAATTACCTATAATAATGCATACTGGATATGTATGTAGACAGTGACACAGTGTGACCAATATTTAAATATTGCAACTATATTTTCACTCGCAATGTAGTCTACCGTACTACATTGATTGCTTTCCTTCCCAAAATAATGCACGGTTCCTCAATGTAACGATATAGGAAGCGCGAGATGAATATCGTAATAAATAACGACGATGTGGCTATCATGAACTCAAAAAATAGAAAATGCCTTTGTAACAATCCATTATCTATATAACGAAACATAAACCGCAACATCACATACAAGACTAGGAAATGAAATAAGTAGAAACTGTATGAAATTCTCCCAAGTAATTGGAAAAGGCGAGAAGTCAATACCAATGCAACATGTTTTGTTGGTATATATATCAACGCTCCTAAAAACAAAGTTAATGGAATATGTCGCACAAAAGGATATTGAACATCGATTGTTGTTGCCGATATGAAAAGTGCAAAACCGAACAAGCCTATGATTATAATATCCGCGCTTTTCTTTGTCAGCTTAATGTTTTGAAAATTCTCTTTCCATTTTGGTAAAACCAATCCAATATAAAAAACATATAAATATGTTACTCCTTTCGAGATAGGAAACATATATCCGAGGGTAGCGATAAAAACTATGATGCAAAGATCCATATATTTATTCGTTCGTGACGAGAAATAGAAAAAAATGGGGATAAACAACGATCCAATCATTTCCACCTTGAGTGTCCAGGTCACTCCACCAAGAGATGTACTTCTAAATACTAAATTGAACAAAACCTCTTTGACCGATATGGGAAAATTGAACCAGTAACTGGTCCAGTGGGACATTCCTGGAAAACGCTGATATGACCAAAACAGGAGAAATATGGACAGTAAAATAATCTGTAATAAAAAAATTGGGTAGATACGAAAAATCCGTTTTATGTAAAACCTCACACTTTTCGTAATAGTTAAGCGCGTATCATTTTTTCTCAGTGACTCACCTAAAACATACCCGCTGAGTAAGAAAAAAATACTGACAGCCACTCCACCGTTGACTAATTGATAAATAATTCCGTCGATTTTTGAGTTATTTTTTATCGTTATAAAGGAATGTCCAACTGCAACCATAAGTGCAGCGTAGCCACGGAGTCCATCAAGAACATGATTTCTTTTTGGTATCTCGCGGCGAGTAACAAACATGGGAGTCAGTATAGCAAAAAGTTTTTTGCTGTATTATGGGGGGATAATTTGAACATAGATCTGAAGTTTTTTAGACCACCATCATATCGTATGCGATTAGTTACATATACCAACTGTACAGAAAAGATTAAAAGTCAAATGCAAAAATAAGTGACGTCTTTCGATACGCCACTTTTTAAGTCATCCGTCTCGATTCCTTTAGAAATCAGACGAGATACTGAGCGGG
>Ga0210057_1006030_pt1 | contig 15245 bp, 18 predicted proteins | sample CryGeyCG2114_010_2_FD_183968 | JGI IMG/M metagenome (GOLD analysis project Ga0210057, IMG submission 183968) | Groundwater microbial communities from aquifer - Crystal Geyser CG10_big_fil_rev_8/21/14_0.10 (SPAdes) (version 2) | ecosystem: Environmental > Aquatic > Deep subsurface > Groundwater ... | reverse complement strand
CCAGCGAATGAGAACAAAAAACAAAATGAGAAGAGCCACATTTTCTATCAAAAACCAACGCTGTCGTTTCCATAGAATGCCATGTGTGCTGATGTGAAAGCGTACAAACAACTGAACCAGATACCATAGCCACGTCACGAAAAACGCAGAGGCAAAATATCCAAAGGGAAACAAATGAATCACCCACATCACTTCCAGCGCAAGCAACACGACCAACAGCCCCCACAAGATCAAACGAGAAAACGGCACATCAAAATACAATCGCAAAATCATGATGGACACACCGCCAAACATCATACTTCCCAAAAGGTCAAAATAGACAAAAGATACGTTTGGAAAAAATAAGTTGAACGCAAAGACACCGGTCGCGAGCGCGTAGGCATTGAACACCCACAGCATCATGAGCGCGCGACGAAATGCTTTGTCCACATGCGCGGTCAACGCAACAGCCGGTCGAAGTTCGCGAAAGAAAAATAATCCGATGACCACTCCACATCCTATAATCATGAGCCACACAAAGACAGCCCACTCCAAAAGACTAAACAAAACCACCACTGCGCAGATAAAAACGAGGAGCAACACATACATCCGCGACATCAAGGAACGCAGTGAACTCCCATGTGTCCAAAAAAATAAAAAAGTCAATCCCAAACACAACGCCCCAACAAGTGGATAAAACGCAAGAGCTGTTGGATACATCAACAAAAGAACGAGCATCAAACTTGTAAAAAATCCTGCGATGCATGACAGCAATAATCGTTTGGTGAGAAAAATCATAGTGTTTCAGAAACCTCTGTCGTGGGAATGCGCCCAAGGATATCGTCAAGAATCAAGAGAATCTCCTCACGCGCCACAGGCTCAGACATATCAGTTATTTGTAGACGTTGAATACGGAGCAATGCGCCGAGATGCGTATCAAGAAGCGATCGTGGAACGCGCACAGAAAAAAACGTATCATCCACCAACACAAACATATCCCCACGATCCAATGCAATAGCAGTTCTCAATGCGGTCAAAGTTGTACGATATGTAGCAAACAAAGCAGTCTCATCAACAGGATCCGAGACCTCGGTCTCTGGTCGAGCAAATGATAGACCGCGATCATGCGCAGTACGGACAAACAAAAATACCACCACTGCTGACGCGAGGACAATACCGAGCGCAATCACACCGAAAAGGAGGAGCGCCCAATCAGTTGTTCTTTTGGTGTGCCAAAACATCTTTCAAAAAAAGAAATAACGCCGTTGCCACACAGATGGCAAGGAGTATTGCGATAACACGCGCATACCATAACCTTGAAAAAAAGATACCAATAGTATACACTAGCCCTCCGGTATAGTAAATACAGAAAAAAAGTATATACTATATCCGACGCGCCATATTCCTATGCCTACATATAGCAAAAATCGAAAAGCCTACCATGACTTTGAAATCCTCGATACGCTCGAGGCTGGTTTGGCATTGACTGGCCCTGAGGTGAAATCTGTACGCAATGGACAAATCAATCTCAAAGGCGCGTTCATCACTTTTCACAAAGGATCTCCCATGTTGACCAACGCGAGCATATCCAAATATGCCCACGCGACCATCCCAACATACCAGCCAGACCGAAGCAGAGCTATTCTTTTGCACAAGAAACAAATTGACTACATACGGGGAAAATCTCAAGAAAATGGCTTGACAATAGTCCCCCTTTCCGTCTATACTAAGGGACCACTGATTAAACTGGAAATCGGTGTGGCAAAAGGAAAAAAACAGTACGACAAACGACGCACCATCAAAGAACGCGAGGGCAAACGCGCCATCCGCAGAGCGTTGAAAGGAAATGTGGACTAGCAATACAAGGAGACAAGAGACAAACAAATTTCAATTTCCAAACAGCAAACGTCTATTTTGGAGTGTGTATCTTGAATGTTGTTTGTGTCTTGTTCCTTGTAGTTTGGAACTTCCGCGCGAAGCGCGGTCAAGGGGATGACAGGATTCGATAAGCGGATTACGTTTTCTCTCATATGCATGTCGAGGTTGTATGTGTCCCTCGTAAATATCAACATACACAAGCTACGTGCAAACGTACTCAGTCGAGCCAAGAACGCATTTGTTAACGCATTTGCCGTTCGCACACTCGCACCTGTTCTCGCCTAACCGCTGAGAACCATCGCGCCTTTGATACTCGATAGGAGTAGCGCGGTGTCATATATCGAGTGTAGGATATTGGTGCTGACAGGACGCCCATATCCGAACCCTTCTTCTGTCTAACACCGCGTTGTTTTGCCGGTTTCAAAACGCAGTGCCACATCCCAAATCGGCTATGCATGAAGAGTATGAAGAAAGCCCGTTTACACCCGAGTTCAATTCTCGGCATCTCCACGAAAAGACGCGACCAGAGGGAGCGCTTTGAGTGTCGCGTGGGCACGTCAGTGCCTTTACGCGACCAACACATTGATATATGACGCGTCCTCGTGGCACTGCCAAAACACAAGAAAAAAGACGCGACCAGAGGGAGCGCTTTGAGTGTCGCGTGGGCACGTCAGTGCCTTTACGCGACCAACACATTGATATATGACGCGTCCTCGTGGCACTGCCAAAACACAAGAAACCGCATACTACGTCGTGTACTTTTTAGAATCAATTCAGCACCGCCAATCCCACTATATTGGATTTACTACAAATTTGAAAGAACGAATCCATCGACACAACACAGGATTCGTGCGCTCGACAAAAAAGCACGCACCATGGAAACTAATTTATGCAGAATTATACATCAATAAATTGGATGCACTCGGGAGAGAAAAGTTTCTAAAAAGTGGTTCAGGATGGAAATTCCTCCGCAAACAATTAACACATTATCTTGAATCCCATGAGAATCTCACGTAAACGTCGCCAAAAAAAACCGCTCATTCCACGATACAACAAAAATATCGGTATTGTGGCACCTACCGTTCGGGTACTTGATGAAAATGATGAAAATATCGGTGTTATGACGCTTGAATCAGCATTGGCGTTGGTGGCAGAAAGAGAAATGGATTTGGTCGAAATCAATCCAAAGGCAGATCCGCCGGTCTGCAAAATTATTGATTACACCACCTTCAAATACCAAAAAGAAAAAGAAGCCCGAAAACAAAAAGCCAAGAGCCATACGAGCGAGCTCAAAGGTATCCGCCTTTCTATCCGCATCAGCGAGCATGATCGAGAAGTCCGCGCTACCCAAGCACAGAAGTTTCTCAATCGTGGCGACAAGGTAAAAATTGAAATTCTCCTGCGTGGACGGGAAAAAATGAAAGGCAATCTGGGGAGAGAGGCCATCACGGAATTCGTAACATTGTTGAGCCAAACCACCCCTGTACGCTATGAGCAAGAAATCTCCTACCAAGGAGGCAAAATCACCGCTATTATTGTCAAAAAGTGATACACACCCAAGAGACTTGACCAATCCGCCAATATCTTGTATACTCCTGCCACAATAAACCATCTCAATTCCATTGCATCTATCATCCTATGGCAAAACTGAAAACACGAAAAGCAATTTCTGAGCGTTTTCAAATCAAAAAAAGCAAGAAAGGCTACAAAATTATCAAACGCGCTGATGGTCAAGATCACTTCAACGCTCGTCAGACCGGCAACACCAAACGCAACAAACGTTCTGATAGTGTCTTGGCAACTACAAAAAACCACAAGACTATCTTGCGAGCCATGCCACACCAATAAAGGCTTGAAATGCTTAGAAGGCTCAAAAGGCTTTTCAAGCATCGAAAGCATCGTACGCCTTTCCAGCATTTCTAGCCTTTCAGGCATTTCAAGCATTTCTAGCCTTTCATCATATGCCACGAGTCAAACGCGGAATGGGACATACCAAAAAACGCCACAACTTGCTCAAACGAGTAAAGGGTTTTGGTGGTGGACGAAAGAAACTCATCAAAGCAGCAAAAATGGCTGATACACGCGCAGGCGTCCATGCCTATCGTGATCGACGAGTCAAAAAGCGCACGATGCGCCAACTCTGGCACATCCGCATCAACGCAGGTGTTCGCGCATTTGGTCTTTCGTATAGTGTCTTTGCTGGAAAGCTCAAAGCAAAAAGTGTTGGGCTGAATCGAAAAGTGCTTTCTGAACTGGCAGATACAGAACCAACCATCTTTGAAAAAGTCGTAGAATTTGTCCGATAACGCATACTTCAAAAAATCGGCTCTCAGCCGATTTTTGTTTTGCTATCCACAAAAAGTAGGATTGACAACAGCAACAATTTCTGCTACACTGGTCTACCAGAGTAAAGGATTCTTCGTGCGTTTGGTGAAAGCGGGAACGCCCCCTCCTTCGTTCCCAATGCTGACGCCGAACGCACTAAGCATCCTTTCGCCTCCGACCCACATGGTCGGTTTTTTGTTGAGAAACAATATTGACAAACTTTGAGCTATCCTGTATGATAGCAACGCTATTATTAGATTTTACCTATGGGACAGAGAAATGCACGATTTCAGGTTGAGCGAGTGGCTCGCAAAAATGCCAAGAAAAAACGTGACCAGAAAAAACTCAAGCGAACCACCAAAGGGCCAAGTGTTGGTGAAACATTGCACCTCAAAATGCATGCAAAGTAATACAAGAAACGCTCTGCGGGCCGGTAGTTCAACTGGTTAGAGCACTGCCCTGTCACGGCAGAAGTTGCGGGTTCGAGTCCCGTCCGGCCCGCTGAGCGTTTTTTTATTTGTGTAGTTTCAGCCAAAGGCTGACCAGCCTCTGGCTGGCAACTGGTTAGAGCACTGCCCTGTCACGGCAGAAGTTGCGGGTTCGAGTCCCGTCCGGTCCGCAAAAAAATCCACCGACAAAGGTGGATTTTGCCTGTAAGAAAATTTTACTTTTTCAACTTTTTGAGAAAATCTTTTGCTTTCACTCCTTTGCCTCCATTATCACGAATTGCATCAAAGACGGTGTATTCATTGACATGGCGAACCTTATCCAAATCAAGGGGTGTTATCTCCAAGTGAGAATCTTTGACAGCAATCACAAAACGATCCGTATCAAAACGCTTTCTCCATGCGATTGGAATCGTAATTTGTCCCTTGGTCGTTGCCTTCACAATACTCGTCATACAAATGGAGTAAAGTATTACTTTCCTACTTTACCACAACTCACACATGGCATCAGAAAAAAAGAGCCAATGGCTCTTTTTTCTTATCAATGTCCAATTGACTATATCACTGTGCCTCACATACTCGCCACCCATCCGGCACATCACATGGCGTTGGAAAAGCAACACACGCTCCTGCTCCAACACGCGCAAAGGTAATGACTTGAGCACAGAGTCTTTTTTCTTTTACATCCCACTGGGTGAGTGGACGATCTTCGGTGATACCAGGACTCGAGCTACTGACAAAATCTAGAGTGTGAAGAATGTCATCAAATCGATCAACTGTTCCACTGATTTCGATAGTCATCCCTTTGTATATCATTTCCACAATACGAACGCTCGTGCCGTCCTCTAGCGTTGTCGTATACACAAACCCGTGAACCCCATCAATCTCAATCGGCTCTTTTTCTGCAGATACTATTGGTGGCGCGACCAACTGGCGCGCGACAGTCATATATGACTGACCATCTGGCGTGTGGAAAGTAACCCCGCCACGCCATTGCTTTACCCCCCACCCGAGTGGATATGCAATGGAAAAATCAGCAAAATCATCGGCCACAAATGGTGTCATCGTCGCATCCTTCTCTGCGTCAGTCTGCGCGCGTATACGCTCCTCAGCATGTTCACGAATCTTTGCCGGCGACACATAGGCATTTTCTGTCCCTGGGGTAAAAGGACTCGTCTTGCTGGCACACCCTGCACCAAGGCCAATCAACGATGCGCCAATCAACGCAAGCACTGCAACAAGAGACAGGAGCGGTTTGTTTGCATTTCGACCAGTCTTGCCAAGGGTGTTCTCCACCTCTGCAATCCGTTTTTTTGTTTCTACCACCGTGTCCGGATTGAGCGAGATGCTATCAATCCCCTCGCGCACCAAAAATTCCGCAAATTCAGGATAATCACTCGGCGCCTGACCACAAATACCAACCTTTTTCCCTGCGGTGTGTGCTACACGAATCACATCACGAATCAATGTCTTGACCGCAAGATTATTTTCATCATATATATGACTCACCACAGATGAATCGCGATCCACCCCAAGCGTCAATTGAGTCAAATCATTGGAGCCAATGCTAAATCCGTCAAACAACTTGGCAAACTCTTCTGCCAAAATAACATTGCTTGGAATCTCACACATCACATACACTTTGAGTCCATTTTTGCCACGTTCCAGTCCAAACGATTTCATTGTCGCCAACACACGTTCTCCTTCTTCAGGTGTTCGACAAAATGGAATCATCAAAATCACATTTTCAAGACCCCATTCATCACGAACTTTTTTCATGGCCTCACACTCAAGCTGAAATCCTTTTTTGTATTGTTTGGAATAATATCGACTCGCTCCGCGCCACCCAAGCATGGGATTTTCTTCCTTTGGTTCAAACTCTTTTCCTCCGATAAGCGTCGCATATTCATTGGTCTTAAAATCACTGAGGCGAACCACCACATCATGTGGATAACTCGCTGCCGCAATACGGGCAACCCCTTCGGCAAGTTTATCCACACAGTAATCAGTTTTCTTGGTATATCCACGGGTCATTTCCTTAATTTTCTTTTTTGCCCGCTTGTCTTTGAGTGTGTTGTAATTCACCAAAGCCAGGGGATGAATACGGATAAAATTAGAAAAAATAAACTCAAGTCTCGCCAGACCAATGCCATCGTGTGGAAGAAATGATAAACGAAACGCATGATCCGGATCGCCAACGTTCATCATGATCTTGGTCTTGGTCGATATGGTGTCATCGATAATGGTACGTTTGACTTCAAACGGAAGGATACCACGGTAGATAATACCCTCATCACCTTTGGCGCAACTCACGGTCACTTGCTGGCCGGTTCGAAGCACTTTGCGCGCGCTCGTTGCGCCAACAATACACGGCACACCAAGCTCACGAGAAACAATTGCCGCGTGGCTGGTCTTGCCCCCCTGCTCTGTCACAATGGCAGATGCGATGCGCATAATCGGCTCCCAATCAGGATCAGTAATGCGCGTAACCAAAATTTCACCCTTTTTGAATTGTTTCATGTCGCGCGGAGAATCGATCACCCGTACTTTACCTGCACCAATTTTCTGTCCCACTGCAATACCGGTGAGAAGCGTCGGGCTGATTTTTTTTAATTCATACCGTTCATAAAAAGAATAATCGGCTCGTGCTTTGACAGTTTCTGGTCGGGCTTGGACAATATACAATTTCCCAGTCTTGCCATCCTTTGCCCACTCAATATCTTGTGGTTTTTGATAATGGTCTTCAATGATTTGTCCCCAACGCGCCAACTGCAACACATCTGCATCAGAAATCGCAAATCGATTTTGATCACTCTTGTATACAGATGCTTGCTTGGTGCCTGCGGTCTTTCCATACACAAGTTTTACATTTTTGGTACCAAGAATCCTGCTAATAATCGCATCTTTGCCACGTGTCAATCCATTCTTGAACACATAAAATTGATCCGGTGTCACTCGTCCTTTCACAACATATTCACCAAGCCCATACGATGACGTCACCAAGGTCACGCCACGAAACCCTGACTCTGTATCAAGCGTAAACATGACCCCGCTCGCCCCAGTATCTGAAGACACCATTTCCTGCACCGCCACCGAGAGCGCCACTGCGACATGATCATACCCACGTGATTCACGATAGGACAAAGCACGATTGGTAAACAATGAAGCAATACATTTGCGTACCGCAAGAAGTAAGCTCTGTTGTCCTCGGACGTTCAAATAGGTTTCTTGCTGACCAGCAAAACTTGCGTCCGGCAAATCCTCTGCCGTGGCACTGGATCGAACCGCCACAGAAACATTCTTTTTTCCGCATGTCTCCGCAAGCTTTTTGTACGCAACGACAACATCACGCTGAAAAGCATCTGGAAGCGGTGCGGTCAAAATCATAGTGCGAATGGCTGACCCAACACGCGCCAGTTGACGAAGATCAACAATATCCAAATCTTTCACCAATAGTTTAATTTTTTCATCAATACCGGTCGCGCGCAGAAATTCCCAATACGCAGTGGCGGTTACGGCAAATCCATTGGGGACAGGAACACCCTTTTTTGCCAAATGACTGTACATCTCTCCGAGCGACGCATTCTTCCCTCCCACCAATGGCACATCCCCAATTGAAATTTCTTCAAACCAAAGAACACGCCGAGTTGCGCGGTCTGCTCCAGTGTTTGGTTGAAGACGCGGTTGAACTGATTTTGGCATAACGAAATGTCAGTATACCACAAAAAAGAAGAGTCTCCAAACAGGTTCCAAAACCATCTTACACGACCTCTCGCACTTCCAACAAATTGACGTGTCCGGCATGACCGACCGGCTCACCTGCCACTACAATCAATTTGTCTCCCACATTTACTTGTTTTTTTTGTTTGAGATAGAACACTGAACGCTCTACCAATTCCTCAATAGTCCGACATGGTTCGAGAATGAATGGAAAAACTCCCCACGACAAATTGAGTTGGTGTAGCACGCGAGGCGTACTGGTCGCCACGACAATGGGCAATTCCGGTCGGTACCGACTTATCAATCGGCCGGTTTCTCCGGAAAGAGATGCAACAAGGATCAGACGCGCGCCTACTTGTTCGGCGAGCAGTCGAGACATTTCACTCACTACATCATCAATATGATGACGCACCCCTTTGTGTGGAAGAATTGGCAAATCGTCATACACGGATTTTTCAGTTTCCACAATAATATCGTGCATTTTCTTGACCGCCTCAACCGGATAATGACCTGTTGCGGTTTCATTGGAAAGCATAACCGCATCAGTGTGATCGATCACCGCATTGGCAACGTCAGACACTTCTGCGCGCGTCGGGCGCGGATTATCTTGCATAGAATCAAGCATCTGCGTCGCTACAATCACCGGCTTTGCAGATGCAAGCGCGAGATCAATTAATTTTTTTTGGATCAAAGGGACATCCTCGGCCGGTACTTCAATTCCGAGATCACCACGCGCCACCATAATCCCGTCCGCCACATCCAAAATTTCTTTGATATGTTCAACCGCATCATGTCGCTCTATTTTTGCAATAATCCGAATCGGATGAACAGGCTTCACCCCCAGCTCTTTTTCATAATTCAATATACAATACCGTAAATCCAAAATATCTTTTGCGTTGCGTACAAATGAGAGCGCTATCAAATCCACGCCATGCTCCACACCAAATCGCACGTCATGAGCATCTTTGTCAGTCAACGCGCCAACCGGCAAATTGGAATCCGGAACATTAATCCCCTTCCGCGAGGTCAAGAGTCCACTCACGACCACTTCAGTATGAATTTGTGTATGAGAAACCCGTACCACCTTGCACTCCACCCTTCCATCATCGAGCAATATTCGATGCCCGCGAGTAACATACAGATGCAAATTCGGATAATCAATGGGGATGACACCATCACGATACCCTTCTTCTGCCGTGTCAAAAGAAATCATGGTTCCCTCCTTCAACTCAACACCCACCTCAGGCAAAATACCCACACGAATCTTTGGTCCTTGCAAATCTTGCATAATAGAAACCGGTGTATCTGTCGCAGATTCCACTTCTCGAATATGATCAATCAACAATGCATGATTGTCCCAGCTTCCGTGAGAAAAATTCAAACGCGCAACATTCATGCCTGACTGTACCAAATCCGTGATGACTGCCACAGACTCAGACGCAGGACCCAAAGTACACACAATTTTTGTACGCTTTTGTTTCATACAAACAGAGAGATATCCGCCAAATCACTCGGCAACTTCCGAATAAAATACCTTTGAACAAACATTTCGTGTGGTCACTGTCTTTTACGGTGAGCCAGTCTTTTGTGACAACAGCACAAAAATCAGTCCTGCACCGACCAACACGCCAACGACAGACAATCCTTTTGTCAACGTTTCTTTGAGTGCCTCGGTCGTCCCGATATCGAGCACAAACAACAGTGCAATCACCGCACATAATACGGTGACGAAAGACGCAGCAACCAACAACAATGTTTTGATTCCTTGTGTCATAGAGTTTGGAATAGAGAAAGAATAAATATGAAAACGTAGTCAATGTGAATGAATGTTTATGAATCCATACGCACGTCAACAATGGATGTACATCAACAATCATTCTTTCTGTATTGACTTCAACAGATCAATGATTTGCTCTTTGCTGACGGGCGCACTTGCGCTTCCATCATCGTCAGTAGGCAAAAATTGATTGAGCGCAGAAAATGGCGACCCACCGATATCGTCAAAAAGACTTTGGTATTGACCAAATGCTTGTTTGAGGAGCGGTGGAAGGAAAATGATACCTACAATCAATGGGATGAGAAACAACGCGAGACGGATGTAACTCCCGACGGCCATCCATGTCATACGCCGAAGAATTTTTTTGTTTTGTTCATGCAACACTTGCGACCAACGAATGCTCTTTTCCACCAGTGCTTTGAGATCTTGACCATCCTCAAGCGGTGCATCTTCCGGGGTTGAAATTTTTTCTTTCATAGAATGATAGTTAGGAACGAGGTTTTTCTTTTTTCACTTGGAGAGAACGAATAGCGGTTTGGAATGTATCCACATCCTCAAATGCACGGTAAATCGAGGCAAATCGGATATACGCGACTTTGTCAAACAATCGTAAATGTTTCATAACAACCTCACCCACTTCTCGACTCGTCACTTCACGTTTTTTCTTTTTTTGAATATCGCGTTCAATCGTGTAAATCAGTTTATCAAATTTTTCCTGCGTATATGGACGCTTCGTCAAGGAACGCACAATGCCTTGCGTTAATTTTGCCTGATCATAGGTTTCCCGCTGACCATCGTTTTTGACCACCGTGATATCAAGCAATTCCATTTCTTCAACAGTAGAAAAACGAAACATACATTTGACACACTCACGCCGTCGGCGTACGGCCATCCCATCAGAGCCGAGTCGTGAGTCAACCACTTTGGTTTCTTTGGATCGACAGACAGGGCAATGCATACCTGTGAAAAAAACAAAGCAAAAAGAATAAATTCAGTATACGCAATCTCTACAAAAAAAACAATGTCCGAAAGGACATTGTGATGACTACGAGGTCTTTCCCATTTTCCTACGAATAAACGCAGGAATTTCAAGATCACTGTCTGATGAATCCGCACTCGGTGTGGTAATAGATGATTCCACACCTTTGTCAAAGATATCCTGAGACATTGACACGGTTCGCTTGGTAAAAGACAATGGCTTTCGTGGCTCTGGAACTGATACATCCTCATCCATATCATCTTCAACACGCTTTCGCGTATACTGACCAAACGGGGCGTTGGGTTGGAATGAAGAACGTTTTGGAACAAAGGGCATGGACAAATCGTCTTCTGAACTGGTGCGAATCGGTGCGCGGTCCTCAAACCCAGTCGCAATCACTGTCACGCGAACTTCTTCGCCCATGTTTTCATCAATGACAGCACCAAAAATGACACGGACATTGTCGTCAGCAGATGACGTGATAATCTTGGCGGCTTCTGCAACTTCTTGCATCCCGAGAGATGGACCACTCGTGATGGTAAAGAGAATACCTCGCGCACCATCAATGGAGAGTTCAAGGAGTGGGCTCGAGATTGCGGCCTGTGCCGCTTCAATCGCACGATTGTCACCTTTCCCAACGCCGATTCCCATCAGCGCAGAACCGGTGTTTGACATGGTCGTCTTGACATCCGCAAAATCAACATTGATAAGCCCTGGAACGGTAATCAATTCTGAAATCCCTTGCACCCCCTGTCGCAACACATCATCCACAATTTGAAACGCATCGATGAGTGATGTTTTCTTGTCAATGATTTGCAACACGCGATCATTCGGAATAGTAATAATTGTATCCACCTGTCTTGCCAATTCCTCATACGCTCCATCAGCAATAGCTTTACGCTGTGGACCTTCAAATGAAAATGGTTTGGTGACAACAGCAACGGTGAGCGCACCCATCTCTCGCGCTACTGATGCGATCACTGCGCTTGCGCCAGAGCCCGTGCCACCACCCAAGCCACATGTGACAAACACCATATCACTATCTTTGAGCGCTTCACGAATTTCATTTTGCGCTTCTTCTGCACTCCGACGACCGACTTCCGGATTCATCCCTGCGCCAAGTCCGCGCGTAACCGTTTTTCCAATATGCAATTTGTGTGGCGCGCTGTTGTGATGAAGTGCTTGGACATCAGTATTCATGGCCCAAAAATCCACGCCACGAATCCCAGACTTCACCATACGGTCAATCGCAGCTCCACCCGAACCACCAACACCAACGACTTTTATTTTTGCAAATGTTTCAATATCAGGTTTTACTTGTGGCATACAATATATTTACTGAACACTATTTATGTTCACGATGACTCAATAATCATATATAGTATACAGTGTAAAAAAAATCTACACAAGTGTCAAGAAAAAACTCCTAGACGAAAGGAGTTTTCTATCACGCGTACGATGAAAAACAAAGACTATGGGATAAGCGACTTCCAAAACGATTGCACGGCGCCGAGTGCTTTGGTTGCACTGGTCAAGGATGACCTCCGGTGAGATCCATGTGTTCCACTCGCTCCCTGTACCACATGGCTCCCCCATCGCACCAATCCGATAGCCGGCGCAAATGCCACATCATGTCCTTTTTCAGCAAGACCATACATGTCAATAGGATACCCGAGCGAAGCGGGCAAAGACAATTCATCTTTTGCCAATCCAATCAATCCTCCCAATTTCGCGCCACCACCGTCAAACACGACCCCTGCCGGCAATAAACCGCGCCGTCCCAAGCTATCAAACTCGGCATTGATTTTTTCCAAAATTTCCCTCGCGCGTGCTTCAATAATTTGCGACACATAGTAAAGTGATACGTCTTCGTGTTCAGACGCGCCAAACTCCAACAAATCAATCATCTGTTTTTTTGAAATGGCTTTGGCAATTGCTTGCCCATAATTCATCTTGACTCGCTCAGCAACATCAATCGATGTTTTCAGCCCAATCGCAATATCATTGGTAATATGTTCAGACCCAATCGGGAGCACAGCAACATGAAGTACATCCCCACCCTCATAGATGATAAGGCTTGTGGTAGGTCCGCCGATATTGACCACAGCAACGCCCAATTCTCTCTGTCTTGCGGTGGTAACCACGTCTCCGGTTGCAAGGATTGAAAGGACAAGGTCATCAATATCAATACCGGTACGATACACGGCTTTGGTCACGTTCTTGATATGCGCGGCTACGCCATAAATAATATGCGTATCAACCTCAAGACGAACACCAGTCATACCAACGGGATCCTTGATATTGGTCTGTCCATCCACACCAAAATGTCGAGGAAGTACATGTAAAATTTCATAATTCAGCGGTGTAACCACGGTGCGCGCGGCATCAACCGTGCGAATCACATCTTCTTGCGAGATTTCGCCGTCAGACTTTGCGACCGCGACAACGCCCTTACTTTCTGCAGACACAATATGCGTTCCGGAAATGCTAATCCATGCGTGCTCAATCGGCACTCCAATCAATCGCTCAGTCTGTTCAAGCGCGTTTGAGAGCGATGATACTGCTTCGTCAATACTCGTCACAATCCCTTTTTGCACGCCTTCGGCAGGAACTTCAATAGCGCCCACCAGCTGGAGCGAATCAAGACTATCATCTCCTGCATATTGCCCAACCGCAACTCGAATAGCTGTCGAGCCAATATCTATGCCGGTAATGAGCTGTGTGCGTTGTTTCTTTCGTCCTTTCATATGTCTCACATGATACATGGTTTTCCCAATCTCTGCCAGCAGTGTTTGTTAGAGAAAAAAGAGTGGAATCACATGGGGCCAAAAGACCAGCACCCCAACCATGCCGGCACCAAGAGATGCCAGCAACACCAGCGCCGCCATAATATCTTTGACCGTACCAACATGCATATTCATCCGTGGCTTCATCAGATCAGAAAATTTTTCCACCGCGGAATTGAGAAGCTCCAGCCCCAACACCGCACAAATAGACACAACAAGAAGTATCCCCTCAATGCGCCCAACAGAAAAAATCCACGCCAACACACCGACGACAACAGCCACGCACATTTGGATTCGAAAATTTTGTTCATGTACAAACACATAACAAATTCCTCGCCACGCATCCTGAACACTGTGTTTCAATTTCGACATACGTACATATTATACTGAACACTTCCCAACAATATCTTCCTGCACCGCAAACATCATGTCTGCGTCATTTTTCTTCACATGATCAAACCCAAGCAAATGAAGAATACCATGCGTGAGCATACGGACATGTTCTTCGCGAGAAGATATTCCGTGTTCACGTGCTTGTCGTGTGATAACACGCGGACACAAGAAAACATCTCCAAGATCATCATCTGATGAGACAAAATTGTCTGTCCACGGTTCTGTCGGAAAACTCAATACATCAGTAGGACAGTCCTTCCCACGGTGCGTGCGATTGAGTCCGCGCATCCGTTCTGTTCCGACCACGTGCACCACAACATGCCACGATGGAATTTCAAACGTCTTTTCAAGCGCACGGAAAACCCTGTCAATATCTTTTTTTGAAAGTCCGATCTGGTGAACCGTTCTATAAATCGAGGCATCCATATTATGGTTGACTGAGTGTGTCGGTCGATAAAACAGGCGCTGGGGGAAGGATAACTTGATCGGGAAGCTCCTCAGTATGTATGCGTGGACGAAAACTCTGTATCACCATATTCATAATATGCGGGTATCGAATTATTCCATCAATTCCTGTGCGGTAAAGAAGGACAATCACGCGACCACTCTGAAAGACATACCCAACCAGTCCATCATCACGCACCCAGACCGATTGTTGAAACCTGTTGGTCATAGACGACAAATCTTGGTATTGCTGACCAGTCGCATGGATACCAAACCATGCCGTAAACGTTGGTTCTACAATACCGTCAAATACGCGTACCTCAATATATTCTCCATCAATACTGCTCACCAATATCTCCTCACTGTTTTCATCCACTTCACCTACTGCCCAGACAGTAGGATAGTATATACGATACTGCCATCGTGGATTCATATACTCACGCACCAATGCGGAATCAATAATTTTTACCGGCGCGACGCCTGCAGGATTATACAAATTTGCTACTTCCTGTCCATCA
>Ga0210057_1006029_pt1 | contig 15246 bp, 17 predicted proteins | sample CryGeyCG2114_010_2_FD_183968 | JGI IMG/M metagenome (GOLD analysis project Ga0210057, IMG submission 183968) | Groundwater microbial communities from aquifer - Crystal Geyser CG10_big_fil_rev_8/21/14_0.10 (SPAdes) (version 2) | ecosystem: Environmental > Aquatic > Deep subsurface > Groundwater ... | reverse complement strand
AAAGCCTCAATTCCCAAAAGATTAAGTCCTTTTTTAAGAATGGCCGCTACCGTCTCTATTAATATAAGTCGAGCATTACGCCTTTCAACATTTTCGTCATCCACCCCGTTAGAGGTCCGACCCGCCTGAAATGCGTGGTCGGCAGACGCCACCAGAGGTGGCGTCTTACCTCTAACGGGGTCCAAAACACGGACCGACTCATAGAATCGGTTTGCATCGTTTGAAAGTTCATACAAGTATAAAGCAAGGGCATTGAGAGCGTTCTGTTCTGCACACTTTTCAACGGCATCCGTAAATTCCAAAAGTTTTTTCATTAATTTTTGTTCTTCGGGCTCGATCAAAAGAGAAACATCTCCCTCTTTTCGTTTTTCGGATTTTTCAAGTATGCCCACCAATCGAGCATAGCTATATTGCAGATACGGCCCGCTGTTGCCGGAAATATCCAGCATTGCCTTCCAATCAAATACTATATCAGTATGAGGATGCTGTTTGAGATCGTTATACTTCAGCGCTCCGATACCGACTGCTTTTGCGATTTCTTCAGCTTGCTTTTCTGATAACTCCGGGCTCTTTTGCTGAACCACTTTGAGAGCCAAGGTAATTATCTTATCCATAACCTCCTGAAGAGGAATTACTTTACCTTCTCTGGTCGCCAACTTTTTCCCATCCTCGCCTAAAACCATTCCAAACTTAACATGAACCATCTCCGAACCGGCAAAGCCGATCATTCTCCATATCGTAAACAGCTGTTCAAAATGAAGCGCTTGCTGATTGGCAACAACATAAAGAATTTTTGTCGGACCATACTTCTCAATACGCTCTTTCAAGCTCGCTAAATCACGGGTGATATATAAACTTGTCCCGTCTGATTTTCGAATAAGGGCCGAAGGTAATCCCGCCGAAACGGAACCAAACTCAACAATATCCGCTCCTTCACTCTTTTTTAAAATCCCCCTTTGCTTTATAAGCTCAATCGTTTCATTAATAACATTCTCATACCCACTCTCCCCTTTTGTAATATCAAACTTAATATCCAGTTGGCGAAATATCGCATCAGACTCTTCAAGCGAATATTCCATGAACATTTTCCATAGTTTTCTATTGTCGTCATCGCCATCTTCCAATTTTTTGAATTCTTTTCTGCCCTGCGATTCAAGTTCGAGATCACTCTTTAACTCGTTGTGAAACCGGACATACAAGTCCAGCATCGTTTGAATGGGTCTCTTTTTTAATTCCTTCTCATCACCCCATAATTTGTAAGCCGCGATGAGCTTGCCAAACTGTGTTCCCCAATCGCCTATATAATTCCAGCGGACGACTTTATAGCCAAAAAGTTCATAAACATTCGCCAGCCCGTTGCCGATAATAGTGGATCGCAAATGACCGACATGCATCGGCTTGGCGATGTTCGTTCCTCCATACTCTACTATCACAGTCTTTCCTTTCCCGACATCAGACTTACCGACAAAATCCAAGTTTTTATAAATCTCTACCAATTGTTTCTGGAGAAATTCTCTTTTCAAGAAAAAATTTATAAAACCCGGCAAAACAAATTCAATCCTGCTGAATCTGTTTTTAAATTCTTTATCCGACAAAAAAACATCAACTATTTTTTTTCCTTCTTCGGATGGCTTTGTTTCATTATTTCTTGCCAAAACAAAAGCTAAGTTGACAGAATAGTCCCCCATTTTATCATCCGGCGGAGTTAGGATATCAAAATCCAAATCCGGATACCTGTTTAAAATTTCTTTCTTCAGCCAAGATTTAATCATTTGTGATTTTGGAGCTGTTTTTCCATGCTTAAATATACTTAAAAAAAACAAAATAAAAAAGAGCCCCGCTCTTCAATAAAACTTTTCAAAAATCTTTTTTATTCACAGAATACAAATTAAAAACGGCTGAAAGCCGTTAAAATTTATATTTTACCCGAGCCATTTCTTCAGCCCGTTTTTTATCTTTTCTAAAATCAATTTCATCATAAACATTTTCTACGAGCCCGAGTTTTATGGCTTCTTGCGTAGAAATAGTCGCTTCCTGTTCAAATAAATCTGAAATAAGCCTGACAGGGGTTCCTTTTCTGGTAAAAATCCAAAATTGAAGAGAATCTACCTGCTTTAACCGGCTATAACCTTCCAGATATTTTTTTTGGGACATAATTTCATTTTTAGGCAAAAAATCAACAGCCTGATGAAAAGTAAATTTAGTATCCGCCATAGCCAAACATTTTTTCCCAGATTGGGTAATCAAAAAACAGCCGGACTTCACAAAATCAAAAGCAATGAAAACAACCGAACTCTTAAGCCTTTCAATCGCATGAGCTAACTTTACAAAAGCATAAAAATCTCCCCCGATTCCTTTTATGTAAAAAATAATCGGCTGACAAGAATCTTTGTCCAGTTTGTTAAGAATCTTGATAATTCCCTCCGCTAATGAGTGAGTAAACGAACGTCCGCATTCAAACCAGATAAAACGTTCTTTGTAATCAGTAACCAAAATCAATTCTGGTCTGGTCTTGACCGTTTTTTTATTCATTATTTTTCCTTTAAAAGAACCCTAATTACAAAATATGTTATTTAAAAAATAACATCAAGAAATATTTCTATTGAAAGATTTAAAAATAAGTTTCATAATATTAATTATGAATATTCTTGAACACGACAAACTGACAATCGAAGCAGTAAAAAAAGTCGCGCCATCAGTAGTCAGCATCGTTATATCAAAATATCTTCCCAACGTTAAAGGTATCTATGGTATGCCGGCTCTGCCATTTAAAAACCCTTTTGTTTTCGACGATGTTGAAAATGAAAAAAAAGAAAAAGTAAAAATCGGAGGGGGTTCGGGTTTTATCGTCCATCCGGACGGATTAATTCTCACCAACAAGCATGTTGTTTTAGACGCTGACGCTGAATATACGGCCTTGACCATCGACGGCGAAGAATATCCGGCTAAAATTATTTCCAGTGATCCAATCAATGATATCGCGGTCATAAAAATAAATGCCAAAAATCTTCCGGCTGTTCATTTGGGAAATTCCGGAAAATTAGAACTTGGCCAAACAGTCATTGCTATCGGCAATGCCTTGGGAATGTTTTCAAACACTGTTTCAAAGGGAATCATATCCGGACTTTCTCGAAGTATTTCGGCGGCGCTCGGTACCGAAGGAGAGATGGAGCACCTGCGCGGAGTTCTTCAAACCGATGTTGCCATTAATCAAGGAAATTCAGGCGGACCACTCATTAATCTGGATGGAGAAGCAATCGGAATTAACACCGCCATAATATACGGAGCGCAGAATATAGGATTTTCAATTCCAATCAATTGGGCGAAACAAGATCTTGAAGACATTATAAAGCATGGGCGCATAATCAAACCTTTTATCGGGCTCAACTATATAATGCTCGACAAAAAACTTCAAAAACAATACTCTCTTCCGGTTGGTGCCGGCGCTTTGATAATCAGAAATCATCAGCCGGGAGCGGTAGCCATAGTTCCAAATTCTCCCGCTGACAAAGCGGGGGTAAAAGAAAATGATATTATCACGGAATTGAATGAAGAAAAAATCGACGAAGAGATGGACATGCGAGATCTTCTTCAAAAATACGAAGTTGGAAGCGAAATAGAACTTACCGTTCTTCGTAAAGATGAACATCTCAAACTCAAAGCAACAATAGAAGAGCGAAAATAAAAAGATTAAAACGGGGATGATTTTGAAATCGTCTTATTGAAGACATGAAAGATTATGCCACGAATTCCAAGGCAAATTTTGATTACGAAATCCTCGAAACATTAGAGGCCGGTATTGTGCTGGAAGGACAAGAAGTTAAATCAATAAAAACCGGAAAGGCAAGCATCAAGGGAGCTTACATAAAAATATTCAACAATGAAGCCTACCTTATCGGAGCCATTTTCTCTCCTTATCAACCGGCCAACACTCCAGACAATTATGATCCCCAACGCACAAGAAAACTTTTATTATCAAAAAAACAAATTTTAACTCTGAATGAAACCTCGCAAACTCACGGCCTAACCCTGATTCCGCTTAAACTTTATGGTAAAAAAAACATTATCAAAATCCTCATAGGCATCGCTCGAGGGAAAAAGAAATACGACAAAAGACAGGCAATAAAGAAAAAAGACTTAGCGAGAGCCAAAGAAAAAGGGGTTGACTATTTCTAAATTTATTGTTATTATCTAATCCTCATGAACAATAAATTTTTAATAGCAATTCTCGTAATTTCTATGTCTGTTACCAGTTATTTTTTGGGAGCAAATGGCGTATTTCAAAGAAGCTCGCTTGTTGATCCGGTCATTTCTCCGACACCAATTTATTCTCAACCGATAGTCTCTTCTTCTCCTTTCCCAACTCCTTCCCCTTCTTTTACGCCAACTCCGACGCCCGTTCCTTCAATATCAGGAATTTTCGGATCAGTAACGCTGAACGGGAACCCTCTTTCCCTTGTCGAAATAAAAGTAACCAACTTAAACAACGTTTTAATAGCTAATGTTTTCACCGATACATCGGGAAAGTTTAGAATAGAACTTCCTTCAGGAGAATACATAATCGGACCGTTCAGAGAACCCGCTTCCGGAACAATTGTAAATTCCGGCCGAGTTTCAGTAATCCAAGGGTTATTTTCCGAAGCAAACGTCAGATTCCAAAACCAATAATAACTTAAAACGGCCGATATGGCCGTTTTAAGTTATGTGGAGATGGGGAGATTGAACTCCCGTCCGAAATTGTATCCAAAGAAAATCTACTAAGATAGCTGATTTGTTGTTTCACTTGAAGCTGAAAAATCAAGCAAAATAACTTCAAGTTATTCCCTCATTTTTCTTAACGGCAAATCGGAGGGAAAGATCGGTTGCCGTCCAGCTCACAATATGACACCCCAGGATCTCTCAATGAGCATCAGAGTGGGATGGCCTAAGCTAATAAATTAAGCGAAGGCGTAGTTGGCTGTTTGATTGCCAGCTATGTTGGTTGACCGATGATTTAAGTGGTAACGGCCGTCCACCCAAAGCATTCAATAGATAAGCAAACTCGTCGAAACTTACACCCCCTTATCGTTGATTATAACACGAAAACACTGATTTTACAATTTTCAGTTTATCTCTCCCTTGGTTTTGACCAAGAGTCTAAGATGCATTAAAATTACGAATATGCTTCGCCTTCCCTCTTTTAATTTCAGGCGGAGTGTGATATAATTACTCATTAATTTGATCAAGCGTTTAAGAATAAACAATCAGATAAGAACCCAAGAACTTCAGGTCATTGACGAGGAAGGAAAACAGCTCGGGGTGATGAAGACCGCCGATGCTCTGATCCTTTCCAAAGACAAAGATTTAGATCTTGTTGAAGTCGGCCCGAATACAAACCCGCCTATTGCCAAAATCATGGATTATGGTAAATATATGTATCGTAAAGAAAGGCAGGAAAGAAAGGGCCCAAAAATCAAAGAACAGGAAAGAAAAACTGTTCGAGTGGGTTTTAAGACTGGTCTTCACGATCTTGAATTCAAAGCTAAACAGATTAGCCAATTCCTCAAGGAGGGACACATAGTTAAAGTGGAGCTGACTCTTCGGGGCAGAGAAAAAGCCTTGGCTCAAATGGGTAAAGAAAAGTTATCTAATTTTCTTAAATTAATAACCGAAGAATACGCAATCCAAGACGATATAAAAAGATCTCCTTTCGGATGGATAATCATTTTAAAGAAACAAATCACATGAATCATAGAGGAAAAACAAAAAAAGCATTCCTGAAAAGAATAAAAATAACAGGGAGAAGCAAACTGATGAAAAGACCGCCCGGCCAAAATCATTTTAATGCCAAAGATTCAGGCAACGATTCAAGAAAAAAAAGAGGCCACAAACCGGCGCCCAAGGAATTGACAGGGATCGCCAAAAAATTATTACCAAGCAATATTTAAATATTTTAATAATTTCTGATGACTTTCGGTTGCCACTAAAAAATAAGCAGGGCAATCCGACAGGCAAATCATAAAAATATGCCAAGAGTTAAACGAGGAGTAACCGCAAACGCCAGACGGAAAAGACTGCTGAAACACGCAAAGGGTTTTATGTGGACAAGAAAGTCCAAATTCCGTCAGGCTAAGGAAGCCTTGCTTCACGCATGGTCATTCCAGTTCGCAGATAGAAAAAAGAAAAAAAGAAATTTCAGAAGACTCTGGCAGATTAAAATAAACGCCGGCGCCAGAGAAAACGGCCTCTCCTACAGCAAATTCATCAATCACCTCAAAAAACAAAAAATAGAACTTGATCGAAAAATTCTCTCTGATTTAGCTGAAAATAATCCCGATATCTTCAAACAGCTTTTCTCATAGCAAAAATCGCAAGTTTATCTCTACAAAACCTGAAAATATCTTCTGCCCTTTAGTTTTTTGATATCCAAATTGTGCCAATTACAGATAAATAATCTTGATAATTAAAAAGCCGACTATTGTAATCGGCTATTCAAAAGGAAAGCTTGTATATACCCTCCAACTGATGACACCGGAATCGTTATAATTTTTTAAAATCAAATCTATCTCCTTCTGAATGCCTTTGAGAGTCTTTCTTCGCAATTTAAAAAAATTACTTTTCCGTCTATCTCTAAATTTGTTTTCTTTTTTCTTTTTGGTTTTTATGTTTTTAATAACCTCAAGTAGGAATTCTTGGGCCATTTCTTCTCCAATTAGAACAAAAAACTAAACTCCATATTATTAAAATTGTTATTTTGTGTAAAGAAAGTTTTTTCAAATATTTTTTAGTAATTAAAAAGCGATTGATATCGCTTTTTACCACAAAAACACTTGTTTAGTAATCTGATTACTTTTCCCTAACCAAAGAACTATTCGTAATCTGTCTAATCCTTTCTTGAAAACAAATGTGCTTTTGGTCAAAAATAATGAAAATATTGATGTTCTAATTACCAAATAATCAGTCTCGCGGTCGAATCCACGTTTCTTCTTGCCAACAAAAAAATCCAATCTCTTTGTCTTAAATTTCACGTATGCCTCTTTTTTTAAAATTATCTTGCCTAATGCTAAATAAATCCATTTGGAATGTCAAACTTCAAAATCGCCAACAGTTCGACAAGCTCACTGTCCTAAGTTTTATGGAATGGACTGTTTTTTATATTATAATTCTTATCAAAATTTTTTTATCAGATTCTTTGACAATTAACGTAATCGGCTTTCCAGAGACACGACACGACGCTCTAATGCTGAAAACTCATCGACATCCACTTTCTTTTTAAGAGCGCCTTTGATAAACTCCAAGTCGATTTTCACTATTTCCATATCCTCAAGCAAGTTATTAACCTTATTGTTTATGTCTGGAATTTGAGCAGTTTGTTCGGCTACTAAGTCAAACTTGCTATTAAAATCTTCTAATAATGTGCCAATCTCTATAACATTATCCCTTTTGAGATTTTTTAATTTCATTAATCTATTTTAGCATTACAAAACAAGTTGTCAAACTTCTGTATGAGACCATACACTTCCCATTTGGCAAGGCCAATAGATCTTGATGGTGAGCTTGTCGAGCCAGAACATCGGAAAACTTTGTTCAATGAAATCTATGAATATTTCTTGAAAAACCCGACTTTTATTGAATTTAACACTTTTTGGTGTCTTTTGTGGTAATAGTTTTCCACTCCCTTTGGGGGCTACGTAATGGGTTTGCCGAACTTAATGAGATTTAATTTCTTCTCACGTCTCCATCCTTTGATTTGTGCTTCTCTCCTAAGTGCTTGGGATTTATCATTAAATTTTTCAGTATGTAAAATTTTAACCACCCTCCTTGCTCTAGTATAACGAGCACCTTTACCGGCTTTATGCTCAAGAAATCTCCTCTCGACATCTTTAGCAATACCGGTATAAAAAGTACCGTCTCCACATTGGATAAGATATACAAAATACATAATGATCTTAAGAAGTGCCCTTCGATAAACTCAGGCTTCGTCGTGAGCTCAGCCGAACGGGCACTTCTCCAGCTCAACTCGCCAAAATGGCTCGCACTGAGCTTGTCGAAGTGCAGCCCCAAGGGGAGTCGAACCCCTCTTCTCAGATTGAAAATCTGATGTCCTAACCGATAGACGATGGGGCCGTAAAAAATGATTTTACAGTTCCAAAAAAAATTACAAAACTTTAATAATTTTACCCTAAATGTGGCAAAAATCAATAAAAAGTGCTATCTTGAGCCAATTATGAAAATCCTGGGAATAGAAACATCCTGCGACGATACAGCCATGGCAATTTTGGAAATTAAAAACGAAAAATTAAAAGTATTGGCAAATGTTGTTTCTTCACAAGTAAAAATTCACAAAAAATTTGGAGGCGTGGTCCCCTTTCTCGCCGCTCGCGAACACACTAAAAATATCAGCCGCGTTTTTAAACTAACTCTAAAAAAAACTGGGATAAGCGATATAGACCTGATTTCTGTTACTCGCGGACCGGGACTGGGACCTTCTTTGCTGACAGGCATCACTTTTGCTAAAACAATCGCATGGCTTCACAAAAAACCAATCTTAGGAGTTAATCATCTTGAAGGACATATCTACAGCAACTGGTTACCGCCAGTTACTGGAATTTTTAATTCTAAATTTCTAATTTCTAAAAAAGAATTTCCGATATTAAATCTAATTGTGTCAGGCGGGCATACGGAGTTGGTTTTAATGAAAGATCACGGCAAATATCAGATCATAGGCGAAACTCTGGATGATGCTGCAGGAGAAGCGTTTGATAAAGTTGCCCGTCTTCTGGAACTCGGCTACCCCGGAGGCCCTGCCATTGCAAAAATTGCCGGAAAAGGCGATCCGCAGAGTTTCAACCTTCCCCGCCCAATGTTGCATTCAAAGAATTTTAATTTTAGTTATTCAGGCTTGAAAACTGCAGTTTTGTATTTACTCCGAGATTTAAAAAAACAAAACGTTCAAATCAATAAAAAAATCAAAGCTGATATCGCCGCCTCATTTCAAGAAGCGGCAATCGAAGTCCTGATACAAAAAACTAAAAGGGCCGTCGAAAAATATAAAACTAAACATCTTTTTCTTTCAGGAGGAGTATCGGCCAATAAACTTCTGCGTGAAAAAATAGAAAAAGAGGCTCGCGGACTTGGAATTAATTTTTCTTGTCCTCCAATGGAATACACCACCGACAACGCCGCAATGATAGCAGTAGCCGGATATTTTTCCGCCAGAGGCGGAAACTACAAAAACAAGCAAACAAAAACCGGGTTTAACCCGGTCAAAATGGACGCTAACTTAGGATTCTAACCATAAGATAAAATATTACTGCCAGAACACATAAAATGGAAATCCTTACAAAAATAAATTTGGCTAAAGAAGGTTGTTTGATATATTTTTTATAATACTCCACGTCCTTCTCGGTAAAATTATATCCCTCTCTCTTCAAAATTTCAGCGTGATCAATGGGATTAAGATAATGCCCAAACTCGCAAAAAGAACAACCGATCCTGGGATTATTACCGTGGACATAGTCCACGCAAACCTGATGACATCTTTTACATTTAAAAAGATAGAATCCGGAATGGCCGACCCATCTTGGCATCGTGAATTTGCCCACAAAAACAGGATCATATCCTGCTGTTTGCTTTAACTGACGGTCAATGTTGAATACGAAAATATTTTGTTTATCAGAAACAAAAATACATTCTTTACATCCAACAGTTGAATGTTCCGGATGTGCTTTCTGATATTCTTCCTCGCTGATAAGGTGCCTTTTCCCTTCTTTGTCAATTCCGACGATACCGCTAGAATTATGAACTGTATAATCATAATCGTCGGCTTTAGCGCTAAAAAACATTGTTAAACCTCTTTTTTTAAGATACAATTATTTAGACTTTTAACACGTGATAATAAAAATGTCAAACGAACTTCCGAAAACCTATATCCCCAAAGAGGTGGAGGAAAAAAACTATAAACTCTGGGAAGAAAGCGGTTATTTTAACCCTGACAATCTGCCCGGGGAACGATCAAAACCATTTTCCATAATAATGCCGCCTGTCAATGAAAACGGTTCACTGCATACCGGTCATGGGCTCGTAATGACGATTGAAGACATAATGATCCGATACAAGCGGATGGCTGGTTATAAAACATTATGGCTTCCGGGACTGGATCATGCTGGATTCGAAACTCAAGTGGTATATGAAAAAAAACTTGAAAAAGAAGGCCGTTCGCGATTCCAGATGGAACCCGCGCAACTTTATGATGAAATATTAGATTTCACTTTGGCCAACAAAAAAAACATTGAGGGGCAGATACGAAAAATCGGCGCTTCGTGTGATTGGTCTCGTGAAAAATTCACGCTTGATGATAATGTCATAAAAACCGTCTATAAGACATTTAAAAAAATGTCAGACGACAATCTGATTTACCGCGGTAAAAAAATCATCAACTGGTGTCCAAAACATCAAACATCTCTCTCTGATCTTGAAACAAAAGACATCGAGCAGGAGGATAATTTTTATTATCTTCAATATGGGCCCTTTGTAATTGCCACGGCCAGACCTGAAACAAAATTTGGCGATAAATATGTTGTAATGCATCCGGAGGATAAACGTTATAAGGATTATAAAGATGGCCAAAAAATAGAATTAGAATGGATAAACGGCCCAATTATCGCCACTGTCATCAAAGACAAGGCCATAGATATGGCTTTTGGAACAGGCGTAATGACCATCACTCCATGGCACGACCCTATCGACTTTGAAATTGCTGAAAGACATAATTTAGAAAAGGAACAAATCATAGATTTTAAAGGCAAGTTACTTCCGATATCCGGCGAATTCGCCGGAATGCCAATTTCCAAGGCGCGTCCTCTTATTGTTGAAAAATTAAAATCCAAAGGTCTTCTCGTTAAAATAGATACGAACTACAAACACGTAATTAAAAAATGCTACAAATGCGAATCTGTCATTGAACCGCAGATAAAAGATCAGTGGTTTTTAAAAATGAAGACGCTCGCAGAACCGGCCATTGAAGCGATCAAAAAAGGAGAGGTTAAATTTATCCCCGAACATTACAAAAAAATATCTCTTCACTGGCTTAAAAATATTCTGGATTGGAATATTTCACGACAGATCATTTGGGGAATACCAATACCCGCCAAAATATGCTCTCAATGCAATGAAGGCATTGTGGATGTAGAAAATAAAGTTTCCGCTTGTCCGAAATGCGGAGGTGAAGTCAGACAAGAAACTGATACTTTTGATACATGGTTTTCTTCGGGGCAATGGCCGTTCGCAAGTTTGGATTATCCAAATTCAAAAGATTATAAAACATTTTTCCCTACCGATATTTTGGAAACCGGCGGTGACATTATATTTTTTTGGGTCGCGCGCATGATTATGTTCAGTCTTTATGTTACAGGAAAGATACCTTTTAAAACCGTTTACATTCATGGATTGGTTCTTGACGAAAAAGGCCGAAAAATGAGCAAGTCTAAGGGAAACGTAAAAAACCCGCTGGAACTCATGGACAAATACGGAACCGATGCGTTTCGTATGGGTTTAGTAATTGGAAATACGCCCGGCACGTCCTTGGCTCTTTCGGAAGATAAAATTAAGGGATACAAGCACTTTGCAAATAAAATTTGGAATATCGCCAGATTCGTATTGATAAACATGCCGGATTCGTTAGATGAAAAAACAGCATTTACATCCGAAGACCAAACCCACATCGACACGCTAAAAAATCTAACGGCGGAAATAACTCAAGATATGGATAATTTCCGATTTTATCTGGCTGCGGAAAAAATCTACCATTACATCTGGCATACATTTGCAGACAAAATAATTGAAGAGAGCAAAACTAAGTTGACAAGCGAAGATTCTGTCATAAAAGTATCAGCCCAAAAAATGCTTTTAGAGATACTAAACACTTCCCTCAAACTTCTTCATCCTTTTATGCCGTTTATAACCGAAGAATTATACTCAAAACTTCCGTTTAGCTATTTTAAAAACCCTCAAAAAGATCATGGGGGCGATAAAAAACTTCTTCTTGTGGAAAATTGGCCGGTTTAAACATGATATAGTGGATATATGTCCCCTATTTACATAGGCTCTCTGATCGGGCTTGGTTTAGTTCCAAGTTTGGTTTGGTTCTCTTTTTTCTTAAAAAACGACTCTCGCCCCGAACCAAAAAATCTTTTAGCCCAAACTTTTTTAATGGGCATTATCATTGCTCCGATTGTCCTTTTGCTTCAATTAGGCTTTACTCAATTCGCTTCCGTTTTCATGATCCCCCAATTGAACAGCTACTATTATATCTGGGCGGCTTTCGCGGAAGAGTTTTTAAAATTTGTCGCCGTTTGGTTTTTAATTTTAAAAAATCCGTCCTTCGATGAACCGGTAGACGCGATGATATACATGATAGCCGCAGGACTCGGCTTTGCCGCCATTGAAAACATCCTTGTTCTCTTTAAAACTATTGAGATCGGCTTGTCTGAAGCGTTCAGCGTTTGGGCTTTAAGATTCGTCGGCTCAACTTTGCTTCATGCATTAGCTTCGGCTATAGTCGGCTATTTTTTAGCCGTGTCGTGGTTTTTCCAAAGCCACAGAAAAAAACTTATCGTCATTGGTTTGGCGTTAGCCACGGTATTTCATTTTACTTTTAATGTTATCATAAGCACTTTTGCCGGAACGCCCGGAAATAGCGATCCAAGAGGCCTTGTCTATTCAACAGCATTGTTGTTATTTATGGCTTTTCTTGTTTCCATATTATTTGGTAAAATAAAGGAAAGACCTTTCGGAGAAAAAATAACTCTGACGTCCTATAAAAATAAACCGCTAAATTTACTTTAATGCCAAATTATTTAGAAGAAGATGAAAACATGGAAGTTACACTGACTTCAGCCAAAAAAGAGTCCCACCAACCAACTGAAGGCCATTTAACGATAGACGTTTTTCAAACGGAAGACGAAGTTGTTATACAATCAACCATTGCCGGAGTTGACGCCAATGACCTTGATATATCAGTAACCAACGATATGGTTACGATAAAAGGTAAACGCCTTCCGGAACAAAAAATAAAACCATCCGATTACTACTGGCAAGAATTATACTGGGGACCTTTTTCAAGATCCATAATTCTTCCCGTCGATGTGGACGCAGATGCATCAAAAGCCTCCATGAAAAACGGACTTTTGCAGATTCGTCTTCCAAAAATGAACAAAATCAGAACAAAAAAAATAAAAATCTCTTAACAAGATTCTTCTGCTCAAAGCATGTTTAAAACAATCCACTCGGGTTCCGATTTCAAAACTTTAATATTTTATCTTGTCCTTTTCGGGCTTATTGTTTTATCCGCATTTAGTTTGGGATCTTTTTTTTATTTATACATTACCGCGAATCTTTTCCAAAAAACCGATGTTCGTCATTTTGCTTCTGTTCTTGAAACCTCAACAGACAAGGATTTATCTCTTAAGATTCAAGGCAAAATATCGGTTATAAAAAGTGAGGAATTAAAAAAATGGCTGGAAAAATATGAAAGATCTTATTCAAAAAAGGAAGATCTGCGTTTATCTTCAGAAAAAATTTATAATTATTTAAAAAAAGTGGCGGAATCAGTCAATGTAGAGCCAATTAACGCAAATATCGTCTTTAACGATGGTAAGGCAAGCGTTTTCAGACCGCCAGTGGAAGGAAAAAAACTTGATTTGGAAAAATCCTCATCAATCATCATCACAACCATTAGAGCCGGCGGGGGCGAAGCTGAATTAACAACAACAAAAATTCCACCCGCCATAACTTTAGAAAAAATAAACGATCTGGGGATTAAAACTCTCATCTCTCAAGGGGAATCGGATTTTTCAGGATCAAGTCCTTCGAGAATTCATAATGTTCGTCTCGGAGCTTCCAAGTATAACGGCCTTGTTATTAAACCGGGGGAAGAATTTTCATTTAACGAAATTCTTGGAGAGGTTGATAAAAACAGCGGTTATATGGCCGAATTAGTAATCAAAAACGGCGGCCTGATAAGAGAGTACGGCGGTGGACTATGCCAGGTATCCACCACATTGTTCAGAGCCGCCATTAACGCTGGTTTGAAGATAACTGAAAGAAGGCCACATTCTTTTCCAGTGAAGTATTATAATCCCCAAGGCTTTGATGCAACCATTTATCCCGGGATTGTTGATTTAAAATTTACAAATAATACTCCGGCGCACATTTTGCTTCAAACAAAAATAAGCGGAACAAAATTAATGTTCGAAATATATGGTTCTGATGATGGGCGCACCGTTAATCTTGATGGACCTTACACTTATGATGAAAAAACTAACGGTTCCCTAAAAGCTTATTTTGTAAGGAAAATAACTTCAGTTGACGGAATAGCAAAAGAAGAAAGATTCAATTCAAATTACAACCCTCCGGTGCCTCTGGCAAGAAATCCCTTGGAATAATAGACTAACTACATGCGGGTATGGCGGAACTGGCAGACGCTATGGCCTTAGAAGCCGTTGGGAGAAATCCCGTGGGGGTTCAAATCCCTCTACCCGCACCACAGAAACAAAAATTTCCCAAATGGGAAATTTTTGTTTTAAGCATGCCTAACAATTTGCAACTGGAAACGGATGACTTCCATTAACCGAAGAAACTTCGAGAAATAAGCGAAGCTAATGTCTGAAGGATAACCCCAACGGCCAAAACTATCGCCGCTCCGATAACACCGTTCCAAATTCTTGTTTTGGCTGTTTTGGCTTTCGTATCATCTCCTCCGGCTGTCATATAAGCTATACCGCCCCAGATTATGAAGATAACCGCCAAAATAACCGAAATAACTATAACAAACTGGGCAATTTGCCTGATTCTGTTCTCAATTTCGGATAAAGATACCGGCGTTCCCCCTATCGGCTGTGTGGGGCCCGTCAAGGCCAAAACCAAAACCGGCATCATTAAAGCCATAATAACCATTCCTGCATATGCAAACTTTTTTGTATTATTCATTGTCCCACCTCCTTCCTCGTCCCGCCACAGTTTCTAACAATAGCGAGTCTAAATTTATTTTCAAACAATACCTTATTTTAAATCTAATCACGGAATTATACAAACACCTAAAACTCTAAGCTGGCAAAAAAATTCTCTGGTTACAATCGAAGCGATTGTATTAATTATCACTCCCACCCCCAACACTACAAAAGCTCCTATTATGGCGCTTCTCAACTGCGCTTTGGCATTATCAACTTTCTTGGTATCCGAACCGGCACTCATCCAAGTTATCCCAGC
>Ga0210057_1006026_pt1 | contig 15248 bp, 13 predicted proteins | sample CryGeyCG2114_010_2_FD_183968 | JGI IMG/M metagenome (GOLD analysis project Ga0210057, IMG submission 183968) | Groundwater microbial communities from aquifer - Crystal Geyser CG10_big_fil_rev_8/21/14_0.10 (SPAdes) (version 2) | ecosystem: Environmental > Aquatic > Deep subsurface > Groundwater ... | reverse complement strand
CTTCATCCCGCACGCGGCGTCGCTGGATCAGGCTTTCGCCCATTGTCCAATATTCCCTACTGCTGCCTCCCGTAGGAGTCGGGGCCGTGTCGCAGTCCCCGTCTGGAGGTTCACCCTCTCGGGCCCTCTAACCGTCATTGGCTTGGTGAGCCATTACCTCACCAACTACCTGATGGTACACAGGCCTAGCTTCAAGCGTCTTTCGACTTTACCCAGCCCTTTTCTCAATTATCAAACAAACTTTTTTTCAATCTTTGGACAAGCTTCTGCTTTGCCTGTCCATATTGTTTCAACTTACGCTCACGCGTTTGAGCATCTTGTTTTGCCCTGTACGCTTCAGCGTAAATTAATTGCCATTCACCTTGCAACCGTTTTGTAGATTTGTTGTGCCCACTGTTATGAGACAACATTCTCTGCCGTAAGTTGCTAGTGAAACCAATATAAATTTGCTTACTAAAGTTATGTTGAATTAAATATACTATCCACATAACTTTATTATAACTAAGAAAAGAGCTGGGCACATCCGGTATTAGCTCTCCTTTCGGAGAGTTATTCCGAACTTGAAGGAAGTTCCTGCGTGTTACTCAGCCGTTCGCCACTGGTGTATTGCTACACCCGTTTGACTTGCATGTATAAGGCACGCCGCCAGCGTTCATCCTGAGCCAGGATCAAACTCTCAATAAAGAAAGAATTTATCTCAACTAGAGTCAGACAAATCTTTCAGTTTTTAGTTTGAAAACTAACTAGGTTTTCAACTGGCGTTTTCCAAATCACACCGAAGTGTTTGGAAAACTATTTGTAGATTATTTCTTTGAAGGAAATCTACGAAACCTTTATCTTAGGAATCAGGGTATTGTGATTCATCTAAATGAACCGCAATATATTCCCGTCACTATTTAGTGGTCAATATTTTGTTTTCAAAGTACCTGTCCTTTCGGACACATCCGTTTCACCAAACTTGGTTAAGTGAAACAGAGCTGTCAAAAAGGTTTTGAGGGTACAAAAAACACGGAAATCACGACCGTGCCATATCCCCCTAACTCACGCTGTCGAACAGATGTTTATAGTGCCGTTTTTATTTTTAATTCTTAGAATCTGTCTTTTTTCAGTACCTATATATATTAATATACCCTCATATACCTGTCAAGAGGTGGCTAGGCAGGATTGACAGAAAGGCTTAAATATGACAAAATAGGACGTTCTAATTGAACCAAGCTACAAGCAGGGCTTGCGAACAGGCATCGTGCCTGGGACGGAAAGACTGCCAGGTGTAGGCCGCCGCCGGCCGCACTGAACCTACCACCGCCGAGCCTCGGCGGAACTCAATGGAGGATTGAGATGAAAATCGATCAACTGATCGTTCTGGTTCCTTGCACCGAAGTCAATGGATGGGGAACAAAAAAATTCCAGAACTCGCTGGTGATTCGTGGCTTGGTAAATAACACTTTCAAGGTGCTAGGGTCTAACCTACCCACCAGCGAAGAAACTCGGTGGGAGAATTCTGACGAAGTGTGGACCGATCGTGTGCAGTTAACTGTCGCACCGGGTGAGCGAGCGATAGTCGCGTTGATGTTTGGCACGAGCCGCTTCCTGGTCGAAATCGTACCAACGGAAGATAGGGGTATCGGCATGAGAGAATTTGTCCCTAGCCAAGACTATATCGTCTCGATTCCAGGACAACGCTCGGACTCTTGGCTGCGTATGGAGACGACCGAAACCGGGGACAAGTTCTCGACCAACCATAAAGACCGTGCGCGCGGCTACCGGCTGACGACGGGCGATGAGATCTGCTCGCTGCTTGCCGGCGACATCAGTCTCGATCAGCTACGCGACGGATCGCAGGCAGCCGAGCAGCGCCTCGACCGTATCGCTGAGCTGGAGGGGCGAGCGCAGCGAGCCCATGAGGCGCTCGCCGAGCGGGAAAGCGTCTTGAACGAGGTAGCAAGGTGCCTCGACGTCTTCAGTCCAGCCCCTACACTGGACGAATTGCGCAAGGCGTTGCTCGCCCGCGATGAAGAACGTGAGAATCTCGAAAAAGAACGAGTCCAACTGCAGAAGCAGCTCGGACGGCTCAAGGAACTCCTGCCCCACATCCGAGTACTCGTGACCTGGGTCAAGCCGCCGTGGTGGCAGCATCGGAACGAGGTTCTCGAAGCGAAATCCAAAATCCGTAGCGAGATCGATTGCTGATCGAGCTACGGTCCCGTCCCCTTCCGCACTTGCGGATCGGGGGACGGGATTTTTTTACTTTTATGAAAGCCTTAGACGTGCTCAGGCAAATTCTGACACAGAGAACTTTTTATTACTGGATTAACTCAAGGGTTAATGCAGTGATTTTTTTTGATTTGTCTCATCCCGATCCCCGACGATTAGTAGGGAGGAGGGGTTCCTTGTGCTGTGCGATGGCAAGGGATTCCTCACTTCGTTCGGAATGACAAAAACTAAAGTCCCGCTCCGGGACTAGCCCAGAGCGGGATTGTTCGTTTCAGTTTAGCCTGTGGTATTAATAATACTCGAAGGCACCGATGTCTGGGATGGAATTCTGCGGAACGGAAGTTCCGTCATAGTCCTCTGTTAACCCTACATCAACTCCGGCGTCGATAGCAGGCGAGGTCGACTGGAGATGGAAGTTACCGCTACCTGGACTGCTAAAATCCGGATCATCGGCAACATGATTATCTGGATTCCCAGAAGAACTCAAGTAGTTCTGCAATTCAGAGAGGGTAAAAGTTGTTCCGTTTAAATACAAAGTATCATTTCCGTCACTTCGATAGAAAAGATCGTTTTTAACTATATATTTACTAGTTACTCCGGATTCATAGAAATCTTCTTCCCCATTTTCGGCGAAGATGTTGTTTTTGACAACAATTGAATTGCTCGAAGCGCTGTCATTGTAAGCCAACTTTATTCCTTTCAAAGTATTATTGTAAGAAACATTGTTGAATACATTTATAACGCTCCCGGCACCAATGTAACTAACCTCAATCCCATCACCTGTATTATCGTATGCTAGATTATAGTATACATCTACATCAGCTCCTACATTGATGTTGTCTATGATGATACCCCATTCACCATTGTCATGAGCAGTATTGTAACGAACCACTCCACCGTCACAAAGATAGGTATGGAAACCGGCTCGAGCATTATTGTCCAGCTCCGAATATTCTACAACCCAGTCAGTTGCCGCATAACCCCCAGAAAGCCCTGCGTAGATTCCATGACCATGTGGATCCCCCGTTCCAAACCCTCTACCGTTGTTAGTCGCGCGAATGTTTTGAATCAAAACATCATTGCCTGTAAAGATTATACCGTTATCTTGACTGTACGATACAGTTAGATTTTTTACGGTAATATTGTCTGTGCTGGTGATTAAAACTATATTACCCTCTCCGTTTGCCTTGGTGGCATCGATACCATCAATGACTACATAATCCTTGCTACTCGCCAGTATGCCACGATCTCGAACACTTGCCTCAATACCAGGTGATGTATAGATCGTGTCAGGGTCGGAAGTCGCATAGACATAGAGCTCGCCGCCTACCCAATACCATTCGTTGGCTACGTCTAGAGTCGTGGTTGAAGTTTCTGGAATACCGCGACTATTGTCGAAGAAAACCTGATTCGGCTCAACGGTAACTTCTGCTTCCCAGATATTACTCGATACGGTGAAAGGGTATGCGTAAGCCGTACGACCATTGTAGAGAAGAGCTCGCTCGTCAGCTGTTAGAACTCTATCTTTCCAGAAACCAACTTCATCGATTAAACCATTGAAGTAGTAAGAGCAACCGGGACACTTCTTTCCTATAGTTAGATCGCTTGTACCGTTCTGTGTTCCACCGATCCAAGAAGTGCTTCTGATCGGGCCATTGTTGAGCTGAACATTGATGGTGTTTGCGGCTTCATCATGCCAGGCAACTATGAAATTCCAATCTGAAGTTGATATTGTGTCACTAGCATTGTACACAGTACCTTTGGAAGAGCCATTTGCTACTTCGAATACTGGCACAGGAGGATTGGCTGAACTTAACTGCAGAGAGTATTCAACCCCGTTTTCTGAATTTGGCCTTTTTCCGACGATTTGTACTGTTTTACTGGTTGGTGAAGTAACCTTTACCCAAGCAGTGAGGGTGAAGGAGCTGTTAGATCCGAGCGACAAACTAGCATTGTCTGAATGAGAAAGGTATTCGCTACTGCTGGATTGAAACTTTCCAGCATTGCTTATAATACCGGTATCATAGGTGACTGTGTTGTTGTCAGTAAGGTCATTGGAACCATGGGCATCATAACGAGTGCCACTGGTTTCGTCGAGCTTCCAGTAACCTTCCAGGCCGGCGGTTAGGTTCGGATATTGTTCCCAACCAGTGATGACGTCCGCGCCGTTGATGATCGGGTTGTTTCCGGTGTCGTATTTGCCGAAAGTGATGTTGCTTCCGGATGATCCGGATGAAGGAATAGTCAACTGCTCTCTCCATTGCTCGCCGGCTTTGAAGAGGATGCTATCTCCGGCGCTGAAGGACGAGGAGTTTACTTTTGAAACGGTCTTCCAGGCGCTTCCTGAAGAAGTACCGGCGTTGCTATCGCTTCCGCTCGTCGCGTCGACATAGTAGGTCGCTGCGTTGGCTTGAAAAGCGAAAAACAAGCCAAAAAACAAAACCGCTGACAAAAGTAGAAGCATAGTTCTACCGCAGTAGCGGTCCAGTTGCCTCATAGAGGCAGCTCGTATGTTGTGCATGCATTGTGTTTTAATTTTTCATAATAATTGTAACACTAGAGTTTTTTAATTAGCAAAATTATTCATGTGGATACCCGATCGTTTTGCTAAATTACGCAAAAAAAAGAAAGCGGCCCTCGGGCCGCTTCTTTCTTAGCTTAGTTTTAGACTATTGCGCTGTGACAGTCACTGGAGCAGAAGTCGTGCGGTTGCCGGAAGGATCTTCGGCAACGGCAGTTAGAGTATAATTTGCATTCTTTCTGCCTGGCACACTCCAGCTGCAGCTGTATGCAGCTGTATTGTCAGTGCACACGAGTGAGTTGTTGACATAAAATTCAACAAATGCTACTCCAACATTATCTGACGCGCTAGCGGAGATATTCACTGTACTGCGCCTCGATACGTTGGATCCGTTAGCTGGTGACGTGATCGACACTGTCGGCGGCGTAGTGTCGGTAGGAGGCGGAGGCGGCGGCGGAGTACCGGCTAGTTCATAGGCTCCGATATCCGGGAAATCTCCCTGAGGAACTGCGGTTCCGACGATATCGGAAGTAAGCCCGACCGAGACACCGGCGTCAACAGCCGGAGAAGTCTCAAGTAGATTGAAATCACTTGCCGGAGCATTTACGAACTGCGGATCTGCGGCCACATTGTTATCCGGATTACCAGTGGAATTCAGGTGGCTGATGAGCTGGGACATAGTCCAATCTGTGGTGTTGGAATGAAAAACATAACCGGAGTCGCTACGGTAGTAGAGGTTGTTGGTAGTCACGTATTCGGCTGTACCGTGAGTGTGATAGAAGTCTTCTTGGGAATTTTCAGCAAAGATATTATTTCTGATTGTGATAGCTCCATTAAGGGCGTTGTCGTTATACTCCAGCTTGATGCCTTTCCCATTGTTCCCGTAAGAAACGTTGTTGAAGACGTTGGCAGTAGTCCCAAACCCCAAATATTCAACTTCTATTCCTGCAATACCGTTACCATAAGAGACGTTGTAATAAACGTTTACATTTTGTAACGCGTTGATATTGCTGATAACAACGCCCCAATCCCCGTTATTGCGAGTAATATTGCGTCTGAACGTCCCACCATCGGAAAGGTAGGTATGAAATCCAGCACGAAGATTGTCTTCAAAAACAGAATCCTCTATCAACCAATTACTAGCTGCGTAACCACCATAATTTCCAGCATAAATTCCATGTTGACCTGGACCACCAGCGAGTAAAATTTGGCCATTGTTCTTCACCAAAACATTTTGGATTACTGCGTTGTCACTAGTGAAGATAATGCCGTTTCCTCCGGCTTTGGTAGTAGCTAGATTTTTTAAAGTAACATTGTCAGCTCCGTTGTGAAGGAGGATATTGCCGTCGCCGTTCGTTTTTGTTACATCGATACCGTCTACAACGATATAGTCGGCGCCGTTGGCATAGATAGCGCGGTCACGAAGCGGAACTTCAATACCCGGGTTCGTGTAATACTGATTCGGGTCAGAGGGTGAATAGACATATAGATTAGATAGCTCCCACATCCACTGACCGTCTGCAGAAAGTTCTCCTAGGGTAGCTTTCTCTACACCTCGTATACCATTTACCCAAATTTGCCTTGGGTCAGATGTCCAAGATGTATACCAGATGTTTTGCAGACCAGGATACTGAGTCCAGGTTGTGACGAATTCAGAACCGTCGATAAGCGGATTGGTTCCGCTAGCATATGCTCCGAAAGTGATCGGATTTGACGATGTGCCGCTGGTTGTAATATCCAGCTGTTCTTTCCAAGTTTCTCCTCTTTTGAAAAGTACAGTGTCGCCGGGTGCGAGAGTTTGTGCCTCTACTCGAGCGATAGTTTTCCATGGCGCGGCGGCAGAAGTACCTGCGTTGGCGTCGTTTCCTGCACTGGCGTCTACATAGTATGTATTGCCTAGTGCACTAGATGTGCTGCTCAGGTAAGCCTCCAAACCTACCAGAGAGATGATTGCCACGATTGCCGCGACAAATAAAATAGCCTTCTTCTTTGAAAGAAAAGGCTTTGCGTGGGAATGCGAATCGATGTTTTCCATATTTTGGAATTAATTATTACTTTTCGAACACCCATTCATTAATTAATAATAGCACAAATTTTGGATCGTGTCAAAAAACCCAGGGATAAACCCTGGATTTAATTCTGCTAAATAGAAACTTTGTTCTAGGAAATAATCTTGTCGATAAGCCCGTATTTTTTTGCATCCTCGGCAACCATGAAAAAATCTCGGTCGGTGTCTTTCTGGATCTTGGCCATATTCTGACCAGTGTGCTTGGAGAGAATTTTGTTGATCTGGTCGCGAATTCGGAGCATTTCTTTTGTACGAATTTCCACGTCAGTCGCCTGTCCCTCACTCCCGCCCATGACTTGGTGGATCATGATACGAGCGTTTGGCAGACTATACCTTTTTCCTTTGCGCCCGGAGGCGAGTAAGACAGCGGCTGCAGAAGCGGCTTGTCCCACGCAGATCGTGGCGACGTCGGATTTGACATGCTGCATCGTGTCATAGATCGCCATTGCAGCGGTGACTGAACCGCCAGGTGAATTGATATAAAGTTTGATTTCCTTTTTACTATCCTGAGCATCGAGGAACAGCAGCTGCGCGATAACGAGATTGGCCATATGATCGTCAATCGGCTCTCCAATAAAGATTATCCGCTCTTTGAGAAGCCTGGAATAAATATCATAAGCTCGCTCTCCGAACTGCGATTTATCGATAACCATTGGTACTAGTGGCATGTATTCATCTTAACATTCTAACAATTTAGCAATTAAACATTTTAAGTTGTTAGTCTGTTATCTTGTTAATATAAAATAAGTCTAACATTAGCACTCTGCAAGGTCAAGTGCTAAACCAGACTTATTTTTGATATGCTATTTATTCTTTATCTTCGTCGTTTTCCTCTAAGGCCTCAGCTGCTTCATCGAGCTTCTCTTCAGCGTTTTCTACCTCAGGCTCTGGCGCCGACTCTTCCGTTGCAACAGGTTTCTCTTCTGCTTCTACTTTTGACTCTTCGCTGTCACTACCCACATTTTCAGGCTTGATATCCAGCTTCCATCCGGTGAGTCTTGCGGCCAGCCTGACGTTTTGACCGGCTTTGCCGATAGCCAGCGACAACTGATCTTCCATAACATTAACCCTCGCCTCTTTGTTGCTTTCGTCGAGCTCCACGTTGAGGATTTTCGCGGGAGCTAGAGAATTGGCGATGAATTTGACTGGGTCTTCCGACCATTCGACGATGTCGATTTTCTCGCCGCCAAGCTCGTTCATGATCGTCTGCACACGCGTACCACGCTGGCCGACACAAGAACCGATCGGGTCGATGCCTTCCTGATTGGACCAGACGGCTACTTTCACACGGGAACCGGCTTCCCGGGAAATAGATTTGATCTCCACCGTTCCAGCACTGACTTCTGGGACTTCTAACTCAAACAGTCTCCTTACAATATCCGGGTGGGAGCGGGACAAGGTAATCTTCGGCCCTTTTGAAGTCGGCTCGACGTGCAAAATCAAAACTTTTACACGAGACCCGATGCGGTAACTTTCTCCGCGGATTTGCTCGGAAGGAAACAGTACGCCGGTGCCACGGCCCAAATCTACCAGGACAGTATCGCCTTCGAGTCTTTGCACCACTCCGGAAACGAGTGTTCGCTCCTTGGCCTTGAATTCTTTGAACACCATATCACGCTCAGCTTCCCTGAGTTTTTGCACAATAACTTGCTTGGCGGTTTGAGCGGCAATCCGACCAAAACTGGTTCCCTTTTTCGGCGTAATATCTTCGCGGATTTCATCACCGATCTTAGCGCTCTTTTTTTTCTTTTTCGCGTCAGCAAGCAAAATCTCTTTTTGCGGATCTTCGACTTCGCCTTCAACTCCTTCGACGACGGTCTTCACGTCAAAGACCTTGGTCGCCATGGTTGCCGGGTCGAGCTCGACAACAACGTTCTGATTCTTCTGACCATAGTCCTTGCGGAAAGCGGCAGCCAGCGCACCCTCGATCATGGTAATAATCTCATCGCGCGGAATCCCCTTCTCCTCTGAAATTTGAGTTAACGCTTGTTCGAATTGTTCGTTCATAATTTTTTGCTTAGTGATATTTATGAAAAAAAGTGAGATCCGATCTCACTTCTACAGTCGTTTCAGAAGCTGTCTTCAACAGCATTCTCAATTATATTAACAGATTTTTCCGACCTGTCAAGATTGGCTTTTATCTCGACCACGTCAATTCGCATCTGATATTCCTGATATTGCGGGTGATTTTGGATGAATATTTTGCAGGATTTTAGAAGTTTTTGCTGCTTGAATTGATTGACTGCGTCTGCTGGGCTACCGTAACGATCAGAACTACGGGTTTTGACTTCTATAAACACAATGAGTTTATCTTTTGCCGCGACCAGGTCAATTTCTCCCACCTGTTTTCCTCTTCGGTTAAAATAATTCCGATCGAGAACTTCAAATCCTTTGCTTTTGTAAATTTCTGCTGCCTGCTCTTCTCCCCACTGCCCCAAAGACTTTTTCCTAAACAATTTATTAAATATCATCGCTGTCTACTGACAACTGTGTACTGAGAACTTACCGCTACTTGATGTATTTTCGTTTGAGCTCCTCCTGGTCCCAAGCCTGCTTCTCGGTAGAAAATTTCGTAGCCAAATATTTAACTACAAAAGCAAACCATGTTAGGAAAGAGATGTAGATCAAAACAGCGACGAATCTGATACCGAGATACGGAATGGCAAAATACCTCATCACCGCCCATATCGCACCAACAACAGATGTAACCAGAAATCCTACAAAAAGACGGTTATACAGACTGTAGAGTATCATGTGTTTTTTCTTGTTCTCTTGCAGAATTCTAAAAATTACAGCGAGCACAAACATCACGGCGAATATAGCAAACATCGCCTTATCTGCGATGGTTAAAACATCTAAATATTTGAAAAGGAAATTCATCATAAAAGTCAATTATTTTTGAAACAACAAAGCATAATGATAGCCGTCCGGCTGAGCTCCTCCCAGATAACGAAAACCTTGCTTGGCAAAAATATCCTGAGCTTCTTTGTGTCCTACCCGCTGCTCCATAGGCGGTCCGATTGGGGTGGACTTCTTGTGCCATTCAACTACTACCAATTTGCCACCGGTTTTTAAAATTCGATATGCTTCCCGCACGAGAGTTTCGGGTTTACTCATCTGTGGTAAAACTTTACCAATAATCACAAAATCACAGGACAACTCAGGAATTTTGCAAGAACCCATGGAGTCTAGGTCGCACTGCATAGTCTTGATATTTTTCAGCTTATTCAGGCGAGCGCTCGAGGCGACTTGGCCCAGCGCTTCTTCCAAAATATCAATGGCCCAAACAGCACCTTGGTCACCGACGATTTGCGCAGCTGGAATAGTAAAAAAACCATTGCCGGAACCCATGTCCGCGACAGTCATACCTGTCTGCAACCCGGCGTCAGTTAGTATTTCTTCCGGGTTCAAAAATTTTTGTTTCATGGCTTTAAGATAATTTTACTCTTAAACGCTCTGAAGTTATTTTTTTTGCTAGGCCGGTCGCCTCGTCTACCTCAACAACCAAAAACCCAGACTCGATTTCATCAGAATCAACCATGTTATCTCCGCTGAAACTTTTACCCAAGAACCCGGCCACTGCCTTCTCTTGGTCTACGCCGAGTACGCTATCGGCAGCACCAGTCATACCGACGTCGCTGATATAGGCCGTACCTTTCGACAAAATTTGAGCATCAGCTGTCTGGACGTGGGTGTGAGTACCGTACACGAGACTCACTCGGCCATCGGCGTGAAAACCGAAGCCTCGTTTCTCACTAGTTGCTTCTGAATGAAAATCTACAATAATTATGGCGGATTTTGGTACAGTTTGCAAAAACTTGTCGAGAGCATCAAAGGGTGACGCGATCATGCCTCGGAATTGCTTCTCCATGAATACTCGCGCATTGAAATTTGCAATGTAAACCGTTTTTTTCTTGACCTTGACCTGGCCGCTCCCCGACCCCGGATACTCACCCACAAAATTCATGGGCCGGATAATTCTACCTTCGTAATGGGAAAAGACTTCATCGACTTCGGTCATCCGATCGAAGATGTGATTGCCAGTCGTCAGGAAATCGACGCCGGCATCGAACAATGCCTGCACGGTTCGCATCGTCACACCGATACCATGTGCAACGTTTTCCGCATTGGCAATGACCAAATCCGGTTTGTATTTCTTCTTCAGACTTGGCAAAATTTGCGCAAGTCCTTTGCGTCCAGTTTTACCTATAATGTCTCCGAAAACGAGAATCTTCATTAAAACAAATTAGCATTTTAGCAATTTAACAGAATAACAACTTGTTTAATTGTTAGATTGTTAGTTTGCTAGATTGATTACCGGGCGTATTCCATGACCCGAGTTTCTCTGATGACATGGACTTTGATTTCTCCCGGATACTTGAGCTCGGCTTGGATGCGGCCGGCAATGTCTTTGGCCAGCTTGGTCGCGCCCCAATCATCCATCTCCTCCGGTTTTACGAATATCCTAATTTCTCTTCCGCCTTGGATGGCGTAAGTTTTGTCCACACCCTTGAAAGAATTCGCAAGATTCTCGAGCTCCTCAAGCCGTTTGATATATTGTTCGAACGACTCTCGGCGAGCGCCTGGCCTCGATCCGGAAATATTGTCGGCGGCATCTACGATGACGGCTTCAATAGAATTGTGGGCCACATCCTCGTGATGAGCTTCAATGGCGTTGATGACCTTGTCAGACAAACCGAATTTTTTCGCGATCTCGCGGCCGATTTCGACGTGCGTTCCTTCCATGTCCTGGTCGAGGGCTTTGCCGATATCGTGCAATAATGCGCCCTGTTTGACGATGTTTACATCAGCTCCACCCAATTCTTTGGCCATGAGTTCGGCTAGCTTCGCCATTTCGATTGAGTGCTTCAGTACATTCTGTCCATATGAGGAACGGAACTTCAACCGACCAACCAGATAAATAAGCTTTGGCGGGAAATTGGTGATCCCAAGCTCGTAGACAGCTTGCTCTCCAGCTTCGGCGATTTCTTTGGAAATTTCTTCTTTGGCTTTGGCGTGAGCTTCTTCAATCTTCGCCGGGTGGATACGTCCGTCCTTGATAAGTTTTTCCAATGCGACTTTCGCTACGTGGCGACGAATCGAGTTGAACCCGGAAATGACGACAGTGTCCGGTGTATCATCGACGATTACCTCGACTCCAAGCATTTGTTCGAAGGCTTTGATATTGCGACCTTCTTTTCCGATGATGCGTCCCTTCATTTCTTCACTCGGGAGCTGCACGTATGTAGTGGTTGTCTCAGTCGTGACCTCGGCCGAACAGCGTTCGATCGCTTCCGCTACGATTTCTCGAGCCACTTTGTCCGCTTCATCCATGGCTTTGGCCTGCAGTTTGCGAGTCAAATCTACCAAATCGTCGGAAATGCTTTTCTCGACGGCTTCGGTCAAGATTTTTTTGGCTTCCTCGCGGTCCATTCCGGCAACTTCTTCCAATTTTTTCACCTGCTGCTGGCGCAACTGCTCTATTTCATCTTCCTTGACCTTCATTGCCTCGCTGCGCTGGGTGAGGCCTTGAGTCTTTTTCTCTAGGTCAGCAAATTTCCTCTCGAGATCATTCTCTTTACGCTCGATGCGTTGCTCGACTTTGATAATCTGGTCGCGAAAATCCTTTTCCTGCTTTTTGGCTTCTTCGGTAATCTCCAAAGCCTTGGTTTTGGCGGCCAACATCAATTCCTTTTCTTTGTTTTTGGCCTCGTCTAACATTTTCTGGACTTTGCCTTCGGCAGAACCCACTTGATAAGACGCCTGCAACCTGCGGAGCACGTAACCGAGCCCCAAACCGGCCAGCAAGGCGACTAAAATAAAAATCCCTGATGACATATTGATAAACTTTCGCTTTCCGAAAGAAAGCTTAGTGTCTATCCATCACGGATTTAGAGAATTGCTTGCAGAAACTTCTTGCTATATGGCCAAAATCCCTAACAAAATATTTGTTAGGCTGTTGCGATCTTTGCGATTTTTTGGCGAAATTTGATTCAAGCTCATTTACTTAGGAATTTCTCAAATCAGCAATATATTGGATAAACTGCGGCTTTCGGAAAACTTTACCTTAATTGCTTTTTTAGTGAGTTGATTATATGTGAAAATCACTCTGGTGTCAAACTTCCCTGGTTTTACTCGAAAAAATAAAACCGACGGCTTATCAAGCCGCCGGAGAAGGCGATGAGTTCAAGTCAGCGGGATCAAGTCGCGTCGTCGGATGACTGTCCGAGCGCGATGAAAGCTTGCAAAGCCTGCTTGGTAGCTGAATTCAACCGATGAGGGCACTCATTCTGGATCTCTGGGGGAGAGAAACACGCAGATTGCAGCACTTTGTTGAGATCCAGCCAAGACTTAGCGGTGAAGTCGCTCAAACATTTTTCAGCGGCTTGGGTGTCTTCCTGGCCTACAGCGCCGTCCAAAACAACTGCAAAGCCGGGAGAGTAGCAGCCCAATCTTGCAAGAGCAAGTTTGGTTTCGTTGACGGAGTGGCTGTTTGACCAGACATCTTCCGACATGATCTACCTCCTTATTAAACTCTGAAAAATCGGTAACAAGCTATTCTATGTTATATCGCAATAATTTTCAAGGATGCTCGAGATTTGTTAGAATAGAAGAACAGTAAACAAGTATCAAAACTATTGCGACTATTACTTAACCGAAATATCTGAATTCACTTTTTTGTCATCCTCGGGCTTGACCCGGGGATCCAGAGCTGGATTTCTCCGCCTGAGGCGGACGGGAATGACAAAAAAAATCGCAATAACAGGGAAAAATATGTTAAACATCAAAAATCTTCAAGCAAAAATAGAAGACAAAAAAATTCTCAAAGGCGTGAACCTGTCGGTTCCGCCCGGTGAAATGCACGTCATCATGGGACCCAACGGCAGTGGTAAATCCACTTTGGCTCAATGTATTTTTTCTCACCCTACTTACGAGATCACGGGCGGCACAATCGAATTTGACGGTCATGACATTACGACCGAGTCACCTGACAAAATCGCACAACTAGGATTGCTAATGGCTTTCCAATACCCACAGAGTGTGCCGGGTGTCTCAGTAACAAACCTGCTGAAAATTGCCACAAGTAACCAGTTGGGAGAAAAAATCCCGCTCAAAGTTTTCGGGGAGAAAATCGAGAAACAGGCCAGGAAAATGCAGCTTCCCGATGAATTTCTCACTCGTTCACTCAACGACGGATTTTCCGGTGGAGAAAAAAAGAAAGCCGAAGTATTGCAGTTGTCGTTACTCAATCCGAAATTTGCGATTTTCGATGAAACCGACTCTGGTCTTGATGTCGATGCTCTGAAAATCATCGCGGGTGAGATCAATGAGTTGCACGCAGGTGGTAGTGGTATTCTCCTGATCACTCATTACCAAAGAATCCTCTCTTATCTCAAACCTGATGCGGTTCACGTCATGTACCAGGGAAAGATCATTCGCTCTGGGCAGCAAGCGCTAGCCGAAATGATCGAGAAAGAAGGCTACCAGGATTTGATCAAATAAACATTCTAACAACTAAACATATTGGCAAACCGCTACATTGTTATATTGCTAAGTTGTTAAATTGAATTAATGAATTTAGAAACTATCCTAAAAAATAAAAAAGCGGAGGCTCAGTACCAGCGAGAAATCTTCACTGGAGCGCCGGAACGTTTCGTGCACCGAGCCAAAACAGGATTATCACGGAAAATTGTCGAAGAAATTTCTTGGCAAAAATCCGAGCCAGACTGGATGCGGAAAAAACGTCTTGCGGGCTTTGATATTTTCGAGAAGAAAAAACTTCCTATGTGGGGCGTAGATCTGACACAGCTAGATTTTTCGAAAATAAATTTTTATCAACGCACCGAGAGAGGAAAGTACAAATCCTGGGAAGAGGTCCCTGAGGACATCAAAAACATTTATGAAAAAATTGGCGTGCCTGCCGCCGAGAGAAATCTGCTTGCTGGCGTCGTCGGGCAATATGACTCGGAAGGATTTTACCAGAAGCTAAAAGAAAAATGGGAGAAGAAGGGCGTCATCTTCTGCGATACTGACACTGCCGTTCAGAAATATCCCGAGCTGATGAAAGAATACTTTATGACGCGCTGTGTTCCGATAGCCGATCACAAATTCGCCGCGCTACACGCAGCGGTCTGGTCGGGCGGGAGTTTCCTCTATGTACCTTCCGGAGTCCATGTCGATATGCCTATGCAAACCTACTTCCGCATGAACGCAAAAAATTCCGGCCAATTCGAACATACCCTGATCATCGTCGAGGAAGGTGCCTCCGTGCACTATATAGAAGGCTGCACTGCTCCGATCTACAACACCGACTCCCTACATTCTGCCGTAGTAGAGATTTTCGTGAAGCGAGGCGCCCGGTCGCGCTACACTACTGTCCAGAACTGGAGCAAAGATGTATACAATCTCAACACCAAAAGAGCTATCGTCGAAGAGGAAGGAATC